>OHGW01000398.1_pt1 | contig 20396 bp, 21 predicted proteins | sample 1567821 | NCBI WGS metagenome assembly OHGW01 (sample SAMEA3879572, study PRJEB24766) | human gut metagenome | biome: human-associated habitat; feature: feces | place: USA | collected 1985/1987 | reverse complement strand
GTACCAAAACAAGCCTTTAGGGCTTGTGTGCTCTTGTCAACTGATGGTATTGTTCCCGCATAAGAGAATCAAGTTCGCCTTCCGTAAGGTAACGCCATTGTCCTCCCTTAAGCCCTCCCAGCGTTATGGAACCCTCTTTTATTCTTCTGAGCAGCATAACCTCACGGCCTACGGCGGAAAGCATGCGACGCACCTGTCGGTTCCTGCCCTCGTGTATGGTTATGTCAAAGGCCGTCCTGCCCTGTGAATACTCTATATTTTCTATTTTTGCAGGGGCAGTCAATCCATCCTCAAGGGCTACCCCCTTTTCGAGCCGCTCTTTGTCGCTGCCGGTAAGACTGCCGGTGCATACCACATGGTAGGTCTTTTCCACAGTGAACTTCGGGTGCATCATCTTATATGCAAGGTCGCCGTCGTTTGTAAGTATGATGAGCCCTTCCGAATCGTAATCCAGTCTGCCCACGTTATAAAGCCTGTATGGCAGCTCCTTTACATAGTCCACCACGGTCCTTCTGCCCTCGGGGTCGCTGGAGGTACATACCACGCCCTGAGGCTTATTCAGCACTATGGCTACTCTTGCGGTCTTTCCGCATACCGGATTGCCGTCAAACAGCACCTCATCGCCATCTTCCACCGTGCAGCCTATCACGGCTGTATTGCCGTTGACCTTAACGCGGCCCTCGGCTATGTATTCCTCGCACTTTCTCCTTGAAGCTATCCCGGCGTCCGCCATGAACTTCTGTAAACGCATTTTTACCCCCACAAAGGCGCATGGCTTACGCCGTAAAGCACCTCATCAGTTTGTCAAAGTAGAAGCGTATGCCTACGCCCGGCATGTCCCTTGCCGAGAGCAGAGGGCATGTGCAAAGCAGCGCGCCGTCATCCAATACCTCTACGCATCCAAGCTCTGTTCCTTCGGCTATAGGCGTATGGAGCCCTTCTTTTAATATTACCCTGGTGCGGTATGACGCGCTTTCGCCTTTCCTTACAGGTACTATTATATCTTCACCGGCCTTCAGTTCCAATATGTTTTTTTCTCCTCCTGCAACGTCCACCCCAGCAATTGTATTTCCCGCCTTTACCATAGTGACCGTTTCGTAGTTTTCAAAGGCATAGTTCATCATGGCCTTAGCGTCATCGAACATTCCGGGGCAATTGAGCACCACGCCTATTACCTCCATTCCGTTCCGTTCTGCGGAAAATACCAGGCATTTGCCTGCTATCTTTGTATAGCCTGTCTTTACTCCGCTGCCTCCGTCATATTCCCATAGTATCCTGTTTTTGTTTTTGAAGGTGCGCGGCTTTGCCCCGGTTTCAGCCCTGTAATACTGTGTAGATACTATCTCCCGAAACACAGGGCTTTTCATGGCTACTGCGGTTATGCGAGCAAGATCGTAAGCTGTGGTATAGTGGTTCTCATCGTGCAGTCCGTTTGGCGTTACGAAATTAGTGTTCAAAGCGCCTATGTTTTTTGCCCGGGCGTTCATCATCTCGGCAAACTTATTGGTCCCTTTGCCTATATGTACCGCTATTGCCACCGCCGCATCGTTGCCTGAGGAAAGCATAAGGCCGTACAAAAGATCCTTCAGGCTTATCTTTTCCTCATAATCGAGATATATACTGGAGCCCTCCGTGCCATAGGCGGAAGCATCCGTTTCCACTATATCGTTTAAATTGCCGTTTTCTATTGCCAACAACGCGGTCATTATCTTTGTGGTGCTGGCCATTGGCAGCTTTTCATGTGCGTTTTTCGCATACAGTACCTTGCCGGTCCGGCTCTCGATGAGTACGGCTCCCTTAGCAGACACGTCCAGTCCTTCGGCTGATGCGCTGCCGAAAGTCAGCAGTATTACAGCAGCTATACACAGCGCAGGCAGTCTTAAAAGCCCGGCCTTCATTCCTGTTCGCTCTCAGAGGCGCAGGGCTTTGTTCTGGCTATGGCCTGCTCTACGGTTTCTATTATTTCGGGCAGTATCTCCACCGCCCTGTCAAACGTGGTATCGTAATCCGCGGGCATCACCTTTACGCTGCCGTTGTTCACTGACAAAAACGCCATAGGGGTTATGGTCATGCCGGCGACCGCCGCGCCGGTAAAGGGATATCTCGTACACTCCCCCATCTCATCGCTGCTCTTTTGTATTGGAGTACGCTCCGCCCTTTGGCCGTATTCCCCGCCGCCGGATATAAAGCCCATGGACAGCCTGGATACGGGTAATATCATCGTCTCTCCAGCAGTAAGTATCGGTTTTCCGATTACGGTGTTAACGTCCACCATTTCTTTGAGCTGCTCCATGGTGGTCCTCATTATGTTTTCAACAGGGTGCATTTTGATATTTCTCCTCCCGTTTGGTTTTACCTCGCCGCTTTGCTTCGGCAAATATAATCTGCGCCGGGATTATTTGGGCTATCCCTTCCAAATTTATGCAAAAGGCGTTTCGCTCAAGGGCAGGCCGTATATCGGCGCATATATCTCCGGCGCCGGATAGGGCGCAAGCTGTCAGCCCAAGTTCACGCATTATCCCCGCTATTATAACCGTCTTTGCCCCATCGCCGGCCATGCCAAATTCACCCATTATATACAGGCGCCTTATAATAATTCCCTTTCTTATCGACGGTAATATACTGCCGCCCCGCCTTTGCCGTTTGAGCTTTATCCTTCTGCCGTTTATCCGTATATCCGCCTCCAACGGCAGCCAGACCGCAAGCGCGTCCGCCTTTATTCTTATTGTACCAAGCACGCATATATCGGCCTGTACCTCCCCAAAACGCGGCTTTACCCTCGCCCTGGCATTTATCTCCACAGGGCATACGAGTGCGGCGCAAAGCATTATAAGAATCGCAGCAAACAAAAAAAGGACTACTTTCATAGCCCTTAGTATTGTTTGCTTTGGTAAAAATTATGAAGGCTTTTCCTCGCCGCCATCGGCTTCTATGGCAAATGCGCCGTATTCAGGCAGCTCCTCGATGGAGTGTAACCCAAACTGCCGCAAAAAGGCGTCCGTAGTGCCAAACATCATAGGCCGCCCCACGGAATCCCTGCGGCCCAGCTCCCGTATGAGCCCCAGCTTCAATAGCTGGCTCACGGAATAATCGCATCTTACCCCTCGGACGGCCTCTATATCCGCCCTTGTGACAGGCTGCTTGTATGCCACTATGGAAAGCGTCTCCAGCATGGCCTGAGTAAAACTCTTAGTCTGGGCAGGCTGAAGCAGCTCTTCAACGTAGCTGGCGTATTTTTTGTTGGATACAAGCTGCACCGTGTCGTCGGTTATGTATAGCTGTATGCCTCGCTCCTCCTGGCGATACTGCTTTTCCATGTTGTGTATTATCGCGTTCATCTCTATGCCTGTTATATCCAGCGCACGCTGTAGCTGTACCAGCGACACCGGTTCTCCGGACACAAAGAGTATGCACTCAATTGCCGAATAGCGTTCGTCCTGCATCGTTTGCTTTTCCTTTTACTGTTCGTCCATGTACTCCGCGTCCTCGTCGTCCTCCCGGAGTTCTTTGGCGGTTATCGTTATCTTTTCGTAAGGCCTTGGCTGCTTTATGCTTATCTCACCTCTCATGAGCATATCGAGCAGCGCCATGAAGGTAACTATCATCTCCATCTTTGGCGCATCATCCTCAAACAGCTCCTCAAAGGGCACGCTGACCTTGTCTCTCAGTACGTCACGTATTTTTACCAGCTGCCGTCGTATTGTGAAGCGGTCATCCATTACCTCCTGAGAGTTTATCTCCCTCTGTTTTTCCTCCCTGCGCTTGTCCATAAGCTCAGCAAAGGCGTCAAACAGACTCTGAACTGAGGATTCCTCCAAGATTATCTCCTGGGGCGGGAGCACAAACTCCTCCGGCAGCTTTGCATATATGCCCCGCGCCCCGTCCAGAAGCGAACGGAGCTTCTCACCCGTTTCTTTTGCCGCCCTGTATTCACGCAGCTGGCGTATGAGGGCATCGGCGGGATCCTCTTCCTCGGTGTTTTCCTTCGGGGGCTTCGGCAGAAGCGACCGGGATTTTATATACACCAGCGTCGCCGCCATGGTAATGAATTCGCTGGCGGTATCCATATCCAGCGTGTCTATCTGACCCATGTATTCAAGGTACTGGGCGGTTATCTCGGATATGAAAATATCCTTGATATCCACCTCTGCCTGCTCAATAAGGTGAAGCAGCAGATCCAGAGGCCCTTGGAATTCTTTAAGGTTTACCTCGTATGCCATGTTACATCAGCCCTAACAGGCCGTATATGGCTGCACATATGTTCATCATTCCGGACATCAGGAAGTTCACTGCGGATGACATAATGCCGTCCAGCCAGTTGGTCATAAGCAGCACTATAAGTATCACAAAGCCGTACTTCTGCAGGAACATAAACGGCTTTGGACCGATGCTGCGCATAAAAAGGCAGGAGGCCACATGGAAGCCGTCGAGGGGCGGTATAGGCAGTATGTTGAACACGCAGAGGCCCAGATTTATAAAGTAGAAATAATAGAATATGGTGTTGAGGGCGGCGTTGCCGGCCTTGCCTGCCACCATCAGGCCAAAAAATATGAGCATGGTAACAAAAGCCAGCACGAGGTTCATAGCCACGCCTGCCAGAGATACTATCATCTCGTCCCTTCTTGGGTGCTTGAAGTTGCGTGTGCTTACGGGCACAGGCTTTGCCCAGCCGAAGCGCACCAGCATCATCATTATGAGTCCTATTAGGTCAATATGGGCAAGGGGATTCAGCGTCATTCTGCCCAAATTGTAAGCGGTAGGATCCCCCAGCTTATATGCGGCATAGGCATGAGCCCACTCATGGAAGGCCAGAGCCACCAAAATGGCCGGCATCCTGTAAAGCAGCTCCATTACATAGGAGCCGAGGGAGCCAGATATTCCGTTTGCGATACTGTTAAGCAATTGCATTTCTCCTATCACAATAGTTGGTTTTATTATACGCTATTGCTCAAAAGTATGCAACCGCAGAGCCTTCAGGCATGCAGCCACTCACAAAGTATCCGCCCTACATAGTGCGCTGTGCCCGCGCGGGGTATATCAGCCGAGGATACCAGTTCCACCTTGGCTATTTGCTCGCCGTCAAGGCTGTAGGTGATGCTGCCCAGCACGTCGTTTTTTGATACCGGCGCTTCCAGCATATCCGGTATGTCTTTATCTGATTGCAGCCCGGCGTTTTTCGGCAGCAGGCACACAACCCCTTCTCTCGCTGTAAGCTCTGCTACGGAAGCTGTTCCGTTTTTTACCTCAACTTCTGCAATGCGCTCGCCCTGTTTCGCCACCGTCTTTATATCGTATGCGGCGAAAGCATATTCCAGCATCGCCTTTGCCTTAGCCGCCCTTTCGGATGAGTTTTTAGCGCCTATTACGGCGCAGATAAAAGTGGCGCTGCCCCGCTTCGCTGAAAATATGCCGCAGTATCCGGCATCGGCCGATGAGCCGGTAGCTACGCCGTTTGTACCTACGCAGCTCTTTATAAGCTTATTTGAGCTTGCAAGCTCCGTCGTCCTGCCGTCCTCATGCTGTATGCTGTCGTAGAATATGCCGCTGTACAGCGAAAAGCATTCGCTCGTGCTCAGTTTGCCGCCGATCCTTACAAGATCATCGGCTGAAAGCCTGACACTGCCGTTGGCTATTTCTCCGCTTTCCGCCTGTATGCCCATGCTATTCAGCTTTTCTGCCGCCGCCATGGCGCAGGCCTCTATGGAGCCGTATGCCGCCTCGCCCAAGGCATATATGGCGTCCCCCGCGCATATCACCGCCGCCGCTTTCAGGAACATGGATACCTCGGCGTTCTCGTATGCGTCCAGGAAAGCGGTGGGACCCGGTACCCTTGCCGCCTCGCGGCTGACGGTGACTTTATCCGTAAGCGCCAGCCCGCCGCCGTCTATTTTATCGCAGGCAGCCAGCAGCAGCGGCAGCCGCCCCAGACCTCCCACCTCCAGCCTTTCGGCCGAATTGTATTCAATTATGCTCTGACCATCCTGGCTGCACAGCACAGCCGCCTTCATGCCGGATACGTCCACCGGATATTCCTCACCGTATGCCGCTCCAAAGCTTATGAGCAGTACCAAAGCCAACAGCGTCCCCGCCAACCTTTTACCCATAAAAAGACCTCCTTTGCCGTTATTTAATAATATTAGGCAAAGGGGGCCATTATTGCGCCATGTATTAAATTTTTACTGTATTTCCTTCAGGAAGGAGGTACCTGTTCTCCAGGATTCGCCTGTTATATACTCATATACGGTACAGCCTATATCGGCAAAGGTCTCTCGTGTGCCTATTGTCACGCCTTCCTTAAGCTTTTTACCATACACCAGTATAGGTATATACTCCCGGGTATGGTCAGTTCCGGGGAAAGTGGGATCGCAGCCATGGTCGGCAGTAACTATGAGTATATCCTCGTCGGTCATTGCACCCATTATCTCCGGCAGCTTGCTGTCAAAATACTCCAGAGCCTTGCCGTAGCCCTCTACGTCGTTGCGGTGTCCGTACAGCGCATCGGTATCCACCAGATTGGTAAATATAAAGCTACCAATGCCATTTTTCAGAAAATCTATGGTGGCCTCAATGCCTGCCGGGTTGTTGGTGGTATGATTTACGGTGGTTATGCCCCGCTTGTGGAATATATCCTCTATCTTGCCAACGGCCACAGTCTCAAAGCCCTTTGCGGTAAGGCCGTCCAATATGGTGTCCTCTATCGGAGGTATGGCGTAATCCCTGCGGTGCTCCGTGCGGGTATACTTGCCGTTTCCGCCTATGAACGGACGTGCGATGACGCGGCCCACAAGGTCGTCGCCAACCAGTATCTCCCTTGCCTTTTGGCACATGGAGTACAGCTCATCGAGAGGTATTACATCCTCATGGGCAGCTATCTGAAATACGCTGTCCGCAGATGTATATATTATTGGCTTACCCGTAGCCACGTGTTCATCGCCCAGCTCCTGAATTATAACGGTGCCTGAGGCAACGCAGTTGCCAAGGGTGCCGCGGCCTATGGCCTTCTCGAATTTATCCATTATATGTTTGGGAAAACCGTTAGGATAGGTCTTGAAAGGATTATCCATTATAATGCCGGCCATCTCCCAATGACCGCAGGTCGTATCCTTTGCCTTGGTTTTTTCCATCGCCCTGCCATAGCAGCCTATTATCTTTCCGTCGTATCCGCCCAGTTCGGCGCCTTCTATATTGCCTATACCGAAAGAGCGCATATTGGGTATATCCAGATGACCGCGCTTTTTATATATGTTGCAGAATGTATTCGCTCCCACGTCGCCGAACTCAGCGGCATCCGGAAGGTAGCCTATGCCGGCGCTGTCAAGCACAATTATAGTTGCTCTTTTCCTTGCCATTATTTTAAGTTCCCTTCGTTATGCATTTTCTTTTGTGCTATGATTTTACCACCGGTCGACGGCTCCGTCAAATCATTTGGATAGCATGGCTACCATCCTTATGACGGAAGGCAGCACTATCCCCTCCGTTAATGCGCCCGCCGCGAACAGCGCCATCTTCATTCCCAGCGCCTCCCCCTTGGTTACGCTCTTTTCCGAAGACCTGACTATAAGCCCCATACAAAGGCACAGCCCTCCCATGAAGGACAGGCCTATTATCGGTATACCAATAAGCCCAGGCCAGCCCTCTATCACGGTTCGGGTAAAAAGACCCATTAAAAACGATTTTATCCATAACGCCGTTGTTTTAAGGATACTGCCGGGCAACACGTCCTTAGCTATCGCCGCCATCGAGTACAGCATAGCCGCAGACAGCAGCCCATATCCCGACAGCCTCAAAAGCCCGGCTCCGCTCATCTCGCCTATGGCGCTTATGGCGGCAGCCGTATATCCCTCGCATTGCCACTCCATCGAAGCTCCGGCTGCAAATGCCATAACCGCTGCAAAGGCATATATGTACCACCGCCGTCCAAGGTAGCGCATTAAATCACCCTTCCTTTCAACTCATAACAAAATATATGAGCGCGGGACGGGATTTAAGACATATTGTATTTATGTTCTTTAACTGTGGCGCAGATGGGTAACTATTCTGTCAGTTATGTTCGCTATGAATTCCTTATTGGTAGGCCGGCCGTTTGACTGGCTTACAGTGTTGCCAAAGTATCTGTGTTGGGCTTCTATGTTTCCGCGGCTCCACGCCGCTTCTATGGCGGTTCTAATGTTGCGCTCCACTCTTTTAGGAGTAGTTACGAAGCATTCCGCCACGTACTGATATACATCCTGCGACAGATTTATCTGATAAAGGCTGTTTTCCACACAGTAAAGTATGGATTTGCGGAGCTGGGCATATCCAATAAGGTTTACAGGAATGCCTATCACTCTGAAGAAGTTGTTCGCCATGTTCTCCGCCATTACCGCGTATTCGCATTTTCGCTGCTCGTCCCTTATAGTTCTGCCTGCTTCGTCGTCCATAGTAAGGTCCAGAATCCTATGGTAAACCATTGCAGGAGGATTGCTGCTGTGTATTATAAATGCCGCGCCCAGCGCCTGATAAATATTTATCAGGCTGTCATCCAGTATGGGCGTTATAACTACCACTCTGGTATCTTTCGTCTCAGGGCAGTTGCGTATGGTGCTTAGTATCTCTATGCCATCGCTCCCTGCCATAGTCGCATTGAGTATCACGAGATCAGGCTTGTTTTCTTTTACATTGTCAACAACAGACCTCGGGTCATGCACCGGCGGCAGCACATCAAAGCATCCCGAATCTTTCAGCAGCCCTATTAACTCAGTGCAGTAATTAGCGTAATCTTTTACTACAAGTATTTTTGTTTTACTCATTTTCATACAACGAAACTTCCTGCAAAAAAATAGACCTTAACACGTGTAATTCCAATATAGCACATTTCGGCCATTTTTTAAACAACAAACCGCAATTATTTTCCAATTTTTACAGTATCTTTTCGCTAACCCTGTTCATCCACCAAGAATATATACAGTAGCCGCACTTCGCGTCGTTCACAAACACATGAGTAACAGCGCCTATCAGCTTTCCATCCTGCATTACGGGGCTGCCGCTCATGCCCTGAACGATCCCTCCCGTCTTTGCGATGAGTTCCCTGTCCGTTATCCTTATCACCATACCCTTGCCGCTCATCTCCTTTTGCGGATACAGCTTGATTATCTCGCACTCGTAGGCGCATACTCCGCGATCGTCCACGGTGGACAGTATCTCGGCCTTTCCGGTATGAACTTCGTCAGGGTATGCCAGCTTTACGCCGTTTGGGTATATTGGGTTCACGGGTATTTCGTCCATCTCACCGTACAGACCGTATTCGCAGTTTAGTTCTATGCTGCCCAACTGTCTGCTTGCCGTTGAAAACGAGCCTATTACCTCGCCCGGTATACCGTTGCTGCCAGCTGATACGCCTATTATGTTGGATTCAACTATGCTGCCGCTGCCTACATCTATTATGGCGCCTGTATCTATATCCGTTATAGGGTGGCCGAGCGCTCCGTATCTGAGCGACGACATATTGCAAAAGGACAGCGTACCAATGCCCGATGTACTGTCCCTCACCCACATACCTGCCCGGTATGTGTCGTTTTCCGGATCCTTAACGGGAGTAAGCGCGACAGTCAGCTGCTGCCCGTCGCGGCGAATAGTCACCATCAGTTCCCCGCCTTTAGAGCAAAGCTCGCTCAGATGCAGCGAATCCCGCACAGTCTCGCCGTTGACCGCAGTTATGACGTCTCCGGCCCTTATGCCGGCAGACGCCGCCGGGCATATTTGCGCAGTTTCGGATATGCTGCCCAGGCCCACCACCAGCGCCCCGTCTGTATATATGGATACGCCTATGGGCATCCCTCCCGGCATTACGGTTATGTCCTGCCGTTCGCCGTACTCTATGGTCTTTATTGGTATAGCGCCGAAAAGGCGAATGCTGGCGCTGCCGCTTTTTCCGGAGAGCGTCTCGGAAAGGTTTTCCGAAACATATACATCCCTGTCGCCCATACTGAGGCTTAGCGGTCCGCTCAGGCTCCGGCATATATTTTCCAGCTGATCGGTGGATACGCTGTTGGACAGCCCGCGCACATAACTCATCTGCTCGCCTGAATTAAAGCAGACGAGCGTCACACACAGCGCCAGACCTATGCATTTCGCAAGATTTTGCCAGAGTCTTTTCATATATACACCGCCTTAAAGAATAAAAATAAACACCGCGAAGCAACTTCGCAGTGTTTATGATTTGTAATGCCGATGTATTTTATTATTTATTTTTACGACGCTTTTGCTTGATTTCTTCAGAGTGGGTTATCAGTTCCCTGGCGTGCTCGTAGGCTAGCTTTGAATCCTCCATGCCGCTCATCATACGGGCGATGTATTCGTACCGTTCCTCCATTTCCAGCCGCTTCAGGCTTGTTCTGGTAGTCTGTCCATCGTCCTGCTTCTGCACCATAAAGTGTACGTCCGCAAGGGCCGCTATCTGGGGCAGATGTGTCACGCAAAGCACCTGATGATTATCCGCTATGCTCACCATCTTTTCGCCCACCACCGCGGCAATATGTCCGCTTATGCCCGTATCTATTTCGTCGAATATCAGCGTGGGTATGGAATCCGCATTGGCGGCAATAGCTTTAAATGCCAGCATTATGCGTGACATTTCGCCGCCGGACGCTACTTTTTCAAGGGGCTTCAGGCTTTCGCCCGGGTTGGCGGAAAGCATGAATTCCACCCTGTCCATGCCGTTCTGTCCCGGCTCCGTGAGCGGGTCAATTCTGACCTCGAACCGCGCCTTTTCCATGCCAAGATCCTTCAGGTGGCTCAGCAGCTCACCTTGCAGCTTTTCTGCCTCTGTGCGTCGTATATCCGTAAGCGCGGCCGCTTCAGCCCTGTAGAGCTTTTCCTTATCCGCAAGCTGTTTTTGCAGTTTTTCCCGCTTTTCCTGCGCGCCCTCCAGCTGCCCGAGACGTTCCGACGCCCGCTCGCCGAAGGCGATAACATCTTCTACCTCTGGACCGTATTTCTTTTTGAGGCTTGAATAGATCTCAAGCCGCTGCTCTATCTGATCTATCCTGCCCGGCTCAAAGTCGAAGGAGTCACGCATGTCCCTGAGCGTATAGCCTATATCCTCGATGGTATAATACGCCTCGTTGAGCCGCCTTGACAGCTCGCCGTACTCTGTCGATATGCCAGATATATCCTTCATGGCAGATACGGCTTGGCTGAGAAGCCCCACGGCCCCTTCGTCTCCGGAGACAGCCTCGGAGCTCTTCTGCAGCGACGTCATTATACGTTCTGCATTGATAAGCACCGCCCGCTCCTCCGTGAGCTTCTGCTCTTCATCGGCAGTGAGCCGTGCATTTTCTATCTCGTTTATCTGATATCTTAATATGTCCGCTTCCCGGGCCCGCTCGTCCTCGGAGCCGAAGCCGCCCAAAAGCTCTGACTGTATAGCCTTGCATTCGGAATAAAGCCCCGCCACTTTTTCGCGTTGAGCCCTATCCCTTTCCCCTGCGAAAGAATCCAGAAACCTTATATGCCGCGACTGCATGAGCAGCGACTGGTGTTCATGCTGGCCGTGAACATCTACCAGCAGGTCTGTTATCTGCTTAAGCGTAGCAAGGTTAACGAGCGTACCATTTATGCGGCATACGTTTTTGCCCGAAGCCGACAGCTCACGGGATATTATCAGACCGTCGTCCTCCAGCTCATTCTGCCGCAGCATGGACTTTACGGCTTCCTCGCCTTCTATATCGAACTCCGCCTCTACAGACGCCTTTTCCGCTCCCGTGGTTATGAGCTCCCTGCTTGCCCGTTCTCCCAGCGCCAGATTTACAGCGTCAATAATGATGGATTTACCGGCTCCGGTCTCACCGGTAAGCACGTTAAGCCCATTGTCGAAATCCATATCCAGCCGCTCTATCAGGGCGACGTTTTTTATAGACAGCCTTTTTAACATTAACCTCTCCGCCGCAGTTAGGCCTTGAGCATATCCTGAAAGCGCTTTATAAGCTCAGGGGTGACAGCCGGGTCCTTTACGGCAACAAAAATAGTATTATCTCCGGCCATAGTGCCTACTATGTCATCGAGGCGCATAGAATCTATAGCTTCCGCCGCAGCAGGAGCCGTGCCGGTAATGGTCTTTATGACTATAAGATTTCCCGCTTCGGCCATGGATACAACCGAATGGGCAAATATGCTTATGAATCTATCCTTGAGCCCCGCCTCTGCCTTATCGACCGTAGCATATTTATAGGAGCCGCTTTCGGTCAATACCTTTATAAGCCTCAGATCCTTTATGTCGCGGGATACTGTGGCCTGCGTCACCTTTACTCCTCTGTCATTGAGCATTGAGGCAAGCTCATCCTGCGTATTGATATCGTACTGGTCAATAAGCTCGAGTATCATGGAATGCCGTGCAGATTTCATTGCTTCACTCCTCCGTAAGCTATGATTTTTTCTCTTGTATATCGTATATTCGCGATTGTCCGCTTCGCGAAAAATAAATACGTATTTATCAGGAAAGCTTATTTCGTATGAGTGAATAAAGATTCCGATCGCCGAGCCTTATAAAGCGCACGCTGCGCCGGCTTCTGCATATTCTTACCATGTCCCCGGGCACTATGCGCTCCGTGGATACGCCGTCCATTCCCAGGAAACCCTCTTGTTTTATGGAAAGCTCTATTACGGAATCCCCGGGCGCAATTATAGGCCTGAAGGCCAGTGTATGAGGGCATATTGGGTTGATTATCACAACATCGGTGTTAGGAGCGATTACCGGACCGCCGGCTGAGATGGAATAGCCTGTGGAGCCGGTCGGCGTAGCTACTATAAGGCCATCGCAGGAGACCGTTCCAGCATCTATGCCGTTCACATTTACAGTAATCGATACTACGCCGGAGAACTTTTTTCTGTACAAAACCGCCTCGTTAAGGCAGTCCTTAGCGGCGCAGCCATTCACGCTGCATGAAAGCATCATGCATTTATCCGTACGGTACTGCTCGCTCTCTATAGCGTCCAGCGCGTCGGATATGCCCTCTACATCTATCTCGCTCAGGAATCCTATGCGGCCAAAGTTTATGCCAAGTATGGGTATGTCGTGCTCGGCGGCGTATCCTGCCGCGTGAAGTATTGTGCCGTCTCCGCCTATGGCTATCATGAGGCCGGGAACCTGCTCCTGTATCGTCTCGTAGCCGCTGAATTCCTCCATATTTGCGAAGGATCTGTCTATAAAGCACTTAATGCCCCGGCTCCTTGCTACGCCGTACACAGAGCTTACTGCGGCCAGTGCGCCTTCATTATTGGGGTTTGCAAATATGCCAATGCTCTGGATTCGCATTTAACTTTAAAGCTCCTCTGTAAATTGAAAAAGTGTTTTTATAAATCGCGACGGTTGGCATATGGACTTTTTATGATAATATGCTCGTCAGCAAAAGAATAAATTTAATGTACATTAATTGTATGCATATTATCGTCATATTTCAAGTATAAATATTATTTTCTTGAAAAAAATATGCATCAGGCCAGCTCACCGTGCGCCATATCCACAATATGCGGTATGTCGGCCAATACCTCTGTACCTCCTGCTGTGCCGCTTTTTTCCAACAACAGCAGGAACTCTATGTTCCCCTTCGGCCCGGTTATGGGAGAATAGTCTATCTGACGTATAGAGAACCCTGTGTCCAGGGCAAAACGGGCGGTATCCTCCACTACCTGACGGTGTGTATCCTTATCCCTCACCACGCCGTTTTTGCCTACCCGGCCTCGGCCCGCCTCAAACTGCGGCTTTACGAGTATGACTGCCTGTGCTCCTTCGCGAAGGCTTTTATATATACCGGGCAGTATCAGCTTAACTGATATAAATGAAACGTCCATTGAGGCAAAGTCAGGAGCCTCTGTAAACCAGTCCGGTTCCATATTGCGGGCGTTTGTGCGCTCCATCACTACGACCCTCGGATCGTTTCTCAGCTTCCAGTCCAGCTGTCCGTAGCCCACATCTATGGCGTATACCTTTTTTGCGCCGTTTTGCAGCATGCAGTCGGTAAAGCCGCCGGTAGAGGCTCCCACGTCCATGGTCACCATATCGGTAAAATCAAGACCATATTTCCTTACAGCCTTATCGAGCTTCAACCCGCCCCGGCTCACAAACGGTATTGCCTGTTCCTTTACGGTAAGCAACGCGTCTTCTGGCACAGCCGCGCCTGGCTTGTCTATCCGCAATGTATCGATGAACACCTCGCCCGCCATTATAAGCGTGCGCGCCTTTTCACGGCTGGGCGCCAGCCCCAGCTCCACAAGCCTTACATCTGCCCTTACTCCGCTCATTTTATTCCCTCCATGGCCATCAATACCCGCACCCTGACGGCCGTTTCGTCCATGCCGCACAGCCTTGTCTGCTCGTCGCAGGTACCTTGGCCCACCGGTTTTTCACTCACTCCCATACACTCGACCTTTATGCCTGCGAGCCGCTGGGCTATTCTGCTGCCCATGCCCCCCTGGGCGATGCCGTCCTCTATCGTTATAACGTAAGAAGACTTCTGTTTTATCATGTCCAGCATATCCTCGTCCATAGGACGTATGAACCTTGCGTTCACCAGCCCGACATCGAGGTTTTCAACTGCCCTTTCCGCTATCTCCACCATACGGCCCGTAGCTACCACCGTAACCTTGGCTATGGGCTTTATCTCAATCCATTTGCCGTACTCTACCGCCGGGTATACTCTATCCGGCAGTGTACCCTTTCCGTACCGTACAGCAGCAGGGACGTCGCCCTCCACCGCCATTTTGAGCATTTCCTCAAGCTCGCCCTTAGAGGCCGGGGAATATATCTCCACATAAGGCATAGTCAGACAGTAGGCAATATCGTACACGCCCTGATGGGTTTCGCCGTCCGCGCCCACAAGGCCCGCCCTGTCTATGGCGAAGACCACGTGCAGCCTTTGCAGCGCCACATCGTGGAGCATTTGGTCGTAAGCCCTCTGCAAAAATGATGAGTATATTGCTACCACAGGCTTCATACCGCCCATAGCAAGCCCTGCGGCCATGGTTACGGCGTGCTGCTCAGCTATGCCAACGTCAAAGAATCTTTCCGGGAACGCCTCTCTGAAGGGCTCCATGCCGGTACCCTCGCTCATGGCGGCGGTTATGACTGCAAGGTCCTTCTCCTGCCTGCCAATGCGGCACAGCGTCTCTCCTGCGATGGCCGAGTTGTCCCTTTTAGCCGTGCCGGGACTCCTGCCGGTATCGGGGTCGAATTTTCCTATGCCGTGGAATCTGCTCGGCTCCTTCTCCGCCGGGCCGTAGCCCTTTCCCTTGACGGTCAGCACGTGCAGCAGCACGGGATTTGGCACTTTTTTTGCAAGATTCAACGCCTCTGTAAGACTCTGTATGTCGTGACCCGACACTGGGCCCAGATAAGTAAAGCCCAGCTCCTCAAACAGCACATTAGGCAGCAGAAGGTACTTTATCCTGGACTTTACCTTTGACAGCCAGGCATGTATACGCGGCCCAGCCTTTGTCATCTTATCCAGCATATTCACCATGCCTCGCTTGAAGGCGAGATAACCGCTGCTGACGCGCATACTGTCAAGATGCCTTGGCAGTGCGCCTACATTCTTGGATATGGACATATTGTTGTCGTTAAGTACGACGATAAGCGGCAGCTCGCTCTGCCCCGCGTCGTTGAGGGCCTCGAAGGCCATGCCGCCGGTAAGCGCCCCGTCGCCTATCACCGCCACGACACGTCCCGGCGTGCCCTTTATGCGCATGGCGCGCAGCATGCCCAGCGCCGCAGAAATGGAGGTGCTGGAATGGCCGGTATTGAAGGTATCAAATTCGCTCTCCTCTGTCTTGGGAAAGCCCGCAAGGCCGTTCATCTGCCTGAGCGTAGGGAATTCGGCCGCACGGCCGGTCAATATTTTGTTGACATAGGTTTGGTGGCCCACGTCGAATATGATCTTATCCTTTGGCGTATCAAAGGCGCGTTGCAGCGCTATGGTAAGCTCCACCACGCCGAGATTGGAGGCGAGATGCCCGCCGGTCTTGGATACCGACCGCACCAGAAACTCCCTTATCTCCGCGGCAAGGTCATCAAGCTCATTCTCGGGAATGCGCCTGAAATCCTCTATGCTTTTGATGCCGTCAATGTAACTGGTTTTCATTATATCCCGTAAATATCCCGCATTCCGTCAGCTTTTTCGGCTTAACGTGGCGTTTGTAAGCTCCCGCAGAAGCCATGCCTTTTCTCCGAATATCTCCAGCGCAGCCAATGCGTTTTCAGCCGTCTGTCCGGCGATTTTTTTCGCTTCCTCAAGTCCTACCAGCGAAATATATGTAAGCTTTCCCTCCTGAGCGTCCTTTCCCAGCGTCTTGCCCATGCTTTCAAAGCTGCCTTCTACATCAAGTATATCGTCAGTCATCTGGAACAGGTCGCCGTAAGCATATCCGAAATCGCTCAGCGCCTTCAACTGCTCTTCATCAGCGCCCGCTACGCAGCCGCCCGCAAGCAGCGATGCGCGTATCATTGCGCCGGTCTTGTTGACATGTATAAAGCGCAGCGTATCCATATCCCGCGCACCGGACTTTTCAGAAGCCAGGTCTGCCACCTGACCCGCTACCATGCCCTGCACGCCTGCGCCCTCGGATACCGCCTGTGCGGCTTTTATTTCGCCTTGACAGGGGTTATTTGCTATTGCAGCAAGCATGGTATCAAATGCCAGCGAAAGCAGCCCGTCCCCCGCCAATACGGCGTTTGCTTCACCAAACACCTTATGGTTGGAAGGCATGCCCCGTCTGTAATCATCGTTATCCATGCATGGCAGGTCGTCATGTATGAGAGAATAGGTGTGTATCATCTCAAGGGCACAGGCAAAGGGCAGCGCGCGCCGTATGTCGCCGTCAAGCATCTCGCATACGTACAGCGTCATTGCGGGGCGGAGCCTCTTGCCGCCCGCCTCGAGGCTGTAGCGCATGGCGCTTTTAAGCTCCTTCGGCGCGCCGCAGCCGTCCACTATCGCAAACAGTTTTTCTTCGACTATGCCCTTATACCGGGCCAGCTCATGCTTATAACACATATATCAGACCTCCGAAAGGGAACTGTCTACCTTTTCGAGGCGTCCCTCGTACTGGGCAAGCAGGCCGAGGCAATACCTGGAAAGCCCCGCGCCTTCCTCGTAAAGCTTAACCATTTCTTCTATTGGCAGATTGCCGTCTGAAAGCTTTTCCACTATGCCGTCCAGCTTTTCTTTGGCCTGTTCGAATGTCATTTCCTTCTTTGCCATGGCGTTTCCCTCGCTTGCAATATGTTTATGCTGTCCACTGTAATATTCGCGGTACCGTCTCTCATTATAAGCCTTGCAGCCAAGCCTTCTTTAAGCTCCGCTGCGCTGCCTACGTACCTGCCTTCGGCCTGCACCATACCGTAGCCTCTCTCCAGTACCTTGCCCGGAGACAGCGCTTCAAGGCGCGCAGCCAGGCTTTCTATGGAATGGGCGGCGTTGGCAGTCTCGGCCCTCACATTGTTCGCCATGGCGCTCTGCTCTGCCGCTACCTCGCTGCGCAGCAGCGCTATCCGGTGGTGGGCAGATTGGAATGCGGCAGATTTGCCCATATCCGAAAGCTCCGCCTTTATCCGTCCAACATAGCCCGTAGCGGCCGAGCGCAGCCTTTCGAGAGCCATTCTCACGTCTCCCTCCAGCCTTGCCCGCTCCGGCACGCAAAGCTCTGCCGCCGCAGACGGTGTGGGAGCCCGCATGTCAGCTGTAAAGTCGGCTATGGAAAAATCCGTCTCGTGCCCTACGGCGCTTACGACGGGTATCTTGCTCTCATATATGGCCTTTGCGACTATCTCCTCGTTGAAGGGCCAAAGATCCTCCATGCTGCCGCCGCCGCGGCCCACTATCAGCACATCCGCCTTCCGTATGCGGTTCATCTCGTTTATCGCATGGGCGATCTCCGCCGCCGCCCCCTCGCCCTGAACCCGTACCGGGTACAGCAGTATATTCATGCCATCAAAGCGTCGGCGCGTTATATTGATTATATCCTGTACCGCGGCTCCCGTAGGCGATGTGACCACGCCTACACATTTGGGCAGTATAGGTATGGGCTTCTTATGGCTCTCATCGAAGTAGCCCCTGGCATCAAGCCGTGTCTTCATCAGCATAAAGCGGCGGAAAAGCTCTCCTTCGCCCTCCCGCTCCATGGCTGTGACGTAAAGCTGGTACTGGCCGTCCTTGACGTAAAGCGACACGCTTCCGTATACTCTTACGGATTGACCGTCCTCCGGCGAAAAATCGAGCTCATAGGCGTTCTGCCGGAACATTACGCAACGCACCAGCGCCCCTTCGTCCTTCAGCGAAAAATAAAGATGTCCTGAGGAATGCCTCTTAAATCCGCTCAATTCTCCGCATACGCAAACATTGTTCAAAAGCAAATCTCTTTTGAGCATACCGTTCACATATTCGTTTAGCTGAGTCACCGTCAGCTTGTAGCCGTTATCCAACAATGGTGTTTTCCGCAGCCTCCACTGTGTTTTCCATAAGCATGGCGATGGTCATGGGGCCAACTCCTCCCGGCACCGGGGTTATATACCCCGCTATCTTTTCTACCGGCTCGAAGTCCACATCACCGCACCACTTTCCGTCGATTTTATTCTGTCCTACGTCTATCACTACGGCTCCGGGCTTTACCATATCCGCCGTGATAAGCTTTGGTTTGCCGGCAGCGCATATTAGTATATCCGCCTCTTTGGTGATGCTGCCCAGGTTCTCCGTTTTGGAGTGGCATACCGTCACAGTTGCGTCGCTGTTGAGCATAAGAAGGGCGGCAGGCTTTCCAACCAGGCTGCTTCGGCCCACCACGGCGCAGCGCTTGCCGGCTATGTCTATGCCGGTGCTCTTTACCAGGTGCAGTATTCCCTTGGGCGTGCAGGGTATAAAGCCCCTGTTTCCCGTCATGAGCGCGCCTGCGTTTACAGCATGGAGACCGTCTACATCCTTACCGGGAGAAATACATGACAGCACACGCAGCTTGTCCATATGCTCTGGCAGCGGGAGTTGTACCAATATTCCGTGTACAGTGTCGTCGGTATTCAGCTTTTTTATAAGCTCCGTAACCTGGGCTTCCGCCACGCTTCCGTCAAGATGGTGTTCTTCTGTTTCTATGCCGTTTTCTCTGGCGCGCTTTTCTTTTGAGTTGACGTATAATCTGGATGCCGGGTTATCTCCCACAAGCACTACTGCGAGCTTAGGTATCACGCCCCTGCCGCGCAGCTCCCGCGCCCTGAGGTTTATGTTCTCATATATGCTTTCAGCTATTTCTTTTCCGTCTATCAGCCTTGCCATCTGCCCTCCGTGCGCCGCTTGTGATTTTTCATATTATATCATACCCTAAAAGCTGTCCTTTTTCCAGCAATAAAGCACCGCCTGCGATACCGCAAACGATGCCTTGCGTAAGCTTTTATGTTTTTCCATAAGGCCTATGCCTGTGGTTCGCCCTCTATTCGCTTCGCAAAGGTGCCCAGCATACCGTTTATGTAAGCTGAGGAGCGGTCGCCGCCAAACTGCTTTGCGAGTTCTACCGCTTCGTTTATGGATACGCCGCAGGGTATGTCGTCCCTGTACAGCATCTCATAGATCGCTACCCGAAGCACACAAAGATCCACCTTGGGCATACGCTCTATGCGCCATCCGATAGACAATTCGTTGATAATGTCGTCTATCTCGGCTTCATGCTCCTGTATGCCCTTTAATACCTGCTCGGAGTAGATTATGTCCTCCTCCATAGGCTTCTCGGTGATGCCGGACTTGTCCAACACGTCCTCATAGGTTTCCTCTCCTCCGAAAAGGCTTGCGAAAGCAAGCTTCATGGCGACCTCACGGGCGGTTTTTCTGCTCATTTGTAAAAGTACCTCTTGACGTTAATTTTTTCTGAATAAACGGCTCAAAGCCTCTTGAAGGCCTTCCTTGCCTCCCTTATCCAGTATGCATCCGACGAAATAGCACAAGGCTGTAATGGCGGTCAACAGCAGAGTACGCCAGAAGCCTATGGTGAATATCAGCACCGCCAAAAGTATTCCGCCTGCAATGCCTATTACGCGCCATTTATATTCCTTTAAAAATTGCCTGAATTCGTCCATCGTATGTTCCTCTGTTTTTAGGGGGATCAGGCTTCAGCCTTCTTCTCGGGCTCAGTTGAAACAAGAATGCTGACGTCGCTCACCTGTATGCCGGTAATTGTCTGTATGTAATCTATAAGGCTGGTCCTGAGGGCTTCTGTAGTCTCGGGAATATTGGCTTCCTCTGCTATTACAACTCTCAGATCGATCTTGAGCTTGTTTTCGACCACTGCAATGCGGCTGTCGCACTTTTTGACATTGCCGTTCGCAGTAGCGCAATGACGCTTGACCATATCGTCTATGGCCGCGAGGGTTATGCTGGAGATACCCA
>OHGW01000395.1_pt1 | contig 20417 bp, 15 predicted proteins | sample 1567821 | NCBI WGS metagenome assembly OHGW01 (sample SAMEA3879572, study PRJEB24766) | human gut metagenome | biome: human-associated habitat; feature: feces | place: USA | collected 1985/1987 | reverse complement strand
GATAAAATTAACTTGTTTACTACCTCTGCGGGTACGAACCCAGCCTTTCACGTTGACCATAGCGCCGAAATCTTCGCGCTTCAACACGTCAACAATCTTTGTTCTACTAATCTTTTCCATAAATTTGTGTTAAACCTATATTATATAATTACTCAAAAGAGCCCATGCGCAGGTAGTTTACTTCCTGTTCGCTCAAATAGCGCCATTCACCACGACGTAAGCCTTTCTTAGTCAGTCCGGCAAAGAATACGCGGTCGAGTTTCACTACCTTGTAACCCAGTGACTCAAATATACGACGAACAATACGGTTCTTACCTGAGTGGATTTCAATACCCACTTCATCCCGTCTAACGTCATCCGTATAACTGATAGCATCTGCATGGATTTCACCGTCATCCAACTGAATACCGGCTGCAATCTGATCCATATCAGCTTTCGTCACATTCTTATCTGTATGTACGTGATAAATCTTCTTCTTCAGGAACTTCGGATGTGTCAGCTTGGAAGCCAGGTCACCGTCGTTCGTCAGCAATAACACACCTGTAGTGTTACGGTCCAGACGACCTACCGGATAAATACGCTCATCGCAAGCACCTTTCACCAAATCCATCACCGTACGACGTGCCTGCGGATCATCCGAGGTAGTCACAGTATCTTTCGGCTTATTCAGCAAGATATAAATCTTACGTTCAATACTCACCGTCTGATCGTGGAACTTCACTTCGTCAGCACGTTTGATCTTAGTTCCGAGCTCTGTAACCACTACTCCATTTACCGAAACCACACCTGCCGTGATAAATTCATCCGCCTCACGACGAGAGCAGACACCTGCATTAGCCAGGAACTTGTTCAAACGGATCGGTTCATTAGGATCCGTAAACTGTTCCTTATATTCTATCTGTTTCTTACGGCTGTACTTTGCATTCGGATCATAATCCGGCGTACGACGCTGTTGGGGACGACCATATCCGCCTCTTCCACCATCCGGATTGAAGCGTGGACGCTGCGGGCGGTCGCCATAAGAAGATCCTCCATAAGAAGAGCCACCATAAGGACGTTGTGGACGATCACCACCATCACCGCTATTATAGCGAGGACGATAAGGACGGTCACCACCACTGTTGTTTCCATAAGAAGGACGTTGCGGACGATCGCCGCCTTCACGATTATAGGACGGACGATCACCATACGGGCGTTGCGGACGATCACCACCCTCACGATTGTAAGACGGACGGTCACCATAAGAACGTTGTGGACGCTCACCACCTTCAGCATTAGGGTTAAAGCGCGGGCGATACGGGCGATCACTGCTGTAAGCACGCTGTGGGCGTTCGCCACTCTCGCTGTTAAAACGCGGACGATAGGGTCGGTCACCACCTTCACGGTTGTAAGACGGACGGCTGTAATTGTTTTCTCTTTCAAATCTGTTGCCTGAATTCTCCTCACTGGAAGAATCGTCACGCCAATTTTCGTTTTCTGTACTCATTGTTTTATTCGAATAAAATTAAACGTTGGCCTCACGGCCATTCTATTATCACTCTTATACCTTATATTATATATGTATGCTATATTAACAATCACCGGATTTAAAATGTTGGCTTCATTATACAGCTAAATTTAATGTTTCTATCTTAGATTCCTGTATATGTATGAGGAGTAATCACACGCAATTCTTTCTTTATTTCCTCATCTACATTCAAACCTTCAATAAATTCCTTTATAGAAGCTTCCGTAATAGCCTGATTAGTGCGGGTCAAGGCCTTCAATGCCTCGTACGGATTCGGATATGCTTCACGGCGCAGAATTGTCTGAATAGCCTCAGCTACCACACTCCAGCAATTATCCAGATCACGATAGATAGCCGTTTCGTTCAGCAACAATTTACGCAAGCCTTTCAATGAGCTCTGAATGGCAATTACGATATGCCCGAACGGAACGCCTACGTTACGCAATACGGTAGAATCCGTCAGGTCACGTTGTAAGCGGGACACAGGCAGTTTCACCGACAGATGTTCCAGAATGGCACTTGCCACACCCAGATTACCTTCCGCATTTTCAAAGTCAATCGGATTCACTTTGTGCGGCATGGCGCTGGAACCTACTTCACCGGCTTTAATCTTCTGCTTGAAATATTCCATGGAAATATATTGCCAGAAGTCACGGTTCATATCGATCATTACCGTATTTATGCGCTTCATAGCATCGAATACAGCAGACAGATTATCATAATTAGAAATCTGCGTAGTATATTCTTCACGTTCCAAGCCCAGTTTTTCAGCAACAAACCGGTTACCAAATGCTTTCCAGTCGAACTCCGGATAAGCCACATGATGCGCATTGTAATTTCCGGTAGCACCACCGAACTTGGCAGTAAGCGGACAAGACTTCAAAGTAGCCAGCTGGCGTTCAAGACGATATACAAATACCATCACCTCTTTCCCCAAGCGAGTAGGTGAAGCCGGTTGACCGTGTGTCTTGGCAAGCATAGGAATAGCAGTCCATTCTTCCGCATACGTACGAAGTTGCGCAATCAGTTCCTCTATTTGCGGATAATAAACCTGTTCCAAAGCCTCTTTGATAGATAAAGGAACGGAAGTATTATTGATATCCTGTGAAGTCAGTCCGAAATGAATAAACTCTTTGTAGTCATCCATTCCACCCATTTTATCAAACTCTTCTTTCAGGAAGTATTCTACGGCTTTTACATCATGGTTCGTTACGCTCTCAATATCTTTGATACGCTGCGCGTCAGCTTCTGAGAAGTTACGATAGATATTTCTTAATGTTTCAAATACGTTTTTGTCTACGCCTTTTAATTGCGGCAAAGGCAATTCGCACAAGGTGATGAAGTATTCCACTTCCACTTGCACACGGTATTTTATCAAGGCAAATTCCGAGAAGTAAGCTGCCAAAGCATCTGTTTTTCCTCTGTATCTACCATCAATCGGAGAGATAGCAGTAAGTAAATCAAGTTCCATACGTGTATATTAGATAATTATCGAGCCGCAAAATTAGCTTTTTTTTCTGAGTAATAAGCCATAAAGGGGAAAGAAAGTTAAGTAAGGAAGTTAACAGATAAAAAAATAGCCTTACAATAACTTGCAAGACCACTCATCACAGAAATCGGATGTGGGCGCTGAGGGATTCGAACCCCCGACCCTCTGGGTGTAAACCAGATGCTCTGAACCAGCTGAGCTAAGCGCCCGTACACTTTCGTTTCAAAAGCGATGCAAAGGTACAGCTTATTTTGAGATTACCAAAACAATTGCGAACTATTTTCTAAGAAAAATATACAGAAAGATATATACTTATTGAAATTCAGCAATTTAACAAAGAAACTTTTTTTCATCATCTACGAACCGGTGATATAGAAGCACACCGTCATTCCGATATATTCTTTCTGATCACCTTCGCCGGATTCCCTACCGCCACACTATCATCGGGTATATTTTTCGTCACCACACTTCCGGCGCCAATAATACAGCGATCACCAATTGTTACGCCAGGACAAATTACAGCACCACCGCCAATCCAGCAATCCTCTCCTATCGTCACCGGATAGGCATATTCCTTCGGGGTACGACGTTCTACATAATCCATCGGATGTTGTGGAGTATAAATCTGTACACAAGGTCCCACTAATGTATGGGCACCAATCGTGATATAACCTCCGTCCAGAAAAGTACAATTTGCATTCACAAATACGTGTTCACCCAGACGGATACCATCCCCATGATCGCAATGGAAAGGCGGGCACACAACGGATGTCTCCGGTATTCCCGGTATCAGGTCTTCCAACAATCCTCTGTAAGCCTCATCGTAAGTACTCAGTTTCCGCATTCTTGCCAGCAACTTCTTGGCATATTCAAACTTTACCTGTACTTCCGGGGCAGACATATCCGCCAGTTGCGAACTACGCATTTTCTCTACTTCATTCATATATTTCAATTACCAGATTATACTCTCAAAAGCGTAATTATTCACCCTTTCGCCATTACACTTTCCACAAAAATAGATATTTATTCCAAACAGCCAACCATACTGATAAAAAGAAACAGTAAATGTTTTCAAAAGAATCGCAGCTATACTATTTTATATACAAAAAATATTCGTATATTTATTGCAATTTAAACAGAAACAAGCATTCGCAATAAAACTATTTTAAAGACAAACTGGGAAGTTCCCGCACTTTATGAAAACTATATTCTTTTTTATATGCATATCACTTTGTACTACATATATATATGCACAGACAAATTATTATGCTGTAACTAAAACATTCAATGAAAATGGTTACATCTACCAATGCGATGTGGCAGCGTCAAAGACAGTCACACTCTATTACAAGAGTAACAAATTACTCTTTACCACTCAAAGTTACAAAAATACAGGAGAAACTTTCTCACAAACAGATGAAGGTATCGTTTTACTACAATATGACGCATGGACACGAGTAGAGCGCCTTTCCATTGTAAACGCTGCATTTTCCGCTAGTGAAAAGCAAAGAGTAAAAGGCCACGAACTCATAATAACAATGTGCATAAATTCAGATACCGGCAAGGTTGATGAGGTCGAATTTTCTTTCATGAACTTCGGTACTTATGCCACAATCCCTATCTCTGTTTACCGTAAAATCGAAACAGATTTGAAAGAAAAGGTCTGGTATATCCCTACTGAAGAGGGCAAAAAATTAAATTATATATACTATTGGTGGGCACAAGAGCCCCAATAATAAGCCTTATAGTCAGTGATAGCGCCAGAAAAAAACTAAAGATAAAAAAAGGAGGACACCCTTTGCAGAGCATCCTCCTTTTTATTTCCTCTTCAGTTACTTATATTCCTGCCAATTCTTGATAGCAATATCCTCCAACTTCAGTTCGCAGAATGCTTCGATGAAAGCACTTGCCAGACGAGCATTCGTAATCAACGGAATGTTATGGTCGATAGCACCACGACGGATACGGTAACCGTTCGTCAATTCACGCTTCGTATGATTCTTAGGAATGTTGACAATCAAATCGAACTTGTGTTCGGCAATCATCTTCATCACATTGTTCTCTGCATCAGGACGTTCATCGGGCCAGTAAACAGCTTCAGTGCCCACTCCATGAGCATTCAGGAAAGCGGCTGTACCTGCCGTTGCATAAATCTTATACCCTTTATTGAAGAGCATGCGGCTGGACTCCAGCAAATCTACTTTCGATTTCATGGCACCGGAAGAGAACATCACTCCCTTTTGAGGAATCTGGAAGCCGGTAGCAATCATGGCACTCAGCAATGCTTCGGAGAAATCATCACCGATACAGCCTACTTCACCGGTAGAAGACATATCTACACCCAGTACCGGGTCTGCCTTGTGCAAGCGGGAGAAAGAGAACTGAGAAGCTTTCACACCAATCCAGTCGATATCGAACGCCGACTTGTCAGGACGAGTATAAGGAGCATCCAGCATGATGCGGGTAGCAGTTTCAATAAAGTTACGCTTCAGCACCTTAGACACGAACGGAAAACTACGTGAAGCACGAAGGTTACATTCGATTACCTTCACCTCATTGTTACGTGCCAGGAACTGAATATTGAACGGACCGGAGATATTGAGTTCCTTTGCAATCTGACGGCTGATCTTCTTGATACGACGTGCCGTAGCAAAGTAAATCTTCTGTGCAGGGAACACCAATGTAGCGTCACCAGAGTGTACACCGGCAAATTCCACGTGCTCGGAAATAGCATATTCCACTACTTCACCATTCTGAGCAACAGCATCAAATTCGATTTCTTTTGTATTCTGCAAGAACTGAGAAATTACCACCGGATATTCTTTAGATACTTCGGCAGCCATTTTCAGGAAGTTCTCCAATTCTTCTTCATCGTAGCATACGTTCATCGCAGCACCCGAAAGTACATAAGACGGACGAACCAGTACCGGATAACCCACTTTCTCTACGAAACCTTTCACATCTTCCAGACTGGTAAGCTCTTGCCAAGCCGGCTGGTCGATACCCAGTTGGTCGAGCATAGCAGAGAACTTATTACGGTTTTCAGCACGGTCGATAGAAAGAGGAGAAGTTCCCAGGATGGGCACTGACTGACGATGCAGTTTCATTGCCAGGTTATTCGGGATCTGTCCGCCTACAGATACGATTACACCGCGCGGCTGTTCCAGGTCTATAACATCGAGTACACGCTCAAAAGACAGCTCATCGAAGTAAAGACGATCGCACATATCATAGTCAGTAGATACGGTTTCAGGGTTATAGTTAATCATGATGGACTTGTAACCCAGCTTACGTGCAGTCTGCACAGCATTTACCGAACACCAGTCGAACTCTACGGAAGACCCGATACGGTAAGCACCGGAACCCAGTACAACCACTGACTTTTCATTCTTGTAATAGTTCACGTCATAACCCTCAACGGCATATGTCATGTACAGGTAGTTAGTCAGTTCAGGATGCTCGGAAGCAATCGTATTGATGCGTTTTACAGCCGGCAGGATACCCAATTCTTTACGACGTGCACGCACCATCAGATTTTCTTTCTCCATATTGCCTTGTGGTTCGAGTACGAAACGCGCAATCTGGAAATCAGAGAAGCCCAGCACTTTTGCCTGACGCAATACGTCGGCCGGAATATCTTCCACCTTATTATATTGGGAAAGTTTCAACTTATAGTCAACAATGTTCTTCAACTTGCCAAGGAACCAGGGATCAATCTTGGTCAGATCGAAGATGCGGTCTATCGTATAGCCATTCTCCAAGGCCTCAGCGATAGCAAATACACGCAAGTCGGTAGGACGTGAGAGTTCACGGTCCAGATCATCGAAGTGCAGGTCGTTGCCTACAAATCCGTGCATACCCTGACCGATCATACGCAGACCTTTCTGGATGATTTCCTCGAAAGAACGTCCGATAGACATGATTTCACCTACCGACTTCATGCTTGAACCGATTTCGCGGGAAACACCGGCAAACTTCGTCAAGTCCCAACGAGGAATCTTACAAATCAGATAATCCAGTTGCGGAGCTACATACGCTGAATACGGAGTACCCATTTCGCCAATCTGATCGAGCGTATAGCCTAATGCAATCTTAGCGGCAACGAATGCCAACGGATAACCCGTAGCCTTAGAAGCCAAAGCAGAAGAACGCGACAGACGGGCATTCACCTCAATCACACGGTAGTCATTAGTTTCCGCATTAAATGCATACTGAATGTTACATTCGCCCACGATGCCCAGATGACGGATACACTTCGTAGAAAGATCTTGCAACATCTTCACCTGCTCGTCAGTCAGCGAACAAGTCGGAGCCACTACGATTGACTCTCCCGTATGGATACCCAGCGGGTCGAAGTTTTCCATGCTTGCCACCGTGAAGCAGTGGTCGTTGGCATCGCGGATTACCTCGAACTCAATTTCTTTCCAACCTTTCAGAGACTCTTCTACAAGAATTTGTTTAGAGAAAGCGAAAGAGCTTTCGGCCAACTTCAGGAACTCTTCTTTATCCTGGCAGATACCGCTACCCAAACCGCCCAGTGCATAAGCGGAACGAACCATAACCGGAAAACCGATGCGTTCAGCAGCAGTGATTGCATCTTCCATACTTTCTACAGCCTGGCTGACGGGAGTTTTCATATCGATCTCGTCCAGCTTCTTCACGAAGAGGTCACGGTCTTCCGTATACATGATAGCTTCCACCGAAGTTCCTAATACGCGCACACCGTACTTAGCCAACACACCGCTTGTGTACAACTCGGCACCGCAGTTCAGAGCCGTCTGACCACCGAAAGCCAACAGAATACCATCAGGACGTTCTTTCTTGATGATTTCTTCTACGAAATAAGTGGTTACAGGCAAGAAATAAACCTGATCTGCAATACCTTCCGATGTTTGGATAGTAGCAATATTCGGGTTCACCAACACTGAACTGATACCTTCTTCACGCAGAGCCTTCAATGCCTGCGAACCGGAATAGTCGAACTCCCCGGCCTGACCGATCTTGAGTGCACCTGAGCCCAAGACCAACACTTTCTTCAAATTCTTTTCCATATATTCTCTTGTTGTCTATTAAGTTTCTTCCTATACATTCGGGCACAAAAAAAATGCGTTACCCAACAAAGGATTAACGCATTACCAAAGAACTAACAATATCTTCTCAGAGAAAGAGAAATCATCGACTAACGAATGAAATTCATTCGAATGCAGATTATATGTATCTCTTTTCCCGTGTTGTTGCATCGTTGCTTTAAAATTTGTGCAAAGTAACGACTTATTTCGATAATAAACAAATTATCGTCCACAATATTCTTACAAGTATTGCAACCACACGAGAAAAGATTATCAATATCATTCAGTATCCGTTTTTACACCAACTGCATTTTCTGCTTTCAAAAGGTGGCAGGGACAATCGGACAAGGCTGATGCGTGAAAAGAATCCACTAACCGAAAACTCCGTCACCCAGTGACATAAATTTCGCATATTCCGGTACGGTACAGGCCGGATTCAATGAATATATGCTCTATGGCGGACTTCCGCAGATATTGTCGTATGGCACTGAAGAGCAGAAAGTACGTTTCCTGAAAACCTTGTTCGATGAAACTTATATCAAGGACATCAAAGACCGCCATGAGATACGCAAGGACGATGATTTGGAAGAGCTCATCAATATTATGGCTTCCGGCATCGGTGCCCTGACCAATCATAAGCATATATGATTTCTTATTGAAGGACAATTCGTTGGAGCTATAAAAAACAAAGAACGATTCTCCCAATAAAAACTTGCTTTCCCAGTTGCAGATAGTTATCTTTGTGCCTGCCAAGACTCAGAGCAAGACTTTCATTCTTAAAAACGAAAGCCTTATTCTTAAAAACGAAGATTTCACTCTTAAAAATGAAGACTTCGTTTCAAGTCTTTCCTGCCATAAAAGGAAGTTTGCATTGTAAGACAAACACCTTTCCACCGCAGGAAGGCAACTAAGCAACCGGATTAATCATCAAACAAGAAAGGAGAGCCCAACAATGCCCCACTACATAATGAAAGAAATGCCCGATATGCAAGACACAGGCGAACAGACCACCTACCCGCAAATGGTGATGACAGGACAGACCAGTACACGAGAACTAGCCGAATACATCGCCATGAAATGCGCCTTCTCCAAAGGAGTGACTGAGGGAGTAATCTGCGAACTGGGCGAAGCACTTGCCCACGAAATGGGCATGGGACGCTCCGTAAAAATAGAAGGTCTGGGTATATTTACCCCGGCACTGGCCCTGCGCCCGGACAAGGAACGGGAAGGCATGGGAGAAAATGCAACGAAACGAAACGCACAAAGCATTCGTGTGGGTGGAGTGAACTTCCGCGTAGACAAAGACCTGATAAGAGAAACCAACGGTTGGTGCGACCTTAAACGCGCTCCCTGGAAGCCCGTACGCTCCTCGCGGAAATATACCGCCGAACAACGCCTGGCACTGGCGAAAGCTTATCTGGAAGAACATCCTTACCTCACCGTATCGGACTACCGCCAACTGACGGGATTGCTACAAACCGCTGCCACCACCGAACTGCGCAAATGGGCGCATACATCGGGCACTGGCATCGAGACCAGCGGAAGAGGCAATCATAAAGTGTATGTGAAAAGTGAAGGAAATTGATCAGACTTTCAATTATTATATCTACTTTTGTAAACTTTTTCAATATTGCAGGATATAACTATAAGGAGGTTCTCCATTAAAGAAGACTATCAGGCTATGGATGCCTTTAACCGAAAAATGACGGAAGTACATCGTGACTACGTTGCAAAAGAAAAAAATCCAGCATCTCTGCGAAAAAATTAGTATTAACAGACTAAAGAGAAACGATATATGACCAAAGAGAAAATCATCCTCACGGGCGACCGCCCTACAGGACGCCTGCACATAGGACATTATGTAGGCTCATTAAGAAGAAGAGTAGAGTTGCAGAACTCCGGTTTGTATGACAAGATATTTGTTTTCATAGCCGATGCACAAGCATTGACGGACAATGTGGACAACCCGGAAAAGGTACGTCAGAATGTTATCGAAGTGGCGCTTGACTATCTGGCATGCGGGCTGGACCCGGCAAAAAGCACCATCTTCATTCAATCTCAGATTGCCGAACTGTGCGAATTGAGTTTTTACTTCATGAATATGGTGACCGTAAGCCGCCTGCAACGTAATCCTACAGTAAAGGCAGAAATTCAGTTGCGCAACTTCGACGCCAGCATCCCGGTAGGTTTCTTCACCTACCCCATCAGCCAGACTGCGGACATTGCCGCTTTCAAGGCAACAACTGTCCCTGTGGGCGAAGACCAGGAACCAATGCTGGAACAGGCACGCGAAATCGTTCGTCGCTTCAACTATATTTATGGTGAAACACTGGTTGAACCGGAAATCCTTCTGCCCGACAACGCCGCCTGCCTGCGCCTGCCCGGAACAGATGGAAAAGCCAAGATGAGTAAGAGCCTGGGAAACTGCATCTACCTCTCCGACTCTGCCGACGAAGTACAGAAAAAAGTGAAAGGTATGTATACCGATCCCGACCACTTGCGTGTACAAGACCCGGGTAAAGTAGAAGGCAATCCTGTATTTACTTATCTGGACGCTTTCTGCCGTCCCGAACACTTCGGTCTTTACCTGCCCGAATATCCGAACCTCGATGAACTGAAAGCACATTATCAGCGTGGCGGTCTGGGCGATATGAAGGTGAAAGGATTCCTTAACTCCATCATGCAGGAGACGCTGGAACCGATCCGCAATCGTCGCAAAGAATTTGAAAAAGACATTCCTGCCATCTATGACATGCTGAAGAAAGGTTGTGACGCTGCACGCGAAGTTGCCGCCGCTACATTGGATGATGTACGCAAAGCGATGAAGATTAACTACTTCGACGATGCGGAACTGATAGCAGAACAAGTGAAGAAATTCAGCGGAGAATAAAAACAATATCCCCTGTAACGAGTAACGCCCTGACCTCCCGTAGAATCTACGAGAGAACAGGGCGTTCCCTTTTTAATGAAAAGACTATATTTAGTTAGCAGATTTCACTAATACCACACGGTTCAGAATCGGTTGACCAAACTTGTCTACACCACCACCGGCTTCCACATTCAAGCGGTCGGCAGCAATACCGTAATTCTTAACCAATGCATTCTTAACAGCCTGTGCACGTTTCAAGCTCAACTCCTTGTTGAATGCCGGAGTACCGGTTGCAGAGTCAGCATAACCGTTTACGGTGTACGTTGCATTCGGGAACTGTTTCATTTGTTCTGCCAGATAAGACAGGTTCATGATTTCACGCGGGGACAATTCAGCAGAACCAATCTGGAAGAATACAGTACGCGGTGCGATATCCGGATCCGGAACAATCACCTGAGTTTCTGTCACTTCAGCCACCGGCTGGTTTTCAGCCTGTACCAATGCATTCTTCAATTCTGCATTCTGTGCACCCATCATAGCCAACTTATCCTGCATGGCGGCCAGTTCGATCTGAGAGATCAACTGCGGCATCGGACGACGGAAACCACGGGCCGGGAAACGATAAGTCAAACCAACCGTAGCGCTCAATACGCCATCATATCCGTGATCACCACCTACTTCACCATCAAATTTATCTTCAGCAGCCATTGCACTCAATTCCAGGTTAATATCTACCGCATTAGAAATACGGAATTTATTGATAATACCTGCATTCACAGACAAAGCTTCGCGATGAGGTTTGGAGTAATTGTGAGTGAAACCGGCACCTACATAAGGAATAATCTCATAAACACGATGCTGATTATAACCTCCGAAAAGAGCATTCAGATTGAACATCACGTCACCGTGCAAGTTCATATAGTCAAAACGTTGTTTATAGTAACCGTCTTTCAGCTCGGCACCTTTCACGTAATCGGCACCTTTATCATAAGTAAAGCCTCTTGCCTGTAAGCCGCTATATTGCAGACGCAATCCCAAACCGGGAGTAAACCATTTACCGACAGAGATATTCAATGTAGGACTGATACGCTTACCAAAACTTCCTGCACTATCATTATCACCAAAAGTTGCTTCAGCACCGCCGCCGATAGAGAAGAACCAATTGCTCCAGAAAGGATTGGTGATTACCTGATATTTATCCTGTACCTGGATAATTTCGTATTCGACTACTTCAGTCTTCTGTTGTGCCATAGCAGCAGAAGACAAACCGGCCAAAGCCAGTAACATTAGAATCTTTTTCATATACCTTAAATAGTTAAGTGGTTAATTTAAATTCATTATTGTAACTGTTTAAATAACACCATCCGAACTAAAAGGTTTTACGAAGAGAGTTTTTTTTGTTCCGACCGCGCCACAAGCCGGGCAGGAAGGCTTCTATACAGATAAATAAATGATAATTCGCCCCTACAAGTGCCTTAATAAGTCCTGTAGGGGCGAATATCATTCACACGTATGTGCGAAATTGTTTTAACAAATAGATTATACTACTTTAACGAGCAAATAGTTTTTCAATATCTTCTTCTTTAATCGTTGACAATACGGTACGCCCATCCGGTGTATAATTCGGAGTAGGACAAGCAAACAAATTATCTACCAGATTAGCCATTTCTTCATTACTCAACACCTGACCGTAAACAATGGCAGCAGCCTTTGCCAATGTCAGAGCCAACATTGTTTGTACTTCTTCCTTCACGTCATTTCCCTTTTCCATAGCCGTATGCACCATATTGCGCACCAGCTCCACCGGATTTAACCCTTCAATGCCGGACGGAATACCATTAATCGCATAGCTTCCTCCTCCCAGTGGTGTCAGTTCAAACCCAACTGCCGAGAAGTCTTCCATGATGCTTTCCAATACCGCAGCTTCCGAAGCGGGCAATTGCACGATTTCAGGGAACAAAACTCCTTGAGAAACCCCTTGTTTCTGGCGTATTTGATTCATATAGCGTTCAAACAGCACTCGGATATGTGCCCGGTGCTGGTCTATCAGCATCAAACCGGATTTTACCGAAGTCAGGATAAAGCGCCCTTTGAATTGAAAATGCTGCGCACCTTTCTCCACTGCCGGTTCGTTGGTATACAACGATGCAGATGGAGAGGATACAGTTTCCGTCTCCTGAACATACGGAGTACGTTCTTCGGCCATATCTACCGATGCAGGTGCGGAAGTCCAGTCCGTTTCGTCTACAAAAGGTTCTTCTTCCATAGGCGTATTCATCTTGCTGGCTTTCTCCAGACCATCATACAGTCCCTCCCAATCCACTTTCGGCCGGGAATAACTGCCACCACCACTATAAGAGGAAGCGGAAGAAGTCTTGAACGGGTTGAAGTCTGAATTATAATGCACCTTCGGAGGCTCTATCGGACGAGTCTGATCGAATGCGGGAATATCCGGCATACCTTCCGTATCGAAATCAATGGACGGCACAGCATTGAATTTACCCAATGACTCTTTTACCGCTGCGGAAACGATCTGCCAAATTGCCTGCTCGTTTTCAAACTTAATCTCGGTCTTGGTAGGATGTATATTCACATCAATGTTGGCCGGGTCCACATCAAAGTAAATGAAATAAGAAATCTGTTCGCCTGCCGGAATCAATTGTTCATAAGCATCCATCACCGCTTTATGGAAATACGGATGACGCATATAACGCCCGTTCACAAAGAAATACTGATGAGCACCTTTCTTACGCGCCGTCTCCGGTTTGGCAACAAAGCCGGAAACCTTCACCATAGTAGTATCCACATCTACCGACAGCAGATGCTGGTTCAACTTCTTGCCAAATACGGCAAGAATGCGTTGGCGAAGCGGCATCGCAGGCAGGTTGAATAATTCGGTATCATTACTATATAAGTAGAAAGCCACTTCGGGATGTACCAGAGCTATGCGTTCAAATTCAGTAAGGATATTGCTCAATTCCGTTGAGTTCGCTTTCAGGAACTTGCGGCGGGCAGGTATATTAAAGAATAAGTTCTTAATGGAAAAGTTACTTCCTTTAGGACACGAAACGGCTTCCTGACTCTCTACTTTAGAGCCGGCTATCACAATCCGTGTACCCAGTTCCTCATTCGCCATACGGGTTTTGAGTTCTACTTCCGCCACCGCAGCAACAGAAGCCAACGCCTCTCCACGGAATCCCATCGTGCGCAAGGCAAATAAATCGGCGGCCTGCCTTATCTTAGACGTGGCATGGCGTTCGAAAGCAAGGCGCGCATCCGTTTCGGACATACCTTTGCCATCGTCAATCACCTGTATGCAGGTTTTCCCTGCATCTGTCACCAATACGTGTATTTCTTGTGCTTCGGCATCAATCGCATTCTCTACCAATTCCTTAATGACGGATGCCGGACGCTGAATCACCTCTCCGGCAGCAATCTGATTGGCAACCGAATCGGGCAGCAGATGAATTATGTCGCTCATGATAATTACAAATTATGAATTATGAATTACAAATAACGAATAACAACAGGTCCATGATGCTACATTGTAATTCGTAATTTGTAATTCGTAATTAAATTAAATGATTCCGGTGCTTATGGCATACCACAAGTATATCAGCAAAGCAATAATCACCAGTATCACCCCCAGGTGTACCGGTTTACGCCCGCTTTCCTTACGTCGTTTCAAGTGGGTAGTGCCTTCTACGAACTTTCCCCGGATATCTTCCGGTGAAAATTCCTTCTCAGGCAACATTCCCAATTCACGTTTGGCGCTTTCTTCCATCTTCGCCAACTTCTCTTTCCGCTCATCCACATATATATATGGATGATTAAAGCCGCGAGGCTTTCTCATTGTGAACATTCCCATAGCGCTTATTTATTTCTTTTTATATTCATATTCCTTGGTGAAACGATAGGCTTACGATCTGATTTCTGCAATTGTTCGCCAGCCCTTTTACCTCTCCACTCAAATATATCTTCCTTATTCCTCGGTCGGATATAGTCGAACCAGACAAAAGACGGCAGCTTATATTTGTCAGCCGGAATCTGATCCATCGGATAGAGCGTACCATTCGCTTTCCCTATAAAGGCTCCTTGCTCCATACGCCTTTCTTTGAGCAACATACGCAGGAAACTGCCCTCAGAATAGTTCAATCCTATCATGGTACTGTCTTTATCATCTATCGGATAGAAGACAACCAGCACATTACCGTTCACATCCACCTGACGCATATCTCCGCCGACAAAAAAGCCTTTCATCTCTTTGCCCGTCACCTGGTTGTAGTGAACAGAGTCTTTCTGCTCCACAGCTAAAGCCTGATTGATGATATGCGCCCAGTCTATGGTACTGTCATTCATATAGACTTTAATTTCCTCACCCAACAGTTGCTGTGAGCCATGCCACAAGATAGGATCAGTATACATAGTCATGCAAGAGTCTTTAGAATTATACACCAAAGAATCGCATACAGCCTGAACATCCGTACGATAAGCACGTACTTTATGATACACCCTCATCTCACGGAACATGGAGTCCGTATTTATATGATAGGTAATCAACCGCAGTGTATCACCATGCATAAACAAACTGTCACCTTGCGAATAATCAATGGCAACTGCACGTTGAGTGGCAAGTGCACTTCCCGTGATCTCATTATAGAAACAATAGTTACCCGTGAGCATATTCCTGTTAATGGTATCATTCATCTGCACATTGTCAAATGCTTCGCCATATCCCAAAACACGATCATAGAAAATACTGTCACCAGTCAGTTTCTTGCCTTCGTTGGTCAGCACGGAACGATCCAGCAGTTCAGCCTGCTCTGTAGTGGTGTTATAAATACCTCGTTCGGAATAGATGTGGTTCTTATCACTCACAATATCCGAAGGGCCCAGAATCGTAGCAATCTTCGTATCGGTGCTATATTTCAGGGTATCCGAAGTCAATACGAATTTCGGATTAACCAGCTTCACATCATGGTTGAATACGGATATTTTCGTGGCCGGACTATATTCTCCCCACTCGGAAGTCAGCACGTTCTCTTCATCAGTCAGTGTACCGCCATCGAAGTAATAACCCAGATTATACAAACGGTCGTAGTTTAAACTATCCGTTGTCAATACCGTATTCCGGTTAATCATGCGAACATTCTCACGAAGCATTGCCAACTGCGACATACCGTCATAATACAGATAATCTCCATAAATAAAGAGCGTATCCCCCTGTTCCATACGGACGTTACCGAAAGCTTCCACCGAATTTGTCTTCTCGTAAATCAACGCACTGTCACAGTACATATACATACTATCATGGCGCAGCTTTACCGACCGGATCAGAATCTGAACATCCGGAAGCAGAATTTTATCCGCCTGCGCCTCCTCAGCGTGAAGCAAATCAACCCGGGTTTTCTTCTTTTCCGGCTGTTTTTGCTTATCCTGGGCACTCAGCAAACAGATGCCAAACAGGCATAGAAGGCCCGTGAGAAGGAATCTATGCCTGTTCAGAAAATTATTTCTTGTATTTTTCTTCTGCATACAAAAAGTTAGTGTATCACCCGGGATCAGTCTTTAATCCAACCCGGATACTTAAATGTACAGTTCTTCCAATTTTCGTTGATACGCACGTACGTATGCTTTTGTTTTTCGCGAATCCATTTATCCAGCATCTCGTCACGGCGTTTCTCCAATACAATTTCCTTCAGGTTCTGATAGTCTTCCGAAATAGTTGCTTTGTGTCCGTTGATACGGCTTTTCAGTTTCACGATAACACATTCTTCTTTACCGGTCTTCTGCGGAATCATAGTGAATGCCTCGGAGATTTCTCCTACTTTCATCTTATCCACCACTTTAGCAATCTCGGGCGGAAGTTCCTGCATCTCAAACTTTGATGTATTGGTTTGAGGGTTAGGTAACAGACCGTGATTGTTACGTGTATCCTTATCCTGTGAAAGTACGGAAGCTGCTTCTTCAAAAGTAAACTTACCGTTACGGATATCATCGGCAATAGAGTCCAAACGGGCAGTACCTGCCATCAGCGCTTCTTCCGGTACGTGGGGCTTCAACAAGATATGGCGTACTTTGATACGGTCACCACGTTTTTCCATCAACTGGATAATGTGGAAGCCATATTCAGACTCTACAATCTTGGAAACCTTATTGGGGTCTTGCAGGTTGAAAGCCACATTAGCAAATGCAGGATCCAGATAACCGCGTCCCGTAAATGGCATTTCACCACCATTGATAGCCGTACCACGGTCGTCGGAGTACAAACGTGCCAACATAGAGAAGCTTTCTCCCTTATTCACACGATCCGTATATTCGCGCAGACGACTTTTTACATCTTCAATTTCCTCCAAAGGAATTTTCGGTTGCTGTGTGATGATCTGCACCTCTACCTGAGTAGGGATATAAGGAATACTGTCCTGCGGCAAATCCTTGAAGTGACGGCGCACCTCTGCCGGAGTGATTTTAATCTCTCCTACCAGTTTCTGCTGCATTCTCTGCACTTTCAATCCTTCACGGGCATTGTCGCGCAAAGCTTCGCGAATCTGACTGGATGTCTTATTGAAGTATTCCTCCATCTTTTCACGCGAACCGATATTGGCGATATACATATTCGTCATCTGGTCCACACGTTGGATCACCTCACTTTCAGAAACTTCGATACTATCGAGAGCAGCCTGATGCAAAAACAGCTTTTGTACTGCTATTTCTTCAGGAATCACACAGTAGGGATCACCGTCAAATTTACGCCCTTCGTACAGAGCACTCATCCGAGCTTCTTCTACTTCAGACTTCAATATAGCCTCGTCGCCCACTACCCAAACTACTTCGTCAATCACGTTGTCTTGTCCATAAACGGCAGAACCGGTCATCAGCGCCAAGGCACATAAAACTACAAACTTAAAGTTCATAAAATTTTTCATTCTGTGTATCTAAACTAATTATATTTAATCTCATTCTTCTTCACTGCCTGCTGATACAAGTCATCTTTCACTTTTCTCATAAACTCCACTTGCTTCAGGTTCAGCATCATATCTTTCACTTTAGGACGCGCAAACTCATAAGGTTCCTGCTCGCCCACCGAACGAAAATCGCTCACATTCAGGAAATAATAAAACGCCGTATCTTTCAATTCGATATGACGGTTCTTATTCACATAATCTTCTACTTCGGGTACTTTCAACGGTATCAGATCAAGCACATCTGCCATCGGTACCCATTTATCATAAAAGTACTCGTACTTCACGGCATTCTGCAAGCTATACTTTTCCAGATGTTCTACTGCATCTTGCGTAGCTGCTTTATACCAACGACGTACATTGTTTAGTTGTGGTGCGGTGAGGGGGACTTTGATGAACAACCCCTGCATCAGCGGCCGTTCCAACCTGAAAAGCTCTTTATTCTTTTCATAATAGTCCGCCAACTCTCCCTCTGAAATTTCATTCGAGAGTCTTTGGTGAATCAATGCCTGCTGATAGGTGTGCATAATCAGCGCCTTGCGATAATTCTCCACAAGTTTCTCAATCTCCCCGTTATCGGGAATATTACTCTGCGCTTTCTCATATAATAAGACATCTTCCACCCAATTGCGGATGTAATGTTCTGCGAACAGTAAACTATCATCTTTCGACAATCTCGCCGGAAGCGCAGATTGCAGGTCTTCCCGGTAAAGGAAATTGCCGTCCAATTCCACCAGTGGTGTCTTCCCTTTATGGTCGTGTTGCTCGCTACAGGCCACACACAAAAGGATGGAGAGGAGTCCCAGGAAAAATATTCGCATTACCGATTGATATTTACTTTATTTCAAGGTACGAAGATAACGGTTTAATCGGTTGCATCAGTGCTTATTAACGGTTTTTAAAACCTCTTGGTTTATTTCAACCTTAGCGGTGCTCCGTAATTGTGCAATCCAACGCTCCTCCAAATAGTTCTGATAATCGCCTACAAGCAGTCCACGCACCTCTTGATAAGTCTCCGGACCCTTCACCTTTTCACCCAGAAAAGCGGTAAAAGGAAATGACGTCATAGGTTCAGTTTTCCCCTTTTTGAAGATTTCTTCATCTACATAAGCATTATCTCCGGGAGCAAATAAGCCTTGTTCTGCCTGCACTTGCCGCGTCTTTGCATTAAACGTCAGCCGGATGGCATCCTGCCACTCCTCTTCCGGCAGAGATTTCAGGAATTTACGGACTTGCTTTCCAAGCTTTTTCGTTGTAGTATGTAACACAATTCCTTTATAACGAGGGACTTTCCAATGATAATCCGAATGATGCCTTTCAAAATAGGCCGCCAGTCCGACCTCATCTGAAGGTACACGTTCCCAAATCTCCCGGTTACTGATTTCAAACAGTAACATTCCATTCCGATACTCTTGCATGAGCATACGGAATTCCGGATATTTATCTTCCAGACGACTATACTCATAATCCAGTACGGACTTCATGATAAATCCTTTCAGCTGGCGTTGCACACCCTGAGGGTGGGAAGCTGCAAAACCGGCAAACATCTTTCCTGTATATTCCCTGCCGTCAAGTGTAAACAGTCTCTTATCTGTCTGCCCTTTTGACAGCAGTTCATCCACTCCAGTCTTATCTGCCGTATATTGATATTCCTTTTTCAGCTTTTCCACCAGAGCTTCCGTCCCTCTGTCCATTCCGTACCGACGGCTCTGGCGACGCATGATTTCATCCTTCACTTTTTCAAAGGGCAGGATTTCTTTCCGTTCAATCGCCTTGACAATATGAATGCCTTGCGGTGTAAAAAAAGGTCGGGATATCTCTCCTTGTTTTAATGCAAATACAACATCTTCAAACTCGACAGGCATCTGTAACCAACTTACCCAAAAAGATTTTTTTTCATCGGAGAAATTACGTACACACTCATCAAAGTCTGCCTGCCCATTCTGCAATGCGGCATAAAGAGAATCCATCCGAGCTTCCGCAGAACGCAGCACATGACTGGTTACTGTTTGGGGAAGAGATTTAAAGATATGACTTACCCGTATCTGTCCGGCACGATTGTTAGCTTTCATTTTATCATATACCTGACGGGCTGCAAGCTCTGATACAGACTCATCCGTCAAATAAGCTTTTGCCAACTGGCGACGGTATCCCTCCAGTTCTTCACGAAAAGCCCGGGTAGTATCCAATCCGGCAGCTTCGGCTGCAGCGACTTTCAGCTTAAAATTCACAAACAAATCAACATATTCACTCAATGTTTTCTGTTCGATACCAGCAAGGGCATTATTCTTATTATAGATATATTCGAACTCCGAACGGAGAATTTCTTTCCCGTTAATACGCATCAGCACCGGATCTTGCTGAGCAAAAACTGCCAATCCCAGGCAAAGGAGAATTATTGTCAATCCACTTCTTATCATAACTATTATCTTAGAAAAGAACAATGTAATAACGGGGAAACATCTTTTATATTGCCTCAACACCAAACAGATGATGCCTTTTCTTTAAACGAAAAATACCC
>OHGW01000388.1_pt1 | contig 20610 bp, 19 predicted proteins | sample 1567821 | NCBI WGS metagenome assembly OHGW01 (sample SAMEA3879572, study PRJEB24766) | human gut metagenome | biome: human-associated habitat; feature: feces | place: USA | collected 1985/1987 | reverse complement strand
AATGGCGGACAGACCGACCGTCAGGACCGGTGTTTTCCCCTCATCGACTGCTTTTTTCAACGATTTGTATTCATTCAGATAAGTTATACTTTTTGTAATCTCTGTCATATGTTCACCTCCGTCCGGTGCTTCCGGTTACAGTATACGCCATTCTGCGCGCAGAATGAAGGTTTTCTGGTACATCCGTTTTGTAAAGACACCAAAAGGGCAGATTTTGCAATCTGCCCTGATGTGATACGAAATATTTTTTAGTCGGCCTTGTGGCATGCGCTGCAGTCTGCGTCGCAGCCGAGGATCTCAGCCGGGTCCTTGCCCATGCGCTTGTAGTAATCCGAAATTGCGGAGCGCAGCGCTTCCTCAGCGAGCACGGAGCAGTGCATCTTGACCGGGGGCAGACCGTCGAGCGCCTCGGCGAGATAAAAGATTGGGAAAAGCAGAAGCTTCTGAACAGAGCCGAAACGCTGCCGGCCATGATCTATATCGAGTCTGCCGACCCATCGGGTCTTGACGGGCTGGATCAGGAAAAGTGGGGCAAGAGCGTCCAGATGCGCTGGAAGGTCATAAAGCCTATCCGCGACTCGATGGAGAACAAATACCAGTGGGTCATTGCGGCGGTACCGGGCAAGGCGTGGGCAAAGAAGGTGTTCCCCGAGCTTGGCGAGGCCGAGGCCGTCGAAAAGCTGTGGGAGGCGATACTGTACACCTCGCGCGCCGAGGGCGACGGAGTGAAGGCATGGCAGGAGCACAATGCCGATCTCAAGAGCCGCTGCGAGTATCTCAACTCGCTCGGCCTGCGCAAGCTGCACTATAAAAGCGCAAACGGAACGGATTTCACCGTCGGACTCATTCCGCAGGCGCAGTTTCTCGCCGGAGCGGAGGATACGCTCGGGACAAACGTGCGCTTTAATCCCAACATCCCCAGCGAAGAGGTTTTCACAAGCCCCATGAAGGGACAGGCCGAGGGCATAGTGTATTCGACCCGACCGCTGTCCTACCGCGGCACGATGATCGAAAACTTCAGCATCCGCTTTGAAAACGGCAAGGTGACAGAGGTCAAGGCCCAAAAGGGCGAGGATGCGCTCAAGACGCTCGTGAACATGGACGAAGGCTCAAAAATGCTCGGCGAGTGCGCGCTCGTGCCGTTTGACAGTCCGATAAGAAACAGCGGCATAATGTTTTATAATACCCTTTTTGACGAAAACGCCGCATGCCACCTCGCGCTCGGCGACGGATTTGCTAACTGCATAAAGGACTTTGAAAACTACACGCTCGAGCAGTGCCGCGAAATGGGCATAAATTCGTCCATGATCCATGAGGATTTCATGATAGGTTCCGAGGATCTCAATATCACGGGCGAGACCGAAAGCGGCGAGAGAGTGCAGATATTCAAAAACGGAAACTGGGCGTTCTGATCGAGAGGAAGCAAGATGGAGATAGAAAACGAAAAGATAAGGTATTCGGTCAGCCGGAAGAACTTCTTCGTCAAGCTTGCGGTGATCTTCATGATCCTGTCGGCGCTCTGCCGCTTCCTCGGCTATTGGGGCTTCTGGTCGAATCAGACGGCCGGATTTGTCACATTTCAGATTGTGCTGCCGATACTGTGCAACCTGCTGTTTATCGTGCTCGTTCTGTATGCAGGCAGGCGCTTTTTCAGTCTGACGTTTATCCCGGTCATACTGGGTGTAATGTTTTTCATAATCAAAGCCTTCGGGTTTGACAGCATACTGCACACGATACTGTGCATATGCCTGTATCTTGCCGTCGCGTTTATCTACACGGCGACGGTGTTCGGCGTTATCCGGACTAAGTGGCTGCTTGCGCCGCTGTTCGGTCTGCCGCTTATAGTACATATTTACCTTGACAGAGACATGATCGCACCGAAGGGGAAGACTGTTGTGCTCGCGGAGCTTTTGCCCGAGATATCTGTGCTGTGCATTATGGCGGCGCTTTTGTGCATTTGCTTTGCAATGAAAAGGCGCGACTTTGCAGCCGAAAAGGCGAGCAGCGCCGAGCAGCAGACGATAGATCTGCTCGTCAGCAATGAGGAGCCGCCCGCATCCGAGATCATGCCCGATGCTGCGCCGCAGGAGGGCGATGCACATGAGTGATACTATCAGAAAAGACCCGACTGAGGAAAAAACCGTAGTCGTCAAAAAAAGCGATATCGAGCAGCAGCTCCACAGAGCCGACGAGGAAAAAACCGTCCTCGACACGGTCAATGAGGGATACAAGAGCATATTTGACCCCGAGCTTGAGGAGATACTGCGTGAAACCGAAGGATATGAGCTTACTCCGCAGGACGAGGACGGCGAGCCGGAATACGAGGAAGAGCCGGAGTACGACGAGAGCGAATCGGACGCCGAGCGCATCATACGCGAGCAGTCCGAGCACCGCACGCATAAAAAAAGAAAAAAGCTCATCATTGTGTGTGTTGCCATCGTGGCTGTGCTCGCGGCCATGCTTGCGCTGATACTCGCACTCAAAAACGGCGGAACGGAAAGCGAATACAGCAATGCATTCAAGCAGGCGCAGGAATATTACTACGCCGGAGATTACGATAACGCGCTTACAAAGCTGCGCGAGGCAATGGAGGTCAAAAAGACCGACGAGTGCCTGCTTCTTATGAGCCGCTGCTATGAGGCCAAGTACGATTACGTCAATGCCATTGCCATCCTTGAAAGCTCAACAAGCGGCAGCGACGAAATAAAATCCGAGATCGAGCGGCTCAAAAAGGCCAAGGAGGATTACGACAGCGGCAAGATAGTCGTCATCTGCGGCGAGCAGTTCGACGTGGAAACGACGTCGCTGGATCTGTCGAAAAAGGGCGCAGGCTCGGCCGCCCTCAAGGATATAGCAAAGCTCACCGAGCTTACGAGCCTCAAGCTTTCCGACAATAAGATCGACGAGCTTGATTTCCTCACGCCGCTCAAAAAGCTCACCTCGCTCGACCTTTCGAACAACAAGATAAGCGATATTACACCGCTCAAAAAGCTCAGCTCGCTCAGAACGCTGCACCTTGACGGAAATGAGATAAAGGACTTTTCTCCGCTTTATGATATCGACAGTCTGTCCATGCTTACCATCGGGCAGATTGATATAAGCGCGTCTCAGCTCAAGGAACTGAAAGCGAAGCTTCCAAACTGCATCATATACAGCGACGATGCAAAGGAGGACGTTATTGAGATAAAGCTCGGCGGCAAGACGTTTAAAAACAATGTGAAGGAGCTTGACCTTTCCGGCTGCGATGTTCATGATATCACGCTGCTGTCGGCCTGCACGAAGCTTGAAAAGCTCGACCTTTCGGATAACTCGATCTCCGATATCTCGGCGCTTGTCGATCTTCCGAGCCTTAAAGAGCTTGATATCTCAAACAACCGCATAAGCGATATAAGTCCGCTTATGAGCGTGCCGAAGCTTGAGTACCTCAATCTTTCCGGCAACAGGATAAAATCGGTCGCGGCGCTTCAGGATCTTTCCGGGCTTACGGAGCTTAATGTCAGCGGCAACGAGCTTGGAAGCATCGCCGCCATAGGCAGGCTAACAAATCTCAAAACTCTGTGGATGGATAAGGTCAGCCTGTCCGACGCAGACCTCGAGGAGCTTTATAACCTCAAAAATCTCAAAAAGCTCAGCATAAAGGATAACGCAGACCTGAGCGAGGCGGCCGTTGCAACGCTGAAAAAGAAGCTCTCCGGCTGCTCGATCAGCCATTCCGAGCTTAAAAGCGAGATCGTCCTCGGCGGCAAAAGCTTTGCCGTGGACGCCGAAAACGTTGAGGCAAACGGCCTCGGCCTGAGCGATATCTCCAAGGCGTCGGGCTTTACTAACGTAAAGCACCTTGACCTGTCAAATAACTCGATATCAAGGCTCTCGCCGCTGTCAACGCTTAAAACGCTCGAAACGCTCGATCTGTCGAATAACTCGATCAGCGACATTTCGGCGCTCGCCTCACTTAAAAATCTCAAACAGCTCTGGCTCAACGGAAACAGCATCAGCGCAGACCAGATACAGGCGCTGAAAGCCGCTCTGCCCGACTGTTATATAAGTGTTGAATAAAAATGTGAGAACAAATTTTAAATTTTAAAGCAAATTCAACAAAAGCGTCTTTCATTTTACATGCGCTTATGCTATAATAAAGTTAAGCAGGAAGCATCCTGCAAAGCAGAAAGGAGCCGGCACATATGAAATTTACGTTTACCGAAAAAAAGATGGGCACCTCCGAAGAGCTCAGAAGCTATACTGAGCGCAAGGTTGGCAAGCTCGACCGCTTCTTTAAGACCGAAAGCAGCGCAAATATCACGTTCAGCATGGAGCGCGGCAGATTCCTGGCAGAGATCACGGTTTCAAATAACGGCCTGTATTACAGAGCCAGCGAGCTTACAAACGATATGTATGCTTCCGTTGATTCCGGTGTCGCGTCCATCGAACGCCAGATCCGCAAGAACAAGACCCGTCTTGCAAAACGCCTGAGAGAGGGCGCGCTCGAGAAGGAGACAAGACCCGAGTATGCCCCCGTTGAGGAGGAAGAGGATGAGGAATTCAAGATCGTGCGCAGCAAGCGCTTCCCCATCAAGCCGATGTCAACGGAAGAGGCAATATTGCAGATGAACCTGCTTGAGCATGAGTTCTTCGTGTTCCGCGATGAGCAGGCCGACGGTGCAATATCAGTTGTCTATTGCCGCAAAAACGGCGGTTACGGTCTGATAAGCGACGACGCTGAATAAAAAACAATAAATATACAGCTGCCCCACCTTTTGGTGGGGCAGTCAGTCTGATTTAAAGATAGTGCTGCCGAGCAGAGCCGATTGAGCAGCAGGGGAGCACGAGGGGGCAAGACCCCTCTCGTAATTGGATTAATAGCCATCAAAAACGTCCGGTACGGACTTTTTGACGAGCGTAGCGAGATTTTTCGTGAAAACTTGTTTTCACAAAAAATGTGGCGTTGCAGCGCGCAAAAAAGCTGAAGACTTTTTTGCACGGTGGGGCAGTTTTGAGAAATTTGAGGATAAAAACCAGATGAATTACACCGAAGTAACGATAGAATGCAAAAACACCGACGAAACCTGCGACAGGCTCACCGCCCTCGGCGTTGACGGCTTTGTCATCGAAAACGAGGACGATTTCAAGGCCTTCCTTGAAAATAACCGCCAGTATTGGGACTATGTCGATTCCTCGCTCGAGGAAAGCTATAAGGGCGTTTCGCGCGTTAAATTCTATGTTGAGGATAACGAGGACGGCGCGCGGCTGCTTGACTTCGTGAAGGCGGAGTTTGAGGTGAAAACCGCGCCCGTGTGCGACGCCGACTGGGAAAATAACTGGAAGGAGTACTATAAGCCGCTCGAGATCGGCGAAAAGCTCCTTGTCGTGCCGGAGTGGATCGACTGCGCCGAAGTGGGCAGAGTTCCGCTGCGCCTCGACCCCGGTCTGCTGTTCGGAACCGGCGCGCATGCAACAACGCGCATGTGCCTTGCCGCGCTCGAAAAGTACGCAGGGGAGGGCAAGCGCGCCCTCGACCTCGGCTGCGGCAGCGGTATCCTCGGCATAGGCGCTATCGTTCTCGGCAGCGATTTCTGCACCGCCTGCGATATCGACCCCAAAGCGCCCGATACCGTAATGGAAAACGCGGCTCTCAACGATATCGGCGGCGACAAAATGAAGGTCTACGCCGGCGATATAATCGGCGACGGAAAGCTCAGAGCGCTCCTCGGCACGGGCTACGATATCGTGCTTGCAAATATCGTTTCCGACGTTATAATTCCGCTTGCACCGTTTGTCCGCGCGTTTATGGCGCCGGGCGGGGTGTTCATCACCTCCGGCATAATCGACGGCCGCGAGGACGAGGTCGCCGCTGCGCTCAAAGCCGCCGGGCTTGAGATGATCGCCCACCATCACGAGGAGGAGTGGCACTGCTTTGAGTGCGTATGATTTTTTGACACGCCGAGATCCGCCCGTTAGGCTTCGCTAACGGGCAGACTTTTCAATATCCGGCGATGAAGCGCACGGCGCAGCTTTTTTCGCCGCGCTTTATTACGCAAAGCTTCTGCTCGTACTTGTTCTCCGGCGGCGGAGGCGGCTCGGGCAGAGTCTCGTCGAGCGCGGTCACGCGCTGCCACACGCTTTCAAAATTATCAAATTCCATAGTTCTCACCGCTGCATTATATGCCGCCACTTGAAAAAACGTCAGCGCTGTGAGATAATACCGGCATAAAATATGTTTTCCGAGAGGAGCCTATCATGCCCAGATTTTTTGCGCTTGGAACAAATCTGCTCGGCGGCAGAGCGATCATCCGCGGCCGCGACGCAGAGCATATAAAGGTGCTTCGCCTTCGCCCGGGCGAGGAGATGACCATTTGCGACGGCAACGGTACGGACTATAAATGCCGCCTTGTGCGCTCGGATAAGGACGAGGCCGAGGCGGAGATCATCGAGGTCGTCCCGTGCGCGGCCGAGCCTACGGTGTCGGTGCGCGTGCTGTGCGGTCTGCCAAAGGGCGATAAGACCGACTATATCATCCAGAAATGCGTCGAGTCCGGCGCAAAGGAGATATGCTTTTTCCGCTCCGAGCGCGTCGTGCAGCGCACCGAGGGCGTTGCAAAAAAGCTCGAGCGCTGGAACAGAATAAGCGAGGAGGCGGCAAAGCAGTCCGGGCGCGGCATCATTCCCGAGGTCAGATGGATCGACAGCTTTGTTGAAGCGCTCGATGCCGCAAAGCAGCAGGAGGACGCCTTCTTCCTGTACGAGACCGGCGAGCGCGAGAGCCTTCGCTCGGCGCTCAAGGGGGCCGAGAAGCTCGGCTCTGCTGCGGTGATAACAGGCCCCGAGGGCGGATTTGAGCCGTATGAGTCCGATATGGCGCGCAAGGTAGGACTTCACATATGCTCGATGGGCGCGCGCATACTCAGATGCGAAACAGCCCCCGTTGTCGCACTCACGGCGCTCATGTACGAAAGCGGAAATTTGGAATAAAACAATGCAGACGCGGCAGGCAAACGCCTGCCGCGTAATTTTACTGCGCCCTGCCGCTTTCGACAAATATATTTTCGGCTTTTAAAAGTGCGGTCTGGAGCAATTCTGCTGTATTCTGCGCATCCGGAACTTTTTCCAGCATATCTAAAGCATCGTCGATCGCGCAGCATAAAACTGCATACATTTTTTCGTACTCTGCCATGATTTCACTCCTGTTCGGTCTATGTATAGCCTATATAGTAGCACGCATAGCCTAAAATGCCTACTGAATTTGGCTATCCTAATACAAAAAAGTGTATTAGGAGGCCAAAATGCAGACAATAGATGCTGTTAAGATCAGAATACTTCGCCTGTGCGAGCAGAGGAACATGAGCATCAACAGACTTGCCACTGTGTGCGCGCTGCCGCCGTCGAGCATCAAGAATATTCTATACGGCAAAAGCTGCAATCCAAAACTGTTGACGATAAAAATGATATGCGACGGGCTGGATATGACGCTTGCGGAGTTTTTCTCCTCGCCGGAGTTTGACGGCCTTGAGCAGGAGATAAAGTAACCGGGACTGCATCGCAGTCCCGGTTATTGCCGTGTTACCATTTATTCGAGACTTTCTCGGCAAAGCCGGGGAAGTCTTTTATTTCGATCACTTTTCCGTCGTCAAGGACAGCCTTGCCGGTGAACAGGCCGAACACCTGGTGCTGATCGCTTTTAATAAGTCCGACGTCGGTGCAGGATGCGCGGTCGAGCACGGGACGGAAGCCCATCTCGAACCTGCCGTCGTCCGAAGTGAAGGTCCACGGCTCCATGAAGGCTTTTTCATCGCCGGGAATGTTGAATTTCACCTGACTGAGCTTGTGCGCCTTGCCGTTGTAAAACAGCATGTTTTCGCTGGCGGCCGAGGTGTTGCCGAAGCCGTAGCCGATGTTCCAGCCGAAGGGAACGCCGTCCACCGCGCCGGAAGCCGAGCCCCAGTACCATGTGTTTTTGTATGTCCACACGCCGCGCCCCCAGTCGAGGACGGCGAAGCTGTCCGAGGGGTCAAAAACATAGGTGTGACCGTCGTATGTGACCTCACCGCGTGCGCGCATGCAGTTTATCTTCTGGTTGTAGTAAAAATGCCCCGGCTTATCGAAAGGCGTTGCGATTACCATGCTCTCCTCCGGCTCGTCGAAAAGCTCGACCTTTGCGTAGAGCGAGCCGGCAGGGCCGAAGCGCTTCATCTGCGCTATCAGTGTGCGCACGCCCGAGCCGTTGTTTTTGAAATAAATGCTGTAGTTTTTGCCGATGGCGGTCGTGTCGCCGGTCTTGCTCGTTTCGGGCAGCTTGCGCTTTCCGAGCGGCATGAAGCACATGGGGCTCGTGGTGATCTCCCAGCCCTCCTCGAAGTTGAGAAGGCTTATCGAGTCCAGACCCATGTAGCCGTTATCGTCGATGGTGAGGGCAAGGGCAAAGCGGCCGTTGTTTATGAGGTAATAGTCCCATTCCTTGATGCGCATGGGACTTGCCTTGATGTCCGCGCGCCTGTAAACCGGCAGGAGCTTCTTGGCGTAGCCCGGCTCCGTCAGCTCGCCGTCGGCGTTTAGCAGGGGTGTTTCGCGAGTGATCTCGTGCTGATCCATTCCTACATCTCCTTTTTCAATTTGCGTATATCCGTTCCGGCAAACGGGAGCTTGAGAAACTCGCCGTCTATCCTCGAGCAAATCTGCGGAGTGTATCTCCGTGCAAGCTCCGCATCGGTGAGATTTGTGCTGATAATGGTCTTTTTACCCTCGACAAGGCGCGTGTTTATAAGCGTGTACAGCGCCGAGATGCTTATCTGCGTGAGCATTTCGGTGCCCAGATCGTCAAGGATCATAAGCTCGCACTCGAGCATGCGCTCGACCCGTGTCGCTGCCTTTTCCGCAGCCTCGGCGTCGCGCGCGAATTTTTTCATTTCAAACGCCTCGAGCGCGGAGGCCGCGGTGTCGTAGCACACCGAGTGGCCGTTTTGCGCAACGACGCGCGCTATGCAGGCAGACAGGAACGTTTTGCCCAGCCCCGTGCCGCCCTGAAACAGCAGGTTCATCGAACGCTCCGAGAAGCTGGAGGCGTACTCGCGGCAGGTGTCGTAAACAATGCTCATCGCTTCCCTTGCCTCGCCGTACAGCGAAAGGTCGAAGTTTTCAAAGCGCTCGTCGCTGTTTTTGAGAAGCGTGCTCAGCTCGCTTGTGAGCTGGCGGTTGTATTCCTCGATGAGGCAGGAGCACATTTGGCTTCCGATAAATCCGGTGTCCTTGCATTTCGGGCATGAGTAGATATCCTCAAGATAATCGACCGGATAACCGGCAGCGTGCAGAAGCTCGGCCTTTTTTGCCTGAAGCGCAAGGCTTTCGTCCTCCAGCGCCTTGAGCGCGTCGGAAAGATCCGCGCTGCGCTTTATCGTAAGTCCGACAAGCTCGGACATCTGCGCGCGAAGACGGTCGTCGATGCGGTGAATCTCGGGTATCTGCGAATAAATCTTCTCCTGCCTGAGATAATGCTCGGCGACATTGTTTGCGTGTGTGTGACCTATCCGCTCTCTGGCGCGCGCCAGAATTTTTCCGTCCAGTGCCATTGTTTAACCGTTTTTAACCTTTTCGTATATTGAGCGCAGACGCTTGAGCTCATCGCCCGAAACGTTGCTGCGATGCTGATTTTCCGCCTTGACCGCGCTTGCCGGAGAGCGGCTGTCGCGCTCGGCAACGTCCTGCGCCGAGTGTATGCCCTTATCATGCCACGAGAGCATGATCTTGTTCATGTATCCCCATTTTAAAGCGCCGGTGTTTGTCACCGTGCGGTCGTATGCTATGAGTATGGCCTCGTTATCAAAGCCCATGTCGAACCACGAGGTCATGTATTTGCGCTCGGTCGGCGTGAGCACGCGGCTGCCAAGCCCCATTGAGGTCTTCAGCTCGCCTGCGCGCGAGCGCTTTTCGGCGGCATTGCGTATGTATTCGTCGGCCTGCTCGATGGTGATGATCTCCTTGTTTGCCCATGAGTAGGCTTCCTTTTCGATGCTGCGCATCGAGGGCAGCCGGCCGGGACCGTATTTTTCGGTGAAAACGTCGATGCAGTAGCCGATGAGCATGAAAATAACATCTGCCGGCAGCGCGAGGTAATCGTAAATGCCGAAAAGCGTTTTCAGCTCGGCCGTTGAAAGGACTCTGCCGAGCTTGTGCTGCGCCTGGGCGATAACGGCTTGAAATCCGCTGTCCTCCTTCGAGCGGCGCACGATATCCGCCGAGGTGTATTCCGGAAGCTCCTCGGCAGGAGGGAGCTTTATCTCCTGCTCGGGCCTTGCGGCCGGGCGCGAAAGCCCCATTCTAAGCAGCTTTTCGTGCGCGTTTTTTATCTCGGCCTCGGTGCGGCAAAGCTCGCGCGCGGCCCTGTCGGCGTCAAATTCGCCGTTGAGATCGAGCCAGATATACAGCAGCGCAACATCGCCGTCATGTGCGGCAACAAGCTTGTCCGCGGTGCTGCGCGGTATTGAGTTTTGCTCTGCTGTGGGCATGACGATTCCTCTGTTCATTCAAAGTTTACACAATGGACTTTAACAAGAGGGATTATATCATTAAAATTAACTTGTAGCAATAGCCATGTTTGTGGTATAATTCAACGATAAAAGTAAAATGCCAGAGGTATGGATATATGCTTGAGCTGCTTTCTCCCGCAGGCTCGCCGGAGGCGGTCGTTGCCGCCGTTCAGAACGGCGCGGATGCGGTGTATATGGGACTTGGAATATTCAACGCTCGACGCGGAGCAAAAAATTTCAGCGAAGAGGAGTTTGAAAAGGCGGTCAGATACTGCCGCATACGCGACTGCAAGGTCTATGTCACGATGAACACACTCGTCGGCGACAGGGAGATGGAGCAGGCCGTCGAGCTTGCCCGGCGCGTATCGGATCTCGGCGCGGACGCCATCCTTGTGCAGGATCTCGGGCTCTTGAGCGTTTTGAAAAAAGCCGTGCCGGATATTCCGCTGCACGCGAGCACCCAGATGAGCATCCATAACCTTGCCGGCGTCGAGGCGGCCGCCGAGATGGGACTTACCCGTGCAGTCCTTGCGCGCGAGCTGAGTTTCGAGCAGATAAAGTTCATAACAAAGCATTCGCCGATAGAAACGGAGATATTCGTCCACGGAGCGCTGTGCTTCTGTCATTCGGGGCAGTGCTACATGTCGTCGCTTATAGGCCGCCGCAGCGGCAATCGCGGCATGTGCGCCCAGCCCTGCCGCATGGAATACACCATGGGCGGCAGACTTGAGGACAGCCATCCGCTTTCCCTCAAGGACAATTGCCTTGTTGACCGCCTGCGTGAGATCGAGGACGCCGGCGTTGCCTGCGTGAAGATCGAGGGCAGAATGAAGCGCCCCGAGTACACGGGCATAGTCACCGGCATATATTCAAAGATCATCAAAGAGCGCCGCGAGCCGACGGAGGAGGAGCTGAAGGCCCTCGCCGACGCATTCTCGCGCCAGGGCTTTACGCAGGGCTATTTTAACGGCGACAAGGCCGACATGTTCGGCGTGAGAGCCGAAACCGACAAGGTCGGCGAAAAAATGTTTGCCGACGCAAGAAAAGAGTACATCGGCAAGGAAGAGCGCCGCGTTCCGGTGAAGTTTTACGCCGTCGTAAACGCCGGAGAGGCCGTCAAGGCCGCAGCTATAGATAACCGCGGAAACAAGGTAGTCGCTTTCGGCGCAGAGCCGCAGAAGGCGATACGTCAGGCGATAAATTCAGAGGTCTTGAGCGACAGACTCGGCAAGACAGGCGGTACGCCGTACTACTGCGTGGATGCGCAGAGCAGGGTGCAGAGCGGACTTTATCTCTCCGCGTCCGAGATAAACGAGCTGCGCCGCAAGCTTGTAACGGCGCTCAACGAGCGCCGCGCGATACCGCAGCCGCGCCGCAGCCTGCCCATGCCGCAGCTGCCCTCGGGGCAGAGCGCCGTGACCGATCCAGTTATGATCTATCAGGTGCGCACGGCAGAGCAGCTGACAGAGGAGCTTGCCGACACAAGACCCGATTATATCTACATTCCCGTCAAGGTCATGTATGATAATTTTGACCTTGTGCGCATGTTCAAAGAGCGCGGCGCCGTTCCGGTCGCCGTTTTGCCGCGTGTTATAACCGACAGCGAGACAAAAGACATATTCGTCATGCTGCGAAGCCTGTTTGATCTTGGTATAAACGAGGCGCTTGTCGGGAACCTCGGACATGTCATAATCGCACGCAAGGCAGGCATGAAAACGCGCGCCGATTTCGGCATGAATGTGTTTAACTCGTATTCGATGGATATGATACAGAAGATGGGCTTTTTATCCGCAACGGCGTCGTTTGAGCTGCGTCTTGCGCAGGTGCGCGATATGGCAAAGTGCGTGCCGACTGAGCTCATCGCATACGGGCGGCTTCCGCTCATGGTGTCGGATCAGTGCGTTATAAGCCACAGTCTCGGCGCGTGCAATTGCCAAAGCCCGGCTCAGCTTTCCGACCGTATGGGCTCAACATTCCCCGTCGTGCGTGAATATGAGCACCGCAATGTGATATATAATTCCCGAAAGCTGTTCATGGCGGATAAAAACGACGAGCTGTGCGGCGTGGGACTTTGGGGAATAAGACTGATGTTCACGACCGAGGGTGCGCGCGAGTGCGTTCAGGTCGCAAAGAGATATAAGGGCGAGGGCGACTATCAGCCGAACGATCTGACCCGAGGCCTTTATTACAGAGGAGTTGACTGACACTATGAGTATCGTGCTTGCCTCCGGCTCACCGCGGCGAAAGGAGCTGCTTGAAACGCTGGGGCTTGATTTCGCCGTCGTTCCTGCAAAGGGCGAGGAGATAGCGCCGTGCGGCGCAGGCCCTGCCGAAACGGTAGAGGCTCTGTCGCGGGCAAAGGCCGAAGAGGTCGCGAAAGACTTTCCGAATGCGCTTATCATAGCGGCGGACACCGTCGTTTGGGCAGACGGCAGGATACTCGGCAAGCCCAAAGACGAGACCGACGCAAAAGCCATGCTGCACCTGCTGTCGGATAACACGCACGAGGTGTACACCGGCGTAACGGCCATGTACGGCGGCAGGACCGTCGTCGGCAGCGAGTGCACGAAGGTTTTCTTCCGCAAGCTGTCGGAGGACGAGATCGATCGCTATGTTCAGACCGGAGAGCCGATGGACAAGGCCGGCGCTTATGGAATTCAGGGCAGAGCCGCGCTCATGGTCAGGCGGCTCGAGGGCGACTATTTCAATGTTATGGGGCTGCCGCTGTGCAGACTCGGCCAAATGCTCGAAGAGATCGGGGTGCATCTTTTTTGAACGTAAAAAATTATCTTAAGAAAAACGGAATAAAGCTCGGCGTTATAGTGCTCGTCATAGCGCTCGTCGTCGGAGCGGCATCCTATCTTCTCAAGGGAAACGCAGGACTTATACAGAATGTGTCGGGCACGGTCAAAGCCCCGGTACAGCGTATGGTGAGCTCCGTTGCCGACTGGCTTGAGAGCCTTTATGGATATCTTTACGACTATGACCAGCTCGTTGCCGAAAACGAGCGTCTGCGCGCGGAGCTGACCCAGGCTCAGGAGGAGGCGCGAAACGGCGCCGCCGCCATCGAGGAAAATGAGCGCTTCCGCCAGCTGCTGAATTTCAAGGAAAAACACAGCGATATGACGCTTGAATCGGCCAAGGTCGTTGCATGGACGACGTCTAACTGGGCAAATTCGTTCACGATAAGCAAGGGCACGAACGCCGATATTGCCGTCGGTGACTGTGTTATCACCGAGTACGGCGTCATGGTCGGACAGGTGACCGAGGTCGGCTCAACATGGGCGACGGTTTCTACGGTCATCGACCTTAACACGAATATAGGCGCGCTCGTTTCCGAAAACGGTGCTTCCGGCCTTCTCGTCGGCGACTTTGCCATGATGCAGGAGGGCTGCGTGAAGCTCAGCTACCTTGCCGACGGTGCGCAGGTCTTCTCGGGCGACACGGTCATGACCTCAGGCTCGGGCGGCGCATTTCCCCAGGGCCTTGTTGTCGGAACGATAAGCTCGGTCAAAACCGAGGCCGGCGGTCAGATAGAGTACGGCGAGGTCAAGCCCGGCTGCGACCTTAACGCGCTCGTGCAGGTTTTTGTAGTAAAAGATTTTGAAGTGGTGGAATAATTGCTCAACAGACTGATTCAGGCTCTTGAATGGAAAAAAGTCCGCATGGTGATCCAATACGCGGTCTATATGCTGCTTGTCATGCTGCTGCAAAGCGTGCTGTTTTCAAGGATCAGCATTTTCGGCGCAAAGGGCTTCATAATCCCGGCTGCCGCAGTTGCGGCAGGCATATATCTCGGCGGTGTTCGCGGCGCGGTTTTCGGAATTTTCCTCGGACTTTTCACCGATATGGCCTTTTCCGAAACAACGGTGCTGTTTACGATACTGTTTCCGATGATCGGCTTCGGAGCGGGCTTTGCCTCGGAGTTTTATATCAACAAAAGCTTTTTCGCGTTCATGATATTCAGCGTGGCGGCGATACTGCTGTGCGGCATAGTGCAGCTTATCCATGCGCTTGCCGGCGGCGGAACGGAGCTTACCGCAGGACTGATCACGGTGCTTTTGCAGACCGTTTTGTCCGTGCTGCCGGTCATGCTGCTGTATCTTCCGTTTAAAGAAGGCGGAATAATGCACGCGCAATACTGATTGAGGATACCCGATGAACATAATTAAGAAAGAAAGACTTATAGCGCTTGCACTGGTGTTTGCGATGCTGATCACGGTGTATGTCGTTGCACTGTACAAGCTCCAGATAATCGAGGGCGAAAAGTACTATGAGGAAAGCCGCAACAACATGGTAACGACAAGCACAGTTACCGCCGCGCGCGGCAATATCCTTGACCGCTACGGCAGAGTGCTTGTGACCAATAAATCGTGCTATGACCTGACAATAAATACAGACGAGCTTTTTCCAAATGACGACAGCGTTGATTCAAACGCCGTCATATTGAAGCTTGTCAACATGATCCGCGATTACGGCGACGATTACATCGACGATCTGCCGATAACGAAAAGTCCTCCGTTTGAGTTTGAAAACGTCAGCGAGCAGGATCAGGCGCGGCTTGACGCTTATATAAAGACAAACAAAGTCAAGGAAAACGCAAGCGCCGTCGAGATACTCTCGAGCATGCGCGACCGCTATGAGATCGACAGCAACTACACCGCCGAAGAGGCGAGGATCATCGCCGGCGTGCGCTATGCTATAAACGTGCGATATCTCATAAATACCTCGGACTATATTTTCGTCAAGGACGCGGATATGAAGCTCATAGCCACGCTGCGCGAAAACAACATCGAGGGCGTCAATATAAAAGAATCATACGTCCGTGAATATGCTACCTCAGCTGCCGCGCACATCCTCGGCTACACCGGCGCAATGAGCGACAGTGATTATGCAAAGTATAAAGATCAGGGCTATTCCGCCGATGCCGCCGTCGGCAAGGATGGCGCGGAATATGCCTTTGAAAAATACCTGCACGGAACAAACGGTACCGTGCGCACGACCTCCGCTTCCGACGGCACGGTAATAAGCAAGGAATATATCGAAGAGCCGGAACCGGGCAACAATGTGTATCTGACGATAGATATTGCCCTGCAGGAGGCCGCCGAGCTTGCGCTTGAAAACGGCGTGGCCTCAATCCAGGCAAAGATAGACTCAAAGAAAGAGCAGCAGATAGCCAGCGGAACATATAAGGAAAAGCAGGATGTTATCGACGGTGCCTCCGTGGTCGTTGTAAATGTAAAAACAGGCGAGCCGCTTGCCATTGCAAACTGGCCAACCTACGATCCGTCCGAGCTGCTGGAAAAATACAATGAGCTGCTTGCGGATAAAAACGCTCCGCTTTATAACCGCGCGCTTCAGGGCGGCTATGCGCCCGGCTCAACCTTCAAGCCCTGCACGGCGATAGCCTCGCTGACCGAGGGAATAATAAACACCGGAACGACGATTGAATGTAGAGGCCAATATACGCGCTATGCTCAGTACGGATTTGCGCCATACTGCTGGATATATACGCAGAACAATCAGAAGCTGACTCACGGCTATCTGAACGTCACCGGCGCTATCCAGAACTCCTGCAATATATTCTTCTATTCGGCAGGACATGACCTCGGCATAGATAAGCTCGATAAATACGCGGCCGAATTCGGCCTCGGCGAGAGCACCGGCATTGAGCTGCCCGAATCCACCGGCAACATGGCAAACGCGAAAAACCATGAAGAGCTTACCGGCGAACCGTGGACGATAGGCCAGACCATGCAGGCGGCTATCGGCCAGTCCGACAGCCTGTTTACGCCGCTGCAGCTTGCCGAGTATTGCGCAGCCGTTGCAAACGGCGGCGAGCGCCACAGCGCGTCGATACTCAAATCCGTGCGCAGCTACAGCTACGGCGATAACGTGCATGAACGCGAGGACGAGGTGCTCAGCAAGGTCGAAACCGCGCAATATAACTGGGACGCCGTCCACGAGGGCATGCGGCTTGTCGGCAAATCAAGCCTGCCAAGCTACAGCATAACGAGCGTTGCAGCAAAAACCGGCACCGCCCAGAAGGGCGACAGCATAGCAAACGACGGTATCTTCATCTGCTATGCGCCCTTTGACGATCCTGAGATCGCAATGGCCATCGTTGTTCAGAAGGGCGGCGCGGGCGCAAACTGCTCGGTCATCGCGCAGGAAATACTGGAGGCTTACTTCAGTCTGAAGTCCGCAACCGACGTTACCGATGTCGAAGGCGAACTGCTGCAGTGATAAAAAACCGCGCTTTTTGTCAAAAAAGGCGTTGAAAGAAACGGCAGTATTGTATATAATAAAAAAGAAATTATAAAAAGAAGTTTTATAATAGGAAATTTCGCAAACAGAATCGAGGGAAGCTTATGAATATTGCACTTATGGCACATGACAGAAAGAAGGAACTGATGGTCCAGTTCTGCATAGCTTATTGTGGTATTCTGGCCGAGCATTCAGTCTGCGCAACCAACACGACGGGCAAGCTTGTATCCGAAGCAACGGGACTTCCCGTGACGCTTTATCTGCATGCCGACCAGGGCGGCGCCCAGCAGATCGGAGCAAGAATATCATATAACGAGATCGATCTTGTGCTGTTCTTCTGCGACCCGTCAAACCCCGGCGGATTTGACGATATCAACAAGATCGAACGCCTGTGCGATCAGTATCAGATCCCGTTTGCAACCAATGCGGCAACCGCGGAGGTGCTCGTTCAGGGCCTGCGGCGCGGTGATCTTGACTGGCGCAATATCGTCAATCCAAAGCGCAGGTAGGCTGCATCGCCGAATTAAAACTCGAATGCTGTTATTGCTCAAGCAATAGCAGCATTTAGTGATTGAAAGGAATAAAATTAAGTATGGCAAAAGTTGCGCCGAGAACCCTGTCGGGCTTCATGGAGCTGCTTCCGGCAGACCAGATAAAGATGGAAAAAATGATGGAGACGCTCAGGAAGAGCTACTCCGTTTATGGCTTTGCGCCGCTTGACACGCCGGTGATCGAATCGGCGGAGGTGCTGCTTGCAAAGGGTGGCGGCGAGACCGAAAAGCAGATATACAGATTCAATAAGGGCGACAGCGACCTTGCGCTGCGCTTTGACCTGACTGTTCCGCTTGCAAAATTCGTCGCTGCAAACTACGGACACCTGACATTCCCGTTCCGCCGCTATCAGATAGGCAAGGTCTACCGAGGCGAAAGAGCGCAGCGCGGCCGCTTCCGCGAGTTTTATCAGGCCGATATCGATATCATCGGCGACGGTAAGCTCGATATCATAAACGAGGCGGAGATCCCGGCGATAATCTATCGAACCTTCACCGCACTCGGACTCAGAGGCTTTAAGATAAAGGTCAATAACCGTAAGCTCTTAAACGGGTTTTACAGCCTTGCCGGCATGAGCGAAAAGGCCGGCGATATAATGCGCACGGTCGATAAACTCGATAAGATCGGCCCCAACAAGGTTCGCCAGCTTCTTATGGACGAGCTGCACATGTTCTCGCACAAGGCCGACGACGTTATGGACTTCATGGCCATAAGCGGCACGAATGCCGAGGTCATTGCCGGACTTGAGCGCTATAAGGGCATGGACGAGCTGTTTGACGAGGGCCTTGAGGAGCTTAAGACCGTGACACGATATCTTGCCGATTTCGGCGTCCCGGAGGAAAACTTCGCTATCGACCTTTCGATAGCGCGCGGCCTTGATTATTACACCGGTACGGTTTACGAAACCGAAATGACTGCTCACCCCGAGATAGGCTCGATCTGCTCCGGCGGCAGATACGATGATCTTGCCGGATACTACACCGATAAAAAGCTGCCCGGCGTAGGCATATCCATCGGCCTTACACGCCTTTTCTATGTCCTCAACGAGCAGGGCATGCTCTCGGACGAGACCGTGTCGGCTCCTGCCGATGCGCTCGTTATCCCCATGGCCGAGGATCTCGGCTACGCCATTGCTGCAGCAACGGCGCTGCGTGATGCAGGGGTGAGGACTCAGCTCTACTGCGAGCAGAAAAAGTTCAAGGCAAAAATGAGCTATGCCGATAAGCTCGGCATTCCATATGTGATCCTCATCGGCGAGGACGAGATCGCGGAAAACGTCGTTGCCGTTAAGAATATGACCACCGGCGAGCAGACAAAGCTCGGCTTTGCCGACGCTGCGTCGCTCATAAAGAATGACATGGATGATCGCGCGCGTGCCGCGGTTATCAAAGAATAATGGAGGCAGAAGAAATGACACAGTCAAGAACCCATACCTGCAATCAGCTCCGCATTGAAAACGTCGGAGAAAAGGTCAAGATCGTCGGATGGATGGAGAACGTCCGCGAGGTAGGACAGAACTTTGCATTTGTCATCGTCCGCGATTTTTACGGCACGACGCAGGTCGTCATCGAGACCGAGGATATGATGAAGGTCATAAAGGGCATAAATAAAGAGAGCACCATCTCCGTCGAGGGCACCGTTCGCGAGCGCGCGAGCAAAAACCCCAAGCTCCCCACCGGTGATATCGAGGTCGTTCCCGAAAAGATCGAAGTTCTCGGCCGCTGCCGCTATAACGAGCTGCCGTTTGAAATAAACCGCAGCCGCGAGGCCGACGAGACCACACGTCTTAAATACCGCTACCTCGACCTGAGAAATCCGGCCGTAAAGCAGAATATAATCCTCCGCTGCAATGTTATCGCCGCCCTGCGCAAGGCGATGATGGAGCACGATTTCCTCGAGATAACAACACCTATCCTCACCGCCTCATCACCCGAGGGCGCGCGCGACTATCTCGTCCCGGCAAGAAAGCATCCCGGCAAGTTCTATGCTCTGCCGCAGGCGCCGCAGCAGTTTAAGCAGCTGCTCATGACATCCGGCTTCGACCGCTATTTCCAGATAGCGCCCTGCTTCCGCGATGAGGACGCGCGCGGCGACCGTTCACCCGGCGAGTTCTATCAGCTCGATATGGAGATGTCGTTTGCCGGCCAGGAGGATGTTTTTGCGGTCATTGAGGATGTCCTGCCCCCAATTTTTGAAAAGTTCGGAACATACAACATATCCAACAAGGCGCCCTTCCGCCGCATCGGCTACAACGAGTCGATGGAAAAGTACGGCTCGGATAAGCCCGACCTGCGCATCGACCTCGTGATCGACGACATCACCGCGCTGGTCTCCGGCATCGACTTCGCGCCCTTTGCCGAGGGCAACACCGTCAAGGCCATCGTCGTGCACGACTGCAACCTTGCGCGCAAGGCCGTGGACAAGCTGGTCGCGGAAACGGAAGTCATCGCGGGCAGCAAGCCCATGTGGTTCAAGCTTGGCGAGGACGGCGAGCTGTCCGGCGGCATTGCGAAGTTCCTCGCGGACCGCAAGGACGCCATCGTCGAGGCGCTCGGTCTGACACCCGGCTCCTTCGTCGGCGTGACCGCGGGCAAGAAGACCGCCGCGCAGAAAACGGCGGGCGTCCTGCGCAAGCTGCTGGGCGCGGCCGTGCCCGGCCACATGGACGCGGAGCGCTATGAGTTCTGCTGGATCGTTGATTTCCCGATGTACGAGATCGGCGAGGAATCCGGCGAGCTGGAATTCTGCCATAATCCCTTCTCCATGCCCAACGGCGGTCTGGAGGTTTTGGAAAAGGCCGAGCGCGGCGAAATTGACCCCTTGAGCATCAATGCCTTCCAGTACGATCTGGTCTGCAACGGCGTGGAGCTGTCCTCCGGCGCGGTCCGGAACCACGACCCGGAGATCATGATCAAGGCCTTTGAGCTGGTTCGTCTGGGCGAGGAGGATGTCAAGGCCAAGTTCCCGGCCATGTACAACGCTTTCTGCTATGGTGCACCCCCTCATGCAGGCATCGCGCCGGGCGTCGACCGCATGGTCATGCTGCTGGCAGGCGAGGACTCCATCCGCGAGATCATTCCGTTCCCGATGAACAAGAATGCACAGGACGTCATGATGGGCGCCCCCTCCACCGTCGAGCAGAAGCAGCTTGACGAGGTCCACATCCGCGTGGTGGAATAAAGGAATCGCGAAAAAAGAAGAAGAAAAGCAGCCGCCGTCCGAGTTCTCGGACGGCGGCTCAGACTGTCAAAAAACCTATCCAGCCGAAAGTTTCGGA
>OHGW01000384.1_pt1 | contig 20708 bp, 19 predicted proteins | sample 1567821 | NCBI WGS metagenome assembly OHGW01 (sample SAMEA3879572, study PRJEB24766) | human gut metagenome | biome: human-associated habitat; feature: feces | place: USA | collected 1985/1987 | reverse complement strand
CGCAAGCCGGAAATACGAATGGGAGAACAGCGTATCCCGCTTTTGCCAGGTCAAAGATCGTTTTGTCGAGCCCCATATTGATGAAGCCAGCAACATTTTCCCCAAGCACCCAACGGGGCCGCAGCTCGGTAATAACGCGGCACATTTCCGGCCACAGGTAGCGTTCATCCGCAAAGCCCTTCCGTTTTCCGGCGGTGGAGAAGGGCTGACAGGGAAAGCCGCCTGAGATAACGGTAACTGTTTCAAGTCCTGTTTTTTCAAAAAACGCCTCCTTCGTAAAAGTAGTAATATCCCGGAACCTGGGAACATCCGGCCATCGTGCGGAGAGGACGGAGTGCGGAAAATCCGCCCACTCACACTGGCAGACGGTTTCAAACCCGGCAGCCTCCGCCGCCAGGTCCAGACCGCCAATGCCGGAAAACAGGCTCACATGGGTCAGTTGAGTTGTTATTTTGTATTCACCTCCTGATTTTAGGGTATAAGAAAAGCGCCGCTTTATAGCGACGCCTGTTGATTGATATTAAACAATCAGTTCTTTATCCAAGTACTTAGTGTCAATAATTCGATTCCATTGCTCCTCAAAATATGGATTCAGTTTTTTTTGAATAGATACAGCTTCTTCAAATGACATTCGCATAGTCAGCATCATCATTCGTAATCCGTGAAGCTGCGTTTCAAACCACTCGTATGTGGCGTTTTCTGCCAGCTCCCGAATTGTAGACCTTGAAACAAGGTAGTTATTAGGTGTGCCGCTTGCAAATGCGCGAACCACATACAAGTAATTATTTTCAGAGGCATACCTTCGTGAAAATGTATCTCCACCAATTTTATTCCATTGGGGAACATCCCCCACGGCTTGCCTATATGACTCGATTAGTTGTCCCTCTGCCTGTCTAATATGTTCAAGTCCTTCTTCACCTGCATAATTAGAAATGGGTATCCCTTTGGGAACTTCTAAAAATTTTCGATAAAGCGCTTCATTTCTGTGGACGATTGGCTGGGACATAGGTGATTGAACCAATATAGAATAGCCTAATCTTTCATGGCTCAAAAAGTAATTTTCAATTTGTCGTACTTTACAAGCATTTTCTGCAATAGGCAATAGTCCATTATGTTGCTTAAACCTAACGCACAAATCTGATGCCAAACCAATATACAAAACGTCCTTAGTGTAATAGTCCCAAAATGAATATATGCCCGCAGAAGCCCATCCAAGAGAATCCATGGGAGAACAAATTTCATCAATGTTGTTTGACATGAGTTCTTTTTCATCAGACTTATAGGAATCCATTATAATTGTTCCAAACATTCCTACACACCCCCTACATATTTATAGTATACCACCTCAGCCTTCCGAAATATAGTGGCAGTCTACTAATTATTTTTACTGTGATAAGAAAATTCGCAAGTGCTTTCCAGCTCCGCAAGAACCGCCTCCATATCCGCCGTGACCGCCTTGCTGCTGGCAATCAGCCGGTTCATCACATCAAAGAAGGTTTCGCCCTCCTGTTTTTCTTCCGTATGCAAATAGCGGGGATCATTCATGTTCGTTTTCTCCTTTCCCGGTTTCACCAAGTTTTGTTGTCATAATGCTGTAAAGTTCATTGTCCTTCGGGAAGTCATCCACAAAAGGCAGGATCACATTGCCGAAGAAGATCAGCCCCTCGCCGGGGCCTGCGTTGCTGATATGTGCCGCCTGCTGATTGGAGATGTTCAGACGCTCGCAGAGGATTTTCCTGTCTCCGCTGGCCTGGTTCAGAAGGTACACAAAATCGCTGTTTTCAAAAATGTTCTCGATCTCCGGGGAGGAAAGCAGGTCCTTGATGTTCTGCGTGATTCCCGTGGGGATACCGCCCCATTTGCGAAAGCGTTTCCAAATCTCCACGCTCCAGGCGCCAACCTCGCCCCGCAGCAGAAGGTGGAACTCGTCCACGAAGTACCAGGTGGATTTGCCCTGATCCCGGTTTTGGGAAACACGGTTCCATACCTGGTCCTGGATCACCAGCATACCCAGGCTTTTGAGCTGCTTTCCCAGCTCCTTGATATCGAAGCAGACAATGCGGTTGTTGATATCCACATTGGTACGGTGGTTAAAAACATTCAGGCTGCCATGCACATACAGTTCCAGTGCCGCCGCGATCCGCTGTGCCTCCGGCTCCGGCTGCCGTTTGATCTCGTCATACAAATCTTCCAGCAGCGGCATATTCTCCGGGCGTGGGTCTGCGATATAGGGGCGGTACACGATCCGCACGGCACGGTCAATGACCGTTTTTTCCACTGGCTCCAGACCGTTCCGGCCGCCTGCCGCCAGTTCACAGAACGACAGGATAAAGTCAGATTTCAGCGCCAGCGGGTTATCATCCTCGCTGTAATTGAGGTTGATATCCATAGGGTTCACATACTGCGTGCTGGTAGGCGAGATTTTGATGACCTGGCCTTCCAGCCGGTTCACCAGCGGAAAATATTCCGCCTCTGGGTCGCAGATCAGGATATCGTCCTTTGTGTTCAGGAACACACCCACGATGGAACGCTTTGCTGAAAAACTCTTGCCGCTGCCGGGCGTACCTAAGATCATGCCGTTGGGCGTTTTCAGCTTTTTGCGGTCAGCAAGGATCATGTTGCCGGAAGTGGCATTGAGCCCGTAGTAGAGAGCTTCGCCGCCGTGGAAAATCTCCTGTGTGGTGAAGGGAACGAACACCGCCACCGCCGAAGTGGTAAGTCCGCGCTGTATCTTAATGCGGTTGACACCCAGGGGCAGAGCCGACACGAAGCCGTCCTCCTGCTGAAAGTCCAGCCGCACCAGGGAACAGTTATATTTCTGCGCCACGCTTGCCGCACGGAGAAGGTCATTCTCCAGCTTTTGCTTGCTGTCCGCAAAATTTACCACCAGGAAGGTCATCAGGAACATTCGCTCATTTCTGCTTTGCAGGTCACGGAGGATATTCTTTGCCTCGCCTGCGTAGGTGGCAAGGTCGGTGGGGATGATATCCATATCGAAACCCTCACGCACAGCCTTTTTCTGCGCGTCAATCTTCATACTGTCAATGTCGGTGATCTTCCGTTTGACCGTTTTGATCGCCTCGTTCTGGTCCATGCTGCGGATATGGAGGCTGACAAGCAGCCCGCTGTCCGTATCCAGCAGCTCGGTGAGCATACGGTCATCCATTTCCGGTGCGCTGATCTGCAGAAAGGACACGGCACAGAATTTATCCGCCATCGTGAACTTCCTTGATTCACCGAAACGGAAGGAAGATGGTGCGATAAAATCCTGGACCGACAGGCCGGAAGGGGCAAGCCAGCTCCATTCAAAGGCAAACCGATCCCCGTCCGGGTGCAGGATGCCGTGGAGTATTTCCAGCCACTCCTTGCCGCCAAGCTCCTTTGCCAGAGCACCCATGACCTTGAAATGGTTGAGGGCATCCATGACGATCCGGGAAAATCGTGCCCGTGCGGTTTTGCTGTCCCGTGCCTCGATGGTGAGGGTCAGGTACTTTGTTTTGATAAGACCGTTGTTGCCCCGTTCAAGCTGCTTGCGGAGCATTTGCGTGTAAAGCTCACGGATATGGTCGAAGTGATCTCCCTGCGCCGCGATCTCGATACGCTTCACAAAATCCTCCCGGTTCATGCGGCGGCTCACAAGAGATAGCTGCATCCCGATAGAAGCGTCATGGGCGTTATACATATCGCAGAGGGCTTCAAAGATCGCCGTCTGGTCGTCAGGCTTTGCAAGCTGATAATTCACATCCTCGAACTCGATACACTTCGACCAGGTGTGGTCGTCCAGCTTGCACAGACCGTCCGGGTACATCTGGCGGAACGGTAAAGTGTCCTGTGCGGAATGTACCTTGCCGTCGCCTCTGGCGGTTTCCAGGATACGGCTGATCTCACGCTTTTCTGCGGCGGTCAGTTTTACCGCGGCTTTTGCCGCCTGCTGTGCCTGCGGCTCTGGCTTTCGCTTTCTGAACAATGGCTTTCACCCCCTTTTCCGCCTGGGCCTGCCGCTCCAGGGCTGCGTAGAAATTGTTTGTCTGGTAAGGCCGTTCCTTCGTCCGCAGGAACATACAGCGGATGATCTGTCCGGCCACCACCTCAAGAGGTTGGCCGTGCCGCTCATACATGGCGAGCAGAAAGAACGGGAGCATGACGATAATCATGCAGAACGCGGCGGCACTGTTGCTGGCCGTGCGTCTGAGCAAAAAGAAAAGCGGTACTCCGATGAGTGCCGCCGCTCCGAAACATATAAGCTGCCGTTTGGTAAGCCCAAACAGCACTTTGGATTTTACTTTCGTCAAATCCTTTGGAATGGTTACATACGCCAATTTATCACCTCCAAAAGAAAAGAGGATGCCGTAGCACCCTCAAATAGCATTATGCAACTGTTATTCTGTATCCATGAAATTCATTCCAAGTATCAATTAGAGTTTGCCGATTTTCTTGTGCCCACTCCAACAGTTGCTTTTCTACCTTTCTCGGAATGTTTGACTCTATTGCAGTGAAATCGCTAATTCTATAGCTCCCGCTGCCTTGTCCTTTGATCGTGATATGAAAATGAGCCTCGTTGTGATGTGACTCTTTTTCTCTCACCTCAAACTTAATGTTGTTATTGATTTTTCCGACCGTAACAAGGTCTGTTTCAACAGGAGGTATCTTGCGAACTGTGACCTTGTAGGGCTTTTTAGTGCTGTCGCCCAATTCATCACTTAAATCAGTTATAGCAGATTTAAGCCTTAATAAGGTCATTTGCTCTTGGCTTATTTTCACCTTAACAATCCTTTTTCTCAAAAAATCACCTCCCATCATATTATAGCACGAATATATGGATATTTCACTATTTAATGCGCTCCGAACAGGCTCTTAGAGAGGCTGCCGGTCTTGAACAGGGCGAAGCACAGCAGGACCGTGTAGCCCATGCAGGCCCATATCGCGCCTGAGATATTTCCGTCCGTGGCGATACTCTGTACCAAAACAGAGTAGATTCCCACGCACACCATGATTAGAAATGCCTGGAACGCCAATGCAAACAGGGATTTCAAGTAGTTCTGTCCTGTATGGCTCCAATCCCGGTTTGTCATAGTGGCAAGCGGAATCGGTCCAACGGAAGTTGTCAAATACACCTCGATCATGCGGCCGTAGATGACAAGCATGATACAGATGGAAAGGGCGTTCATGGTAAGTCCCACAAAAAGGGACTGGAACCACAGCCCGAACAGTTCTCCCGTGCCCAGGGCTTCAAGCTGCGCCTCCATATCCGTGATGACGCTGCTGATATCAATGGAGGTATTCCCGATGATGACGCCTGCGCTGCTGTTCACAACGCTTTGCCCGACATCGAAGATACCCATGACGATATTCCATGTGTTCGTCACAATGAGAACGGCACAGAAGGTCTTGAAAATCCACTTGAAGAACATCCAGGTATCTACATCGTGCAGATTGTTTTTCTCTGTCACAAGCTGGATCAGCTCATAACACATTACGAATGTCAGGATAACCCCGGCGATTGGAACGATCACCGTTTCAGAGAGGTTTCGGATCATAGAAAAGACGCCGCTGTTCCATGCCAGCGGCGTCTGTCCCACTTCACCGGCGATCTCGCCTACTTTGGTATTGACCGTATCGAACATGCCCGACAGGTTTCCCGTGATCCCCTCGATGAGCAGCCCTCGGAGCCATTCATCGAGTTTGTCGAGTATGCCGCCCATAAGCGATCACCGCCGGACGATCAACCGAACAGGCCGGAGAGCAGAGGTACAAGGGTGATGCCGATGAGGGCGACACCGCCGCCGGCCATCAACTGTATCATGGCGAATTAGTTGTCAAGGGGTTTTTGCTTATAAAACCATTTATTCCTCATATCATACCAGTTATTCCGCTTATCTTGAAGAGGATCGACATTTCTGATATACTATAAGGGGATTTCCAGATGGCAGGTGAAAGGGGGGCAAACGATTTGTTTGAATATATTCGTCAGTTTATTCTTTCACCCGGCATGGGCTATGGATATGTGTTCACCAATGCGATGCTGATCATGGCAGCGGTCATGCTGCTGCGTGACTTCCCGAAAAATAAAAAAGGGATTGCGCAGTTTTTTATAGAGTACCTCGTTTGCTGCGCAAGCTATATTCTCTTGGATTCCCTTTTATTCTGGCTGACAAGCGGCTGGCAGATGGATCGAATCGCCCTCAGCATCTTCGTAACGGGGTATGCCATTCTGAGAAGCAAGTATGATTTCAGGGTATGTTTGGTGCGGGGTTGGATGTTTGTGGCCAGCGTGATGGTGATGCTGCCCATTTCCGAACCGCTGGGCGAATTATTCGCGTCCCTGAACGAATCGTATTTTGCCTGGGCGCAGTATCTGACGCCGCTGGTGGCGACGGTCATGATTTTTACGGAAATCTGGTTCCTGCGGCATTTTTCTTTTGAGACCGGCACCGCCATCGGCGGCAAGTATGTGTGGATGCAGGTGGTGATTTCGGCGATCATCATCGGGTTGGAGCTGTATGCCGATTTATCGAAGGCGATCGTAAACGCGCGCAATTTCAACATTCTGGTGTGTGTTTCGCTGTGGTTTATCAATCTGATGGCCTATTACCAGTTCTATACCATCGACCAGGGCACGAAGAAAAATATGGAGCTGAACGCGCTCAGGCAGAAGGCGGAAATGGAAAAAGAGAAGTATCATGCCACCAAGCTGAGCTATGACGAGCTGCGCTCTATCCGTCATGAAATCAAGAACCATAATTTCTACATGAAAGCGCTGCTGGACGAAGGGAAAACAGCGGAGGCGAAAGAGTATCTGGACCGGGTTTCCTCCCAGGGAACGAAGTATTTGAAGAGCTTTGACAGCGGTAATTACGCCGTGGACGTGGTCATGAATCATGAAATGGCCGCGGCCAAGGAGCAGGGCGTCGTTTTGGATACCAGCATCCTCGTGCCCCGCAAACTTCCCTTCAAGGATGAGGACTTGTGCAGCCTTTTGTCCAATCTGCTGGACAATGCTATGGAGGCCGCGTCTCAGGCAGGCGTGGCGGAACCGACGGTGAACATTTCCATTATACCCCGGCAGGAATATCTGTTTATCCGCGTCACCAACCCCGTGGATAAAACGCTGCCGGAAAAGCGGCGGATGACCCTGGAAACCACAAAAACCAACCACACGGAGCTGCACGGCTACGGCACCCGGATCATCCGGCGGATCGCGGAAAGCTATAACGGTTCCGTGAAGTACAGCATGAGCGGCGGCATCTTTACCACAGACGTGATGCTGGAAATGCCGGAAGAAAAAAGCGTGGAGGAAGAGGCATGATCAGATGGAATATCGCGATCTGCGATGATGAAAAGGTGGCGCTGGAGCTGCTCGGTTCTTCTCTGCGCGGTGCGCTGCGGACGCGAAATGTGGACGCTTCCATCGAAACCTTTTCCCGACCGCGGGAACTGCTGCTCAGAATGCAGGCCACTTCTTTTGATTTGCTCTTTCTGGATATCGAAATGCCCGGCATGACGGGGCTGGAGTTGGCTCAGCGGCTTCGGCGGGAAGGAAACTTGATCGATATTATCTACATTTCCAACCGTGAAGATTTGGTTTTCGATGCCCTACGCACCAATCCACGGGGATTCATCCGCAAAAATCGGTTGATTCAGGACGTGTCCGGCGTGATTGATACCTACATGGCCTATAAAAAGGCCAATGAACAGCCGAAGACCCTGATCGTGCGGGAACGGGATCAGGTGATGTACCTGGCTATTGACAAGCTGCAATATATCGAGGGCAGCGGCAAAACACAGATGGCCCATGTCTTGGGCAAGGACGCGCCCATGGAGCTGCATAAAAGCATGCAGGAACTGGAAAAAGAACTGACGCCCCAGGGCTTTTTGCGGATTCACAAGGGATACCTGCTCAATTACCGCTTCATCCGGCGCATCGGAGACAATGAAGTCTCTCTGACCAGTGGGGAGATGCTGCCCATCAGCCGCAGAAAATATCAGGAGATCCGGGACGCGTATATGGAATTGATGCAGAACGACGGTGGCGTGATGCTGTAATTCCATTTTCAGTTTCAGTTCAAAGTTCTAAGCAGTCATCATATTTTCATGATTGGCTGAGCGATTGGTATTTAGAACTTGCCGCTTGATTATATTGCATGGAACGAATGGCAAATATCAGCCGATGATCCGGAATGAACGGCTAAGAAAAAGCCGTTCGTTCTTTTTTTTCATACCGCTCGTTCCGGCATTCACGCCACTTTTTCCGGGAGAGAACCTCTTGCGCCGAAACAATAGCCCGCGAACGGAAAAGCCTTTATACTTGTATCATCCGGTGGGAAGAAATACCCGCCAAGAATGCAAGGAGAAAATGATATGAAGCTTGGCAAGAAAATCCTGTCTGCTGTGGTTGCCGTGATGATGCTGCTCAGCATCGCTCCGGCTGCCAGCGCCGCGACCTATGACGCGGATTACTGCTACTCTGAGGGCTATGACGTGGCCGTGCAGATCGGCGCGGAAGGCTCTGTACTCCTCAAGAATAAAGACAACCTGCTGCCCCTGGCAGAAGGCACCAAAGTGACTGTACTGGGCGCGATGAGCTACAACTACGTGGAAGGCGGCACCGGCTCCGCTGGCGGCGCGGACGACGAAAACACCGTGCTCATGCTGGACGCGCTGCTGGAAGCCGGCCTGGACGTGAATGAAGACGCCTGGGGCTGGCTGGAAGAAATCTGCGGCGGCGAACGCGGCGTGAACGCCAACGATCCTGCCCCCGCTTCCTCCGACGGCTGGGGTGGCGGCGGTTGGACCAGCTACACCAAAATCCATGAATTTGCCAAGGATGTATACGAGGGCGGCAAGGGCAGCATTCTGCAGGACGGCTACACCGATTACGCCATCGTCACCTTCGCCCGCTCCGGCGCGGAAGGCGCTTCTCCCTCCATGGACTATGACGGCGACGGCAGCACCCTGACCGGCTCCACCTACCTGGAACTGGATCAGAACGAAAAGGACCTGCTGGCCTTTGCAAAAGAAAACTTTGCCCACACCATTGTCCTCATCAACAGCGCGGCTCCCATGGAGCTGGGATTCATCGACAGCGAAGACTACAATGTGGATGCTTGCCTCTGGATCGGCCATCCCGGCGAAGCAGGCATCACGGGCGTTGCCACCCTGCTGTCCGGCCGTAATAATCCCTCCGGCCGCCTGGTGGACACCTTCGCCTATGACATGACCACCAATCCCACCTACTACAACACAGATGACAACCGTTATGTGAATGCCAACGGCCAGACCTTCTATCAGTACGAGGAAGGCATCTATGTGGGCTATCGCTACTACGAAACTGCCGATTCCGTTGGCTACTTCGATTCCGATGAATTCAAGGCGCTGACCTTCAAGAATGGCTCCGCCGCGGGCTATGATCAGGTGGTGCAGTTCCCCTTCGGCTTCGGCCTGTCCTATACCACCTTCACGGAAGAAATCACCGCCTCTGACGTGGCGCTGGCAGCCCATGGCCAGAACAGCATCACCGTGAAAGTCACCAACACTGGCGATGTGGCGGGCAAGAACGTGGTGGAGCTGTACATGGACGCTCCCTTTGCTACTGACACCGAAAACTTCGGCATCAAGGGCCGCGGTCTGGAAAAAGCCAAGGTGGTGCTGATCGGCTACGCCAAGACCGGCATCCTTGAGCCCGGCGCTTCCGAGGAAGTGACTATCTCCTTTGCTACCGATGATCTGGCTTCCTTTGACAACTTCGGCCAGGGCTGTTATGTGCTGGAAAACGGCGAATACAGCTTCAACGTCCAGAAGGACGCCCATCAGTGGGGCGACCGGGCTTCCGACAGCCTGAAGGTGATCCTGGACAGCGCCATCATCTACAACGAAGCCGACGCTGGAAAGCGTGACCGGGATCAGATCGTGGCCGTGAACGCCCTGGACGACGTGACCGCGGGCGACGGAAACATGGTGGACGGCTATCTCTCCCGCAGCGACATCGCGGGCGGCATGAAGCAGATCATGGCCCACCAGAGCAACGAAACCCCTAACGAAAAGGTGACCGATGCTATCGAAGCCGTGCTGGCACTGACCGATGACAATGCCATCGAATACACCTTTGAAACCTACAAGAATGGCGTCAAGACCCAGATCACCGAAACCCTCTACGCTCATGGCAGCAACATGATGCCCTACGCCGAAAAGACCCCCGACGGCGTGGACGCAGCATCCTTTCCTGATCCCGATTGGGAAATGACTTACTATGTGGCGGAAGGCCAGACCACCGAAAACGGCAATCCCGTGGTGACCGCGGATAAGCCTGCCGGCGCTTCCCACATCCTGACCGTGCAGGATCTGGCGGGCGTGGACATCTACACCGAAGAAGGGTTGGAGCTCTTTGATAAGCTGGCCTCCATGACCACCATCGACGAAGCCATTGAAATCCAGGGTAACTCCGGTTGGAACGTCAGCGCTGTGGACAGCGTGGGCAAGCCTGCTCAGAAGGCTCAGGACGGCCCCGGCGAACCCGCCAACGGCACCTTCGCTGGCGCGACCTGGTTCCCCTGCGCTGTGACCATCGCCGCCACCTGGAACAACGGCCTGGCCCGCGCTGAGGGCGTGGCTTACGGACATCAGGCCATCCTGGCTGGGGTCGGCGTGGCGTATGCGCCTGCCATGAACATCCACCGCAGCCCCTTTGGCGGCCGGAACTTTGAATACTACTCCGAGGACGGCTTCATCTCCGGCCACATCGGCGGCAGCGCCATCGAAGGCATCCAGGCCACCGGCACCAATGTGACCGCGAAGCACGCGGCCCTGAACGACGGCGACACCAACCGCGGCGGCAACACCACCTGGGCCAACGAACAGGCCATCCGTGAAATTTACCTCAAGACCTATGAAATCGCCTGTGAGGACTACGGCTGCAACGGCATGATGGGTTCTCTGAACCGTATCGGCATGACCTGGTTCCACTATGGCATGTACAAAACCATCATGCGCGACGAATGGGGCTGGCAGGGCCTGCTGATCACTGACGGCGACGGTATGGGCGGCGACGCTTACAATACCCCCGTTGCGATGCTCTGTGTGAACGGCAACATGCTCTCCCGCAGCCTGTACATCGACGCCCGCGCCACCGTTGCTGCATATGGCGACGCCACCGATTATGTCTATGGCCGCTACATGCTGCACAACAACATCCGCAATGCCCTCTACCAGTACGCCAGCACCCTGAATAACGCTGAATAAGAACTGATACCTACTGCGCGGCGAAACCCCGGCTTAAAACGCCGCGCAGCTTTTCAATCAATAGAAGGAGCAAATGAAAGATGAAAAAAGTTCTATCAATCCTGCTGCTGGCAGCGCTGCTCCTCTCCTGTCTGCCCATGGCTGGGCTTGCGGACACGGCTGCCGCCCCCGAGGATTTTACCTTCGATACCGTCACCGGAGAATTTTCCTTTAACGCTGTGGACAAAAACATCGGCTACTACTTCGTCCGCATCTACTCTGCCTCCTCCGGCGTTGAAGCCAATGAATACACCGTGTCCTCCAAGCGCCTGAACGGCGGCAAAACCGGCGAAATCAAAGGCTCTGTGAAGATGGATAACATCGGCTGGGGTCCCTACCATGTGAAGCTGGTAGCCAATGCTGCTGCGGGCACTGGCATCGACAGCCCCGCCCCAGTGGTGCTCAACGCCTTCTACGGCGTGGGTGGCACGCTGGAACGCCCCGAAGCCATGGCCTTCTTTAGCAAGAACCGGGTGCAGATCATCCTGGACTGGTGGACGCTGTGCGATTACCTGGGACTCAACTACATGCCCAATATCAAAATCACTTTCTGGAAAAACGCGGAATGCACGGAGGAAGCCTTTTCCGATGTGATTGACACCTATGATCTGCTGGCTACCTTGGGCATGAACCCGCCCGGCATCGAATACATCTGGGGCTACAGCCAGATCCAGGGAACTGGCTGGATGTATAAGACCAATGTGAAGGAAGGCGAGGAAGAAACCCTGGAGGAGGCCGCGCCCGGCCCCATGTTTGGCGGCAGCGGCACCACCATGGCCTTCACCAACGGTATTTATACCTACACCACTTCCGAACAGCTGCCCGCCGGGACTTACTATGTCACAGTCCAGGCCCTGTCCAAGGATGAGCAGATCCTGGATTCCAAGGTATCCAGCGCTATGGAAATCGTGCTGACGGACGAGGAGGCTGCCCCGGATTTCTCCGACGAATACAGCGTGGCGAAAACCGAGCTGTGGAAAGACCCGCAGCAAATGGATATGCCTGGCGCCAATCCCTTCCAGGTACCGGAGCGCGTGGATCTGTATTCCAATCAGGAAACTGCCTCCATCATTGAATAAGGAAAGGAGCGCAATCGCATGAAAAAAATCCTTGCTCTGCTGCTCATCGCTCTGTGCCTGGGCTTGTGCGCCGCGGCGTCTGCGGACGAGCTGAAAGCGCCTACGGACTTTGCCTTCGATGCGGAAAGCGGCAAGCTGTCCTTCGTTTCCAATGATGAAAACGCCGGTTACTATTTCGTCCGGGTCTATCCCGTGGTGAACGGCACCGAAGCCAACGCCTATGTGTCCTCCTCCAAGCGCATCAACGCCGGCAAGGTGGGCGAAAAGAGCGGCAAGGTAGACGTTTCCGCCATTGGCTGGGGCCTGTACAATGTGAAGCTGGTCACCTTCACGGCCTCCGGCACCGACTATACCGCGCCTGCACCCATCATTCTGAAAGCTTTCTACGGTGTAGGCGGCACCCTGGAACGCCCCGAAATGCTGGTGGTGGCTGACGGCAACACTGTGGAAATCACCCTCGACCGCTACACCCTTTCCAACTGGAAGAAATTCCAGTATATGCCTACCGTCCGTTTCAGCCTGTACGCTGATGAAGCCTGCACCGAGCTGGTGGCGTCCCAGGATGTGGCTACCAACGAACTGGTGATTGACAATCATCCGGCAGGCGGCTACATCTGGCCTTACAGCCTGACCACTGGCCACATGAATTTTGAAGCGCCGATGATGGGCCCTCCCGGCGCGTCTGCTGAAGGCACCCAACCCTTTAACCTGACCGCCGAAGGCAGCTTGACCGTGGAAAAGGCGGGCACCTACTATGTGACCGCCCAGGCCATTTCAGACGATGAAGAAAAGATTGCTTCCTCTCAGGTCAGCGAAGCGGTGAAGGTGGAGCTGACGGAAGAAGCGCCTGACTTTGAAACCTTCGAGGTCGTCAAAACCTCCCTGTGGGCAGACCCCGCCGTCATGGGAATGCCCACCGCTACCCCCGGCCAGGCGGAAGGACGTATCGACGCCGCCCAGGGGCAGACGACCACTGCGCTCATCGAATGATTTCTTTCTCCCGGGGCGGCGGGGCCGCCCCACTCCATGGCGGATTCCGGCGCGTGAACCGGAAGCCGCCCGCCACTCAAGAAAGACATTAGCCGGAGGGATACATCATGTCAGAAGCAAAATTGGAAGCCAAAGAAGCAAGAAAAGCGCTGAAAGCCCAGAAAGCGGAAAAGCGCCATGCAAAACGGGAAAAATCATTCCTGAACAAATACTTCCATCATGTGGATCAAGGCTCCACCACGGGCCGGGAAATCATGGCCGGTTTGCTGATCTGCATCCTGTGTGTGTGCGCCATCTTCATGAACATGCAGTTGATCACCTCCATGATGGTATCCGGCCCCGCGGCTTCGGCAACCACCGCCGATATTGCCGCCAACGGCGAAATCATCGCCCGGCAGTATTTTCTGTCCATGCTGATCGCCTTCGCGGGTTCTTTGGTCATCGGCCTGGTGGCCCGGCTGCCGCTGGCGCAGATTCCCTCCCTGGGGCTCTCCACTCTGATGATTTCCGCCCTGGGCATCGGCACTAATTTAAGCTATCAAAACCTGCTGGCCATATGCTTCGTTTCCTCCGTCGTATATGCGGTTATCGCCGCTGTGCCCGCTGTGCGTAAAGCGGTGCTGAACGCCATTCCCGCTTCCGTTCGCAAAGCAGCGCCTGCCGCGCTGGGCATGCTGGTGGTGTTTACCGCCATGCAGCTCACTGGCCTGGTATACACTGGCTCCTCCTCCGTTGTAAATTACGGCGTAGGCACGTCGCTCACCCGCATGGAAAGCTTCAATGAAACGGTTCAATCCTTCCGCCTCTTTGATATTGCTACCTACAACAGCCTGAAATACAAAGCAGACAGCTTCTTCCCGCTGATCCAGGCCTGCCTGCTGGGCGTACTGGCAGCCTTTGGCGCGTTCCTGTTGCTAAGAAAAACCAAGCGGCCTATGTTCCACTCCCTGATGATCGGTACGGCGGTATATTTCCTGCTGATGCTGTTTCAGGTCATTATTGAGCAAAAGCGCGGCAAGCTGAATTTCAACCTGGATCCGCTGTGGGGCCGCCTGTGGATGGTGGGCAGCGAGGATGCCCAGCACCTGCATCTGGAAACCATCCTGCGCAGCCTGAACATCGGCGAAGTATTCTCCAAGGGCTTTGATTTCTCCGCCTACACGGAGGCAGGTGGCAGCGTGGCGCTGCTGCTGGTTACCGGATGCCTGACCTTCCTGTTTGCCAACATCGCCACTGTGGACGCCATGACCCAGGGCGAGAATGAAAAGCAGGCTGGCCTGACCATGCTCTGCAACGCCGGGGCGAATTTGCTCGCTCCCATCGTGGGTGTTTCCGCTCTCAATGTGACGCCGCTGAACGCCGCCGCCAGGCGGGACGGAGCCAAGTCCGGGTTAGCGTCTGCGGTGGCTTCCCTGGGCTTCCTCCTCTCCGCCTTCGTGTGGCTGGTGCCCTTCATTTTCTCCACCACATCTTCCTATGATATTCAGTTTAACCTGTACGGGCATTACGGCACCTCCATGCAGTTGTTCACCGAATCCAGCTTCATTATCGCGGACGGGGTGATGGCGATTGCGGGACTGTGCCTGATTGCGGGTTCCCTGAAAGACGGCCTGGGCGACGCGAAAATCGACGCCCCTTTCCTGGTGACGGTTGCCGCCGCTTTCTTCCTGAACAATCTGGCCCTGGGCTTCGCCGCCGGGATCGTGGCCCACACCCTTGCCAATATCTTTGATCGGCAGCGTTCCCTGACCCTTTCCAATATCATTGCCGCTGTTGTCAGCGTTGGCTTTATCGCTTTGACCGTGATTCTCTGATTTTTTCTCCGGCCCTTCGGCTGTCCTCCTTTGGCCGGAGGGCCGTTTTCTATCACCATTGAAGGAAGTGACTGAACATGACGCATCGGGAACTCATCGCAAAAATGACCCTGGCGGAAAAGTGTGCTTTGCTGTCCGGCAGGGATGTATGGCATACACGGCCAGTGACACGGCTGAGCATTCCGTCTATCACCCTCTCTGACGGCCCCAGCGGGCTGCGCAGGCAGGCGGCGGAGGGGGATCACCTGGGCTTGAATGCATCCACCAAAGCGACCAACATCCCATCTGCTGCCACCATTGCCAACAGCTGGAGCCCCGAAGTGGCAGAGGCCATGGGCGCTGTCATTGGCGCGGACGCTGCTGCCCAGGATGTACAGGTGCTGTTGGGGCCAGGACTGAATACAAAGCGCAGCCCTTTATGCGGGCGATCCTTTGAGTATTATTCCGAAGATCCTTACTTGGCGGGCAAGCTGGCGGCTGGATTCATCCGGGGCGTACAGAGTCAGGGCGTGTCCGCCTGCGCCAAGCACTTCGCCGTGAACAGCCAGGAATTACAGCGCATGGCCTCTGACAGCGTGCTGGACGAACGTACCCTGCGGGAACTATACTTGACGAATTTTGAAATCGCCGTCAAGGAAGGAAAGCCGAAAGCCATTATGACCTCCTACAACAAGGTCAACGGCACCTATGCCAATGAAAACGCTCATTTGTATGATATTCTCCGCAGGGAATGGGATTTTGACGGCATGGTGGTCACGGACTGGGGCGGCAGCAATGATTTTGTCGAGGGGGTTCGGGCAGGAATGAATCTGGAAATGCCCGCCGCCGGGGACGACAGCCCCTGCCAACTGTTGCGGGCTGTGAAGAATGGAAAAATCAATGTGGAAATCATCGACCAACGGGTGGAGGAACTGTTGAATGTGGTGCTGGCTGAAAAGCCAAAGGCAAAGCTAGTGGACGAAAAAGCTCAGCACGATGCCGCAAGGAAAGCCGCGGAGCAGTGCATCGTACTTCTCAAAAACGACCAGGATATTCTCCCTTTGCAACACAGCGCCAAGGTGGCGGTGATCGGTGATTTCGCCGCCCATCCCCGGTATCAGGGGGCGGGCAGCAGCATGGTCAATGTCCGGCAGGTGGACGAAACCCTGGAACTGCTGACCAACTATTTCCCTCACTCCGTGGGCTATGCCCAGGGCTTTGAACGGATGGATCATCGGAACGATGAATTGGCAGCTCAGGCTGTGGCTTTAGCAAAAGAAGCTGACTGCGTGCTTTTGTATCTGGGTCTGCCTGAAGGGTTTGAAACCGAAGGAATGGATCGGTCGCACATGCGTCTTCCCAGCAATCAGGAAATCATGCTGAATAAGCTGGCGGAAATCAATCCCCATATCATCGTTGTGCTTTCCTGCGGCAGCGCAGTGGAAATGCCCTGGATCGATAAGTGCCAGGCATTGGTATACGGCTGCCTGGGCGGGGAAGCGGCAGCCAGCGCCATGCTGCAGGTACTGAGCGGCGAAGTAAACCCCAGCGGCAAGCTGGCGGAAACCTTTCCCATCGCCTGTGCTGACCTGCCAGTAAGCCAGTATTACCCCGGCAGGGAATATACCAGCGAATACCGGGAAGGACTGTATGTGGGGTATCGTTATTTCGTTACAGCAAAAAAGCCCGTGCGTTTTCCCTTTGGTTTCGGCATGAGCTACACCACATTCCGCTATGAAAATCTGACCGTCGAGCCAAAAGGCGTTTCCTTCGACCTGACCAACTGCGGGAGCAGCGGTGGGGACGAGATCGTTCAAATGTATGTTTCATTGCCCAACGCCAAAGTGTTCCGTCCTGCACAGGAACTGAAGGGCTTTTGCCGGGTGTCCCTGAAAGCTGGGGAAACCCAGCGGGTCAGAATCCTTTTCGATGATTACACCTTCCGTTACTTCAACTTGAAAACAAATGCTTGGGAAACGGAAGAGGGGACCTATGAAATCCTGATTGGCGCTTCCTCGGAGGATATCCGGCTAAAGGGTCAGCGGATGGTGTTCGGCACCGCCGCCCCGAATCCGTATGAAGGAAAGAACCTGGCCTGCTATCAGGACTGTGATGTGGAAAACGTGCCGGACGCTGCCTTTGAAGCGCTGCTGGGTCATCCTATCCCGCAAAGAAATTGGGACCGGAGCAAGCCCCTGGAGTTAAACGACGCCTTGGCCCAGATGGAATACGCCAGGAACCCCATCGCCCGTTTTGCCGCCCGATTCTTGAAAAAAAGATCAACCAAACAGTGAAGGCAGGGAAGCCCGATCTGAACCTGCTGTTCATTTACAATATGCCTTTCAGGGGCATGGCAAAAATGATGAACGGTATGGTGAGCATGGATATGGCCAAGGATATTCTGTTCATCGTCAACGGCCATTTCTTCCGTGGCGTCGGGCGGCTGACCCATCATTTCTTCCATCGTCCCAAACTGATTCTTACAGAGGAGGCGTAAACCCATGAACGCAATCATAAACGGCTGGAACAATTTTGTCGAAAAGCATCCTGCCGCGTCCAAATGGATTCGGGAGGGTGGCCTGTTCGTGATCGTCAGCAATGTGATCACGGTGTTTAAATATCTGATTCTACAATTCCTGCCCAAAATGCTGACCAACCTGCCGGACCGAGATTTTGGCTGGCCAGGTATCAATATGACGCTGTTCGGTGAAACCTTCAAATGGAACATCTTGGGCTATGACCAAACTCATGGCGGGCTTCGCTACTTTGTGGCTTACATGATAGCTATGGTGATTGGAGAAGCCGTTAACTTTCCAATCCAGCGAAGTCTGGTGTTTCGTAGCAAGGGAAACATCTGGTATCAGGCCCTGTGGTATCTGTTGGCCTTTATTGTCATTACGTGCATCGTGAACTCCATCAACTGCATCTGGGTCGCTGCTGCCGGAAAGTTCGTGCCCGATTGGGTCTACAATATCGGAACCACAGTGCTCAACGGTGGCGTCAGCATGGTGATTTTCTTCTTTGTGAACAAGATCATCTTCCCCGAAACAAAGAAAGAAAGCACTTCTGCTTAAATACCTCAATATTATTATCACAGAGCAACCATTTTTCACCCCATTGCCGTGTTCATCGGCAATGGGGTGAACTGTTTTATACTGCTGTATCTATATTGCTTGTCTCATGGAGTGGCCGTAAATTGAAATGAATCTCGATAGTAATATGCCTCTCTCCATCATCTTTGATTTTCTCATGCACCACGATGCTTCTCACCAGCCGATTCAATGTGGCGGCATCCAGTTCCTGAATGTCAGCGTACTGAGAGATGGCTTCCTTCCATTGCTGGGCGTCATAAGCGATCTTCACTTCATCGGACAACTGTTTGCGGGTTGATTCGATACGGGCTTGGACTTCCGTCTGCTCCTGCTGCGTTTTTCCATCAGCATAGAGAAGTTTTCTTCGCTGATGTGTTTCAGCATCCGATCCTCGTACAATGCAGGATCATTTTGTTCAGCGCATCCAGGCGTTCTTCATCCTTGGCGACGGCATGGGTCAGGGCTTCCTGCCGTTGGCGTTGCTCCGTTTCACAGGTTTCCTGAAGGCGCTTCGCCACATCGTTATCGTCCACCTGCGCGGCCTGGGCGCACTCCCTGATCTTGTTCAGCACGATTTCTTTCAGCATTGGTTCCGTGACACGGTGTTGAGTACAATGCGTTTTGCCAAAAGCGTTGTAGGTTTTGCAGCAGTATAGAGGTACATGGTCGTGAGAATACGCTACCCGATGCGTCAGCACTTTTCCGCATTCACCGCACTTGATCAGCCCGGCGAAGAGACTGAACTCTCCATTTTCCCGGGGACGCTGGCGGCTTTTCAGCGTCTCCTGCACGATCTTAAAGGTCGCCTTGTCGATGATCGGTTCGTGGCAGCCTTCTACCACAATCCAATCTTCCGGCTTCTTTTCGCTGATCGTTCCCAACTTGAAGCGGTAATTCCGTTTCTGAGCAGACACAGCACCAATGTATACCGGATTGATCAGCAGGTCTTTGATGACGCTGAAATCCCATACATATTTCCCATTTTCGGGGTCGAGCTTCTCCCAGCGGGTGAGGGGAAGGTTCCGCAATCCGCGCTCCCTGCTCCACCAGGCGGGTGTCGGGACCTTCGCTGCTTCCAGCTTTTTTCGGATAAAGTTCGGCCCATGGCCCTCGGCTGCCAATTGAAACATATATTTTACTGCTGGCGCGGTTTCCTCGTCGATCAGCAGATGGCTGTGTTGATCAGGGCCCTTCTTATAGCTGAAGGGCACGACCGTGCCAACAAATAAACCTTTTTTCGCTGATACCATATAGGACGAATGCACCTTTTCGGATATGTCTCGACTGTAAAACTCGTTGAGCACATTTTTGAAAGGGGCGATTTCATTGCTGTCCACCAGGGTGTCGATGTTGTCGTTCAGCGCGATATAGCGCACGCCATGGCGAGGAAAGAAGTCTTCGATCAGATGGCCCGTTTGCAGATAATTGCGGCCCAGTCGGCTCAGGTCTTTTGTGATGACCAGATTGATCTTTCCTTTTTTCGCGTCAGCCAAAAGGCTTTGCAGACCGGGCCTGTCCATATTCAAGCCGGTAAAGCCGTCATCTTGGTATACATCAACAATATCCCACCCCTGTGCTTTGCACACAGAGGTGAGCAGCTCGCGCTGATTGCTGATGCTGGCGGATTCTCCTTGCAGGTCGTCGTCCTTGGACAGCCTGCAATAAATGCCCGCTTTGAACAAGCCCATTCCAGAGAGAGAAGGGCTGCTGTTTGTCGTCGTTCCGTACATCATCCGTTTTCACCGCACAATCCAGACGAACCCTGATTCGGCGGAACGCTGTGATCATTATACAAGGTTCTTTCCCTTTTGGGAAGTGGTTTTTCGATACGGTTCTGTAAAAACTTTTCGATAATCAGGTCCGCGAAAATATACTTTGCTTGCAGCCCGCCGTCAAAAACCGTGGTGACGGTGATCTGCGGTTCTTTCTTTGCCATAAATTCCTCCGATCATTTATATCAAATGCGTGTTTGATTTGTTTTGTTCTTCCTTGTTCTGTTCGTACTGCCTGCGCTGATTTTCTTCCTGCCGGGCCTGACGCTGTGCTTCGTCCTGCTGCTTTACCGCTTCAAGCTGCGCCATAATGGACGGCGGCTGCTGGTCTTCTATCACCGCATCCACACAGCGCTTCACAAAATGTAGGGTGCCTAAAAGCGGCTTCATGGGCTCCAGCTTGTCTTGCAGCTTTGCCCGATGCGCGATGAGCCTTTCGCTTTCTACCTTTAGTGTGGCAGGATCAACGACAGTGCTGCCATGCACTTCCATCAGATAATGGTAGGCTATGTTGTACTGTTTCAGTTCCGCTTCATGCGCGGCATAGTAGGATTCTTTCTTCGTTTTGAAGGAGGTATGGGTGTATTGATCGTGGATTGGCCGAAGCTGCCGGAGTGTTTGGGCGGCACTCAGAATGCCGGTGATATTCTTTAGGCAATCCCGTACAAAGAAAGAACAGCCCAAATGTCGGGAAAGAGGTATAATAAA
>OHGW01000349.1_pt1 | contig 22194 bp, 20 predicted proteins | sample 1567821 | NCBI WGS metagenome assembly OHGW01 (sample SAMEA3879572, study PRJEB24766) | human gut metagenome | biome: human-associated habitat; feature: feces | place: USA | collected 1985/1987 | reverse complement strand
CTATCGTCGAAACAGGCTAAATGTCTGGCTTTTTTCTCCGACGCAGCTTCGACGATGAATTTCTGCGTCGAAGAACGAGGGTTGCGTGCTACCGCTAACCAAAAGCTGTCCCCGTTTACGGGGAAAGTGGACACGAATGGAGTGAGTGGCCGAAAGGGGAATGGCACGGAGTCGCTACAAGCTGTTTTACTGTTCCCCCTCAGACAATCCGCCTAAATTGAGCCCAGGTTGGAACAAGGTCGCCTTACTCACTGTCGTTCGTAATTCTCCCTGTTCCTGCCCGTTCTCCGTTTCGCTTCATCCGCCACAGGCGGCGCTCAACTCCAAACCCCGCATGCGGTGGTGCCTTTTGAGGTTGGCCATAAAAAATCTTAACCTCGCTCCCCCATCTTCTTCGCCAGATTTTCCCTTGAAAAATTCTGTCCAAATTACAAAAGCTAAATAAAAAGTGCGAAAGGAGATAAGGGGCATGAAAACTGTAGCTTTTGCGGCGGGCTTGGCCGCCGGCATGGCGGTAGCGGCCGCGGCCGTGTGCGCAATGTATCCGGACGTATCCAGGCGAGCCGTCCGCGATTCAAAAAGAATGATAAAAACCGGCAAGCGCGCCATTGACCGCATGTGCAACCGGTAAGCCGAACGCAAACGGGACGCATGGATAACCCCTGCGCCCCGCTTTTTATTCAATCTCAAGGTTTGGCGGAATATCAAATTCCTTTGGTGTGCTTGCTCCGCTCTTCTTCCGCTGGCGCACACATTCGCTCAACAGATATTCTATCTGGCCGTTTACCGATCTGAAATCATCTTCCGCCCATTGTGCTATCGCGGCATATAGCTTGGGTGATAATCTAAGCGGTATCTGTTTTTTTGCGTTATCCGCCGCCATATGTCAATACAAGCTGCCGCTGTTTACAACGGGCTGCGCATCGCGGTTGCCGCAAAGAACAACAAGCAGGTTTGATACCATTGCCGCCTTGCGTTCGTCATCAAGCCGCACAACATTGTTTTCGCTCAGCCGCTCAAGCGCCATCTCAACCATTCCCACCGCGCCGTCAACTATCATTTTGCGCGCGTCTATTATTGCCGACGCCTGCTGGCGCTGCAACATCACCGCCGCAATTTCCGGAGCATAGGCAAGATATGTTATGCGCGCTTCTATTATTTCAAGCCCGGCTTCCGCCACTTTTTGCTGTATTTCATCGCGTATGCGGTTGGCTACAACCTCGCTTGAGCCGCGCAGACTGCCCTCGTCTGCTATGCCGTCGCCGGTTGTGTCCACGTTGGGAGCAACGTCGTAAGGATATATGCGCACTATGTTTCTCAATGCGCTGTCACATTGAAGCGACAGGTATTCCTTATAATTATCAACATTGAAAACAGCCTTTGCCGTGTCAACCACGCGCCACATTACCGCTATGCCTATTTCAACAGGATTGCCAAGGCAGTCATTTATTTTCTGACGGTTATTGTTAAGCGTCATAATCTTGAGTGATATCCGCTTGCTCGGTATTTCGGCGTTTGCCGTCGCCATCTCCGCCGTGTTTATAAGCACCTGCTTGCTCCCTGCTCCGTTAACGTCCCCGCTCTGGCTCAGCTTTGTTTTTGCGGCAGGATTTACCGCAGTGCAGAATGGGTTAACAAAGTAAAACCCTGCCTCTCTTATCGTTCCTATATATTTACCGAAAAGCGTAAGCACAAGCGCTTCCTGCGGTTTAAGCACCTTCAGCCCCAAAAACAGCATCCAACCCAAGCATACCCAAAGTATGCCTATAACGTAAAGCAGCGTTATATCGTATATCGCGCCGAATACAATAAGCGCTATTGATACAAAATACAGCAATACGCTTACAAGAAGCATAAGCATACCGTTTTTCTTGTTTGATAGAATCTTTTCCTGCATAATAAAACGCCTCCTTCATGATATTATTATGATATCATTTTGGAAGCATTTGTCAATGGCATTTTTACAGCCTTATTATTTCGTATACCGTAAGCGTATCCCCGTTCACCTTAAAGCGCACGTCAAAGCCCGCGTATTCAAAGCCGAACGGCATATCCGGCTCCGTAAGGTATGCCGGGCGCGGGTCCTGCGAAAGGGACTCCGTCAGCGCGTCGCGTTTACTTTGGGGTATCATGGCCATAAGCTCGTCCGAAATTTCAACCTTCAGCGCATAACTCAGCCGCTCCCCGGCGAAGCCGTTCTTCGCATCTGGGTGGCTGTCCGTAAATGAAAGATACGGCTTGATATCGTATATAGGCGTGCCGTCCATAAGATCCGCACCCGATACTATAAGCACCGTGCCAAGGTTCTGCCGCTTCTCTATCCTTTCAAGCTTTACAGAGGAAAGCCCTATCGGGTTCGGCCTGTACGGCGAGCGCGTGGCAAACACTCCCATGCGCTTGTTCCCGCCAAGGCGCGGCGGCTTCACCATTGGCGACCAACGCTCCGCCTTTACCTCGCTGAAGCCCCATATGAGCCATATATGCGAATAGCCGTCCAGCCCGCGCAGGGCGTTTTCGTCGCGGTATTCGGGTTCGAATACTATTGTTGAAAGCTGCGCCGCCGCAAGCCCGCTTTGGCGCGGTATGCCGAACTTTGTTGTAAAATCGCTCCTGATGGTGGCAATCGTCTTTAATGCGTCCATAATTTAACATAAAAGGACTCCTCCTCTTGCGTGGAGGAATCCTTACGTCCCGTGTTTATCTGTTCTCTATTGCCTCGCGCGCCTTATCCGGATAGTTGGTTATAACGGCCTCTATGCCTGCGGACGCCAAATCGCACACCACCTGCTCATCGTTGCAGGTCCAGGGATGTATCTCAACTCCCGCCTTTTTGCAGCCTTCTATCAGCCCCGGGCAGCCCAGCGCCGCCAAATAATGCGGATGTATCGCATCCGCATGCAGATAGTTTGCGTATACCCACGGGTCTACCATGGCTTCGGAATAAAGCAGGCCTATCTTCGCCTTGGGGTCAACCTCCCTCAGCTTCATCAAAACGTAATGGTTGAAGGAGGAATAGATTATCCTGCCCTGCATACCCATTTCGCGCTCAAGCTCTATAACCTTATCCCAAATGCCGTAGTATATAACCACGTCGCACTTTATTTCAACGTTTATGGTAAGGTTCGTGTTCTTCAGCAATCCGTACACCTCTTTAAGCGTAGGGATACGCACGTCCTTATAGCCCGGCATGCCGTTTGAAAAGTCCAGCTTTTTAAGCTCCTGGCAGGTCATGTCCACCACGCGGCCCGTGCCGTTTGACGTGCGGTCAACGGTTTCGTCGTGAATGACCATCAGCTTGCCGTCGCTGCTCAGATGCACGTCCAGCTCAACGCCGTCCGCCTTCTGCTCCACGGCCAGCTTAAACGCAGGAATCGTGTTTTCCGGCGCATAGCCGCTGGCGCCCCTGTGCGCCCAGACTTTGGTTGCCATATATTCATACCCTCCTTGTTTTGTTTATGCGTTTATAAGTGATGCAAACGTGGTTACGGCGTATTCAACATCCTTTGTTGAAACATCGTTATTGGTAACGAAGCGGAATTCGCCAAGCTCTTCGGGGTTTATAAGTATGCCCTTCTCCTTCATAAGCTCGGGCAGCCTGTCCTTTAGCGCGGCGTCCTTATCCACCTTAAAGAATACCATATTTATCTGCACCGCGTCCATATCAACGCTTACGCCGTCAATTTTATTGAGCAGCTCCGCCATATGCCTTGCGTTGCGGTGGTCCTCATCAAGCCGCTTTGTCATGTCCTTTAGCGCTATTATGCCCGCCGCGCCCAGTATGCCGCACTGCCGCATGCCGCCGCCGAGCATTTTTCTGCATTTCCTTGCGCGCTCTATTGTGGCCTTAGGCCCCGCCAACACCGCGCCAACGGGGGCGCACAGGCCCTTGGACAGGCAGCAGGACACCGTGTCTGCATATTTGGTTATTTCCTTCACGTCAACGCCCAGCGCCGTTGCGGCGTTGAATACGCGCGCCCCGTCAAGATGAATGGGCAGGGAATGCGCGTCCGCAATCTTTCGTATTTCCGCCATTGTTTCAAGCGGTACCACGCGGCCGTTCGCCAGCGCGTTTTCAAGGCATATAAGCGCCGTGGGCGGTTCGTGTATATCGTTTGGCCTTATGCGCGCGGCTATCATCTCCGGCACGGGTATGCAGTTCGGGTAGTCAATCTGCCTTATGCTCACGCCGCTGAGCACCGCCGCCGCGCCCACTTCGTGCATAACTATATGGCTTTCCGCCCCGGCGATTATCTCATCCCCCCTGCGGGTCTGGCTCATTATGCCTATTTGGTTGCCCATTGTCCCGCTGGGCACGAACATTGCCGCTTCCTTGCCCAGCATCTGGGCCGCAAGGGCTTCAAGCTCGTTCATGGTGGGGTCGTCGCCGTATACGTCGTCGCCAACCTCCGCTGCGGCCATTGCAGCACGCATGGCAAGGGTGGGCTGGGTAACGGTGTCGCTTCTAAGGTCGATGTAGTGCATATTATCCTCCCTGAATTTGTTTATTTTCAGCGTATTTCAAGCATAACCGGGCAATGGTCGCTGCCCGTCACCTCGGGCAGTATGCTGCTTTCCTCTATCCTGTGCTTAAACCGCTCGCTCACAACAAAGTAGTCTATGCGCCAACCTATGTTGCGCGCGCGGGAATTTGCCATGTAGCTCCACCAGGAGTAGCAATCCCGCTTGTCCGGATAAAGATAGCGGAAGCTGTCCACAAAGCCGCTTTGCATAAGCTCGCTGAACTTTGCGCGCTCCTTATCGGTAAAGCCGGCGTTGTTATGGTTTGTTTTGGGGTTCTTCAGGTCAATCTCCTCATGCGCAACGTTAAGGTCGCCGCACATTATTACGGGCTTTTTCTTATCAAGCTCCGTAAGGTATTTCCTGAATTCGTCCTCCCAATCCATGCGGAATTCAAGCCGCGTAAGCTCCCGCTGGGAATTGGGCGTATAGCAGTTGACAAAATAAAATTCGTCAAATTCAAGCGTTATCACCCTGCCCTCGTTCGGGAAGCCGAGGTTTTCCATGTCCGGCAGGTCATAGCTTACGGAGAGGGGCTTTTGCTTAGTGAATACCGCCGTGCCGCTGTATCCTTTTTTCTCCGCGCTGTGCCAATATTGTTCGTAGCCGTCAAGCTCAAGCTCTATCTGGTGCGGCTGAAGCTTGGTCTCCTGCAGCGCAACAACATCCGCGTTCACGGTATGGAAAAACTCCATGAAGCCTTTGCCCATGCAGGCGCGCAGCCCGTTCACGTTCCATGATACAAGGCGCATATTCATCAATCCTTTCTGTAAAACGTGCAGCCGCCTATAAATTCGCGCAGTATGCTCGTGGGCGGTATTTCGTCCTCTATCCCGTCCGCATCAAGGAAGTAGTTCAGCACCTTTGTTATGTCCCGCGCGGCGGCGTAGCAGGGGCTTTCCTTGGGTACCTCCTGAAGCAGCGGATAAACGTATTTCTTCAGCACGGAAACCTCGTAAACAAGGGTTGTGTTGAAAAGCGCGTCCGCATTTTCCTGGTACGGGAATATCCATTTTTCTTCGCCCCGCCTTACGCTCGGCCACATGGAAAGCGTGTGCTCCATGCTTGCGCCGCGGGTTTCATAATCGCGCACAAGGCGGCGCAGAAGCCGCGCATCGGTTGTGTGTATCCTGTTGTGGTCGTCTATATTCAGCGTTGTAAGCGCGCTCACATACACGCGGAAAAGCTTATCGCGGTCTATATCGTCGTTGAGCAGCATCGGGTTGAGCGCATGTATGCCTTCTATTATAAGCGGCTCGTCGGGATGCAGCTGCATCACTATGCCTTCCTTGGCGCGCTTGCCCGTGAGGAAATCGAACACGGGAACCTCCACCTGCTCCCCGCGCATAAGGGCGGCAAGGTCGCTTGAAAAGCGGGGTATATCCAGCGTGTTTATGTGCTCCAGATCCTTCTGCCCGTTTTCGTCGGCAGGGATTGCGTCGCGGTCAAGATAGTAATTATCCAGCGAAAGCATCTTTGGGTCCTGCCCCAGCACCCTAAGCTGAGTTGCAAGGCGGTTTGCGCTGGTGGTCTTTCCCGATGAGCTTGGCCCCGCAACAAGCACCGCCCGCGCCGAATGAGCCACTATTTTATCCGCAATGTTGGCATAGCTTTTTTCATGCAGCGCCTCGTTCACGCGCACAAGCTCGCGTATCCTGCCGGTGGATACAAGCGTATTCAGCTCGCCCACGGTTGAACAATGCATCAGCTTGCCCCAATCGTCGCTCTGCTTAAACACTATGCCGAGCTTCGGCAGGGGTTCATAGTCGCTTGGTACGTCCGGCTCGTCGCTCCTGGGCATGAGCAGTATGACCGCGCCTTCAACGAATTTAAGGCGGAATACGTCCGCATAATCGGTAGACGGCGCCATTTCGCCATAGAAATAATCCATGTAGCCGCCTATAGTATATACGTCAAAATAGCTGAATTTGCGCCATTTCAAAAGCTTGGCCTTATCCGTTTGCCCGTCGCGCTCGTAAAAGTCTATCGCGTCCTTTATATCCAACCGCTTTCTTTCAAGCGGTATTGCCGCGCGCACAATGTTTCGCATTTCGGCTTCCAGCTTCAATACGTCCTGCTCGCCGAGCGCGGGCTCCTTATCTATTGTTATATACAGCCCCGGCCCGAGCGTATACCTTACGCATACCCGCGCCGCCGGGAACAGCCGCCTTACCGCCGCAATAAATATGAATTGCAGCGTGCGTTCGTATACCCTTCTGCCTGCTTCTTCCTTATAGTTAAGCAGATGTATGTCCACGTCCTTGAACGGCGTATATCTAAGGCTGAATACCTCGCCGCCTATCTGCGCCGCCAGCGGGCGCGACGCAAGCGACATCATGTCAAGGTCCAGCTTTTTCACCGCGTCAAGCAGGCTCTCCCCGTGCTTTATTTCGCACACCATTGAGTCCGCAGTTATCTTCATATCATAACCTCCGTTTTATATGTTAATCATTATACAACAAAACCGCCCAATATAAAGCCGAAAGCCAACAAATTTTGAAAAGTTGGCGAATTATTCATACTTTCCCTTATTTTAGCCTTATACTATGATATAATAACAGCCGGCTGCGGAAAACCTATGCCGCGGCCAAAGGGTGGAGAAAACATGGAAAAGAAGCAAAAATCATTTGTTCAGGGCGCGGCGCTGCTGGGCGCGGCGGGCCTGATGGTAAAAATAATAGGCGCAATATTCCGCATACCGTTTGCAAACGCAGTTGGGCCCGAGGGTGCCTGCTATTACGACGCGGCATACCCGTATTATTCATTTCTGCTGGTAATATCCTCCTCCGGCCTGCCCACGGCAATATCAAAGCAGGTTAGCGAGCGCGTGGCGCTGGGCGACCATGCGGGGGCAAAGGAAGTGCTCGGCGTATCCGTAAAGCTTTTGAGCATAATAGGCATAATAACAAGCGTTGCAATGTTCCTTGGCGCGAATGTGTTCGCCGCCATAACATCCTATCCCGAAACCGTATTGAGCTTCCGCGCGCTTGCGCCGGCGCTGCTGTTCGTATCCGTAATGTGCGCATACCGCGGCTATCTTCAGGGCATGCAGCAGATGGCGGGAACAGCCCTTTCGCAGATTGCGGAGCAGCTGGGCAAGCTTGTTATAGGCCTTACGCTTGCAATAAAGCTGCTGCCCAAGGGCCCCGAATACGCCGCCATGGGCGCGCTGATAGGCGTTAGCGCAAGCGAGCTGATGGGGCTAATAGTTGTGTATCTTTTCTACCGCAGGCGCAAAGGGGAGCTTGACAGGCTTGCTAAGCATTCCGCATCAAAGCCGCGCGGCTTCGGCACGGTATCAAAGGCGCTGCTTGCAATAGCCATTCCAATAACCATAGGCGCATCCATAAGCCCGCTCACAGGCATGGTGGACAGCGCACTTATAGGCAGAATGCTTACGAAATTGGGGTACAGCGAGGAGGTCACAAAAACCGCCTACTCACTCCTTAGAACATACGTTACCACGCTTATAAACATGCCGGGCGTGCTTACAATGGCGCTTGCAATGAGCCTTGTGCCCGCAATATCGGCCAAGAATGCCATGCGGGACCGCGAGGGCGTAAAGGCCACGGCAAGGCTTGGGCTTAAGCTTGCGCTTATAATAGGCATACCGTGCGCGGTGGGGCTTTTTGTGCTGGCGCAGCCGATTATACACATGCTCTATCCAAAGCTTACCGAGGCTGAATTGGCACTTGCCACGGACCTTATGCACACGGCGAGCATGGGCGTTATATTCCTTTCCATGGTGCAGTCCATGACCGGCGTTGTTCAGGGACTGGGCAAGCCGCAGATTCCGGTTTTCAATCTGTTCATAGGCTTTGTGCTCAAGGTCATAACCATGCTTATACTTATGAACATACCGTCCGTAAACATCCAGGGCGCGGCGATATCCACCGTGGTATGCTATGCATACGCCGGCGTTGCGGACACGATTTACATGATGCGCCGCACCAAATGCCCCGTTAAGCTTTACGATACTTTCATAAAGCCCGTTGCCGCATCCGTAGCCATGGGCCTTACGGTGCACTTTACTTACACATTGCTTGCAAACGCAGGCCACGGCACGCTTGCCACCCTTGCATCGGTAATAGCGGGCGTTGCGGTATACGGCATACTGGTAATATTGCTGAAGATGCTTTCCGCGAACGAGCTCAGCTTTATCCCCGGCGGAAGCAAGCTGAGGCGTATAATGTACAGAAACGCAAGCAAACGCTAAGGAGATATTATTATAATGAAGCTTACGATAGCCCCGCTTTCAACTCCCCTGTCCATAACCGCCGCCGCGCAGCAGGCAATAATTGCGGCAGACAGGCTGTTTATCCAAACCGAGCAGCACCCCAGCGCATACTGGCTTAAGGACAGCGGCATAGAATACGGCAGCATGGATGATTTATACGAAAGCTGCTATGATTTTGACGAGCTGAACGCCGCCGTTGCACAAAGGCTGCTTGAGGGCGATACGGACACGGTATACGCCCCTGTTGGCCGCGGAGTTGGCAGCGCGCTGCTTGAGGCAATACGCTCCCGCGCTGATGAAACGGGCGCAAAGCTTAGCATACTTAGCGCAAGCGGCTACGCGGAGGCCGCCCTGTGCGCCGCGGGACAGCCAACGGGCAGCGTGCGCATACTGAGCGCGAACGAACTGCCCTGCCGCATAGATACGAGCGTGCCGCTGTGCATAGAGGAAGTGGACACGCCCATTCGCGCGGGCGAAGTTAAGCTGGCCCTTGGCGAATACTATCCCGATGAGCATGGCGTTACGCTTGCCTGCATGGACGGGCGCGGCGCGTACCATTGCAGCGATATAAAGCTATATGAGCTGGACAGGCAGAGGAACAGCTTCTTTGCGGCGACTGTGCTTATAGTGCCCCCTGCGGCGCTTGAGCAGCTGGACAGGCACGGCATGGATAGCCTTGTTGACGTATTGAAGCGCCTGCGCGGCGAAAACGGCTGCCCCTGGGACAGGGAGCAGACGCACATGAGCCTGAGAAACACAATGATAGAAGAAGCTTACGAGGCCGTTGACGCCATCGAGCGGGACGATACGGACGCGCTGTGCGAAGAACTGGGCGACGTGCTGCTGCAAATAGTTTTCCATGCGCAGATAGAAACGGAAGCGAGCGACTTTACCATACGCGACGTTACTACCGGCATAGTAAAAAAGCTTATGTACCGCCATCCGCACGTTTTCAGCGCGCTTAAAGTATCCGGCACAGAGGAGGTGCTGAAAAACTGGGAAGAGCTGAAAAAGAAGGAAAAGCATATCCATTCCGCTACGGAGGCCATGCAGGCCGTTCCGCAATGCTTCCCAAGCCTTATGCGCGCGGGCAAGCTGCAAAAGCGCGCCGCCGCCACGGGGTTCGATATGGATGCATTCGCCGCGCTTTCGGCCGTTACGGAAGCGGCGGAGCGGATACGGACGGAATACGCTGACAGTGCGGATAAGGATACGCTGTATCTTTTAGCCGAAGAGCTGCTGTTTGCGGCGGTATACGTTATGCGTGCGCTGGGGCTTGACGCGGAGCTTACGCTGAGGGATGCAGGCAGCGCCTTCCTTGATGCGTTCGCCAAAGTTGAGCATGAATCCCGCCAAAACGGCACTGAATTGGGGCCGCTTACGCCGGATGGACTGCACGCGCTGCTGCAAAGAGCAAAATAGGCGAAAATCAAGGCTTTTTTAACGCAAAAAAGCAAAAAAGTGCTTGTACTCAAGCTAAAAAGCTGATACAATATCCCTTGCGCAAAATTGTTGCCAATTATTTTTAGGAGGATAGAAGTAATGAACAAAACCGAGCTTATAGCCGCAGTAGCTGAGAAAAGCGGTCTCACCAGGAAGGATTCCGAAAAGGCAGTGCTTGCCGCGCTTGAAACCATCACCGAAACCCTGAAGACCGGTGAAAAGGTACAGCTGGTTGGCTTTGGCGTATTCGAGACCCGCGTTCGTCCCGCTCACAAGGGCCACAACCCCATGACCGGCGCCGAAATCCAGATTGCGGAAAGCAAGGCTGCCACCTTCAAGGCTGGCAAGGCTCTCAAGGAAGCGCTCAACTAATTAAGGTATCATTACGCGATAAAAGCGGCGTAGCCACAAAAGGCCATGCCGCTTTGTTTTTTACCCTTCTTTTATAAATTCCCGCATGAACGCGCCGAACGCGGCAAGGGCTGGGCTGTGGTAATTGGCGTTCATGGCAAGGCCAATCTCCCTTTCGCTGTGCTCAAGCGGCACGGTGCGCACATTGCCCAAATGCATTGCGCTTAGCATAAGCTCCGGCAGTATTGTGAACCCCAGCGCGCGTTCCACCATTGCGGCCGCCGCATAATCATCGCCCATGTTCAGCACGGCCTTGGGCCGTATCCCCGCCCTTGAGAAAAAGCGGCCCACGTCGTGGTTTGTGCCCTCCGCGGGAACTATAAACGTTTCGTTTGCAACATCCTCCGCCGAAAGGCTGCGCTTTGCCGCAAGGGGGCTATCCGGATGCACAACCGCAAGCAGCCTGTCCCGCGCAAGGGGTACGGTTTCAAACTCCGCACGCGAAGGCAGCGCAACGAATGCGCAGTCAAGCAAAGAACTGCTCAGCATGTCCTCAATGGGCGAATATGTGCCGTTTTCTATTGTTATGGCAATGCCGGGGTAGCGCGCATTGAACCTTGCCATAACGCTTGGCAGCCACGCTATTGCCACGCTTGAAAAAGTGCCTATTCTGAGCGTTCCGCGCTCAACTCCCCTCAACTCCTCTGCCGCGCCGAGCACGGCGTTCTCCGCCGCTATAAGCCGCCGTATGTGCCCTATGAGCGCATTCCCCTCCGGCGAAAGCTCCACGCCCGCCTTTGAACGGATAAGCAGCTGCACGCCCAGTTCCTGCTCCAGCGTATGCACAAGGTGGCTCACGCCCGATTGGGTGTAGCCCAGCTTCTGCGCGGCGGCGGTCATGTTGCCCTCCTCCGCTGCGGCTATGAATGCGGCGTATTTGCTGTTTGCCACGACAATGCCCTCCAGTTTCGCTTCGTTATGCTTTATTATAATAATTACAGCATTGCCATGTCAATGCATCGCGGCATATTCAATTAGTTGCAAGATATCAGTTTTACTCATGCATAACACAAAGCATATTCATTTTACTTGCGCGGCATATGGTTATATAATCACATTCGGGTTGTATTACGTTCGTTTTTCCCTAAGAAATACCCATTATTTCCAAGAAAGGGCTACCGTAACAGAAATGAGCATGAATTCTACCGCTGCGACTGAGATAAAGGCTGCGGCAAAGGCTAAATCCGGCTTCAAAGCATGGAAGGCGGTTGTATTCCTTATATGCTTCGTGGCGTTTTTTGCGCTGTTCGCCGTGCCGATGGGGCTATCCAACATGATGGATACAATGATGAACACGGCGTACAGGCTGCTGATGGACACCACGCTTTACCTCATGGCAATAGCCGTAATAGTTGGCGCGCTGTCCGCCGTGCTTACGGAATTCGGCGTAGTTGAGCTGATAAACCATGTGCTTTCCCCGCTTATGCGGCCGCTGTACGGCATGCCCGGAGCCGCGGCGCTGGGCATAGTTACAACATACATGAGCGACAATCCCGCAATACTCACCCTTGCGGACGACCCCAAGTACCGCCGCTATTTTAAGGCATATCAGATACCCGCGCTTACAAACCTGGGCACCAGCTTCGGCATGGGCCTGATAGTTACAACGTTCATAATCGGCCTTGGCACGGCGGGCGGTGAGCACGTTGGGCTGGCGGCGCTGTGCGGCAATCTGGGCGCGATATGCGGCAGCATACTGGCAACGCGCCTTATGCTCCGCCATACGGCAAAGGCAATGAGCCGCGAGGCGGAGGCGGAGCCTATTGATCCTGCGGAGCAGACCAGCGAACCCACGGAGGGCAAGGGCAACGGCCTTATGCGCTTCCTCAATGCGGTTATGGACGGCGGCAAGAAGGGCGTGGACATGGGGCTTGGCATAATACCGGGCGTGCTGGTTATATGCACAATAGTAATGATGCTTACCAACGGCCCATCGGAAACCGGCGCATACACCGGCGCGGCCTACGAGGGCATACCCGTTCTTCCGTGGATAGCGGAAAAGCTTGATTTTATACTGCATCCGCTGTTCGGCTTCTCCTCAAGCGCAGGACTGAGCGTGCCGGTAACGGCGCTTGGCTCGGCAGGGGCGGCGCTGGGGCTTATACCCGGGCTTCTGCAAAGCGGCATGGCAAACACCAACGATATAGCCGTTTTCACGGCAATGTGCATGTGCTGGAGCGGCTATCTGAGCACGCATGTATCCATGATGGAGCTGCTGCACAGCACGCGCTTCACCGCCAAGGCCATACTGTACCACACGATAAGCGGCCTGTTCGCGGGCGTGGTGGCAAACTGGCTGTTTAAGCTTTTGATGCTGATAGTGTAGAATGTTCGGTTCAACCCCTCAGTCTCGCCTTCGGCTCGCCAGCTCCCCGTTCGGGGAGCCTTTTGGCATAGTGCGTATAGCCATTAGAGCAACTTAACCAACCTCACTGCGCAGGCAGGCGACTGCCCTTGCGCTTATGCATTCGCCGCGGCCTTCGGCATTCATGCCCTCGGTAGTGGTGGCCTTCACGCTCACGGCGGCTGTGCTTACGCCGAGCGCGGCGGCAATGTTGGCGCGCATGGCGTCTATGTACGGGGCAAGCTTGGGGCGCTGGGCTATTATCGTTGCGTCTATGTTGCCCACGGCGTAGCCCGCGGAGCGTATCTTTTCATATGCGGCGCTCAGCAGCGTAAGGCTGCTTATGCCGCGGTAGCGTTCATCCGTATCGGGAAAGTGGCGGCCTATGTCCCCCAGCGCAGCCGCGCCCAGCAGCGCGTCCGTCACGGCGTGCAGCAGCACGTCCGCATCGCTGTGGCCAAGCAGGCCCTTTTCGTATGGAATATCCACCCCGCCAAGTATCAGTTTACGGTTTTCGGTAAGTATATGCGTGTCCTCTCCGCAGCCTATGCGCATCGTGTCCCCCTTTGCGGCAGTGAAAAACGGTATGTCCGCCGCGTATGTCAGCTTTTGATTCATTATGCTGCCTTCGCTGTAATGCGGCGCGCCAATGCAGCGCATGTATACGGCGCAGTCGTCCGTGTCCGGATAGCCATCGGCGCGGCTTTTGTCATATGCAGCGGCAATGGAGTCCAAATCAAAGCATTGCGGCGTTTGCATTACGAGAAGCCCGTCCCGCTCCACGCTTTGCCCGTCCGCACGCCTTAGCGTATCCCGTGCGGGAATGGCGGCTATGCCGCTGCCGTGCGCAAATGCGGCTTCCACCGCGCGGCATATCGTGCCGCTGTCCACAAGGCAGCGCGCGGCGTCATGTATCGCAATAACGGCCTTTCTGCCCGCGCTCAGGCGCAGCGCTTCCCTAACGCAGTTGTGCGCGCTTTCCCCGCGGCTTGCACCCCCGGCTATAACGTGTACCTTTTCATAGCGGCTGCATAATGCCTTCACGGCCTCCGTATTGGCCGCAGAAGTGGCAACAATAATGCCCTCTATATTTATGGGGCATACCGAAAAAGCCTCTATGGAAAGCTCCACGGGGCTTTTACCGCCGAAAGACAGGCTAAGTTTGTCCCTGCCCATGCGGCAGGATGAGCCCGCGGCAAGTATCGCCGCGAACACGGGCGCGCTATCGTGCATCATTCGCCGAGTATTTCATACATTGCGGCAGCCTCGCCCTTGGGGGCGAATTCGCGCACGCTTATTACCTTAACGCGCATATGCTTGCCGCCCATCAAAATATCCAGCTCGTCGCCTTCCTTAACCTCGGTAGAGGGCTTGGCGACCTTGCCGTTTATCTGTATGCGGCCCAAATCCGCCGCCTGCGCGGCAACGGTGCGCCGCTTGATTATGCGCGAAACCTTCAGGTATTTGTCCAGTCTCATGTTGTGTCTCCTTTGGTGGATTTAGTGTAAATTATGCTGCTCACGCACTCCCTCATTTAGGGAGGTGGATGCGAGCAAAGCGAGCAGACGGAAGGAGTTAGAGCGGGCAGCTAATAGCCGCCTCTACAACGTCTAAGCGCAATTTCACCCCATGCGTAAGCATGCTACCTTCTCGGGCTTATGGCGGGGCGGATACGCTCGTCATAAAACCGCTGGCACATCCAATACAGCTTATCGTATGCGAAAAACGCCGCCTGCATTATGAGCACTATTGCCCATATGGGCAGCGCAACGCTGAGCGTAGTCATATCAAACCCAAAAAGCTTTACCGCCGCGAACACGCCCAGCACCGTAAAAACATCGCAGTAAAGCACCTTTACCGCGCTCTGCACCACCTTATCGGGCATAACTGAATCGAACCACGTTTTGAATATGCCGAAATGCCCAAGCAGCACTATGTACGGCACGGCAGCGGCACGGCTGGGCAGTATCAAAAGCGAAAGCGCGCACGTTGCCAAATAAACGCCAACCGCGCCCAAATACGCGCTTTCGGCCGCAGGGACATACACAAACAGCGATGCTAAGAAATACAGCGCAACGCGCCCCGTTGGCAGCACAGCCGCCGCATACAGGCACAGCACGCCCAGCGCCGTGCACATTGCGCCCAATGATATGAGTTTTGCTCCGCTAAGCCTTCTCATTTTGCGTCACCTCAGCAGCAGCGTATCAAATCGCCGCCCATGCATTCGCAGCAGCAGTCCGCGCACATAAGGCCGGAGCATATGTCGCACGCGGAGCAATTGCCGTAGCTTGTGCTCTGCCGCGGGCGGGAATACGGGTTGCCCGTGTAGCGCAGCGTGTTGTAGGCTTGGGCATATTCCGCGTTGCCCGGCTCCGTGCGGTACGCCCGTCCGAGGAACTCCCGCGCCTTGTCGTACCAGCCCTGCCTAAGATATATTATGCCGTACAGATAATACCATTCGGCGTTGCGGGTCTGTATGCTGTCAAGAATTGTCTTTGCCCCGTCCAGATTGCCCGCGTTGATAAGGCTGCGCGCGCGCACGAACCTGTCCGCTTCGGGGCCGGAATAGCTCCCGCCGTGGCCGCCCGCGCCGTATGCTGCGCCGGAATATCCGCTGGACGCGGTTTTCCCGGGGTTTTTGGTAAGCTGGTCGTAGGCTTCGTTTATCTCCTTCAGCTTTTCGTTGGCAAGCTGCTTCATATCCGGGTCGGTATACTTATCCGGATGGTATTTTTTCACCAGCGAAAGATACGCTGCGCGTATCTCCTCGTTCGTTGCGCCCTCGTTCACGCCCAATACCTTATACGGATTCGTCATCGTTCCCTCCAATTAAGCGGCGCGTTTTCAGCCCGCAGCCCTCTTTCAGTATGTTTTCTATTATAGCCCCGTCCTCAAGGGGCCTAAGCAGCATATATGCTTCCTCCGCTTCCTTCAGCGAATTGAAAAGCATTATCTCCGCCCGCTCGCTCAGCTCAGCCTCGTCCGCGTCTTTAGCGGCAATGTTAAACGCGTTGTATGCGCCGCTTTCCCTGTCCCGTGCGCGGTCGTCCCATGCATCCATTATATATACCCAGCGGCCCAGCGCGGCGCACAGCGCGGCAAATGCCTTCCTTATGGGCATGCTCTCTATCGGTGCGCAAAGTGCTGCGGAGTGCATCAGCCCCGCAAACGCGGCGGCTGGGGCGTCTATGCTGCCGTCCATGCTTTTTTCTATGGCGTTCAGCTCCGCCATGCTGCGCTCTATTGCGCCGCACAGGGCTTTGTTATATCGCCTTGCCTTGGCATAGTCCTGCTTCAGCGCGGCGCGGCCCACCTTGGCGCGTATGCGCTTCTGCCCGCGCTCGTCCGCAATGTCGTCGCAAAGCTTGTTGTACGCAAGGGCAACGTTTACGTCTGCGGCAAAGTCTATGCCCGCGCTTTGCTCTATTACGGGCATGGGCTTCTTCAGCGGCTTATAGCCGCAGCGCATGGGCGTGCATCTGCTTGGCCCCAGCGTATTGCATAGCGCAAGGGCGAAAAATGCGCAGTCGTAATTGAGTGTTAATCGGGCGGTTTGGGAATACCGCGCGCCTATGCTTTTGCACAGGGCGCAGTAAAACGCGCGGTAGCGCGTAAGCTCCTTCATCTTCAGTTCGCCCTTATCCGGCTCAATATATCCAAACATAGCCGTATTGTAGCATATTTTAAGGCGTTAGCCAATAGCGGGGGAGAATATGGGCATATATATGTGTAAATTATAACATATATGTGACAGTTCATATCAATTTGACCCGATAATAACATTCTCTCGCCCATAAGCGGCGATAATAGCCCCATAAATGCGCAGGATGGTACAAAAATCTTGCATAGGCTTATGTTTTTGCTTGCCTGCAAGGGAGAATAATAGTATAATGTCCATTAAGTGCGAAAGGGCGGCTGCCCCTTTGCGCGACAATGTGTTTTTATTTAAATTGAATATTGGAGGACTGAAATCAATGTCGAAAAAGTACGTTTACCAGTTCAGCGAAGGCAACGCTTCCATGCGCAACCTGCTGGGCGGTAAGGGCGCCAACCTGGCCGAAATGACCAAGATAGGCCTGCCCGTTCCCCAGGGCTTCACCATCTCTACCGAGGCCTGCACCCAGTATTACGAAGATGGCCGCAGGATTAACGACGAAATCCAGGCGGAAATAATGGAAAACATCATAAAGATGGAAGAAGTGACCGGCAAGAAGTTCGGCGATAAGGAAAATCCGCTCCTCGTCTCCGTCCGTTCCGGCGCGCGCGCTTCCATGCCCGGCATGATGGATACCATACTGAACCTGGGTCTCAACGAAGAGGTTGTTGAAATAATCGCAGCCAAGAGCGGCAATCCCCGCTGGGCTTGGGACTGCTACAGAAGGTTCATACAGATGTTCTCCGACGTTGTTATGGAAGTCGGTAAGAAATACTTCGAAAAGCTGATAGACGCCATGAAAGAACGCAAGGGCGTTACCAGCGACCTGGATTTGGATGCGAACGACCTGCACGAGCTGGCCGATCAGTTCAAGGCCGAATACAAGCAGCAGATCGGCAGCGATTTCCCCACCGACCCGAAGGTGCAGCTGTTTGAGGCTATCAAGGCCGTTTTCCGCAGCTGGGACAACCCCCGCGCCAACATTTACCGCATGGATCACGATATTCCCTATTCCTGGGGTACTGCCGTTAACGTGCAGATGATGGCCTTCGGCAACATGGGCGACGATTGCGGCACCGGCGTTGCGTTCACCCGCAGCCCCGCTACCGGCAGCAAGGGCCTCTTCGGCGAATTCCTGACCAATGCTCAGGGCGAAGACGTCGTTGCCGGCGTGCGCACCCCCATGCCCATAAGCGAGATGGAGCAGAAGTTCCCCGAAGCGTTCAAGCAGTTCGTGGAAGTCTGCAAGACCCTTGAAAATCATTATCATGACATGCAGGACATGGAGTTCACCGTTGAGCACGGCAAGCTTTACATGCTGCAGACCCGTAACGGCAAGCGTACCGCTGCCGCCGCCATCAAGATTGCCTGCGACCTGATTGACGAAGGCATGATAAGCGAAGAAGAAGCGCTGATGCAGATAGACGCCAAGTCCCTGGACATGCTGCTGCATCCGCAGTTTGACCCCGCCGCGCTGAAGGCCGCAAAGCCCATTGGCAAGGCCATAGCCGCCAGCCCCGGAGCTGCCGCGGGCAAGATAGTGTTCACCGCCGAGGATGCGGTGGAGCAGGGCAAGATGGGCGAGAAGGTAATACTCGTTCGCCTTGAGACCAGCCCCGAGGACATTGAGGGCATGAAGTATTCCCAGGGTATTCTGACCGTTCGCGGCGGACAGACCTCCCACGCGGCCGTCGTTGCGCGCGGCATGGGTACCTGCTGCGTATCCGGCTGCGGCGAAATAAAGATGGACGAAGAGAACAAGCAGTTCACCCTTGCTGGCAAGACCTATCACGAGGGCGACGTGCTTAGCCTTGACGGTTCCACCGGCTGCATCTACGATGCTCTTATCCCCACCATTCCCGCCGACCCCAACAGCGGCTATTTCGGACGCATAATGGAAATGGCGGACAAGCACAAGAGGCTTGCCGTACGCACAAATGCGGACAATCCGCATGATGCCTCCGTGGCGGTAAGCTTCGGCGCGCAGGGCATTGGCCTTTGCCGTACAGAGCATATGTTCTTCGATGAGGACCGCATCCCCGCCATGCGCGAAATGATAGTGTCCAAGACCGAAGAAGCCCGCCGCAAGGCGCTGGATAAGCTGCTGCCCATGCAGAGGAGCGACTTTGAAGGCATCTACAAGGCCATGGGCGAGCATCCCGTGACCATCCGCTTCCTTGATCCCCCGCTGCATGAGTTCCTGCCCCATAAGGACGAGGAAATTGCAGAGCTTGCCAAGGAAATGGGCATGACCTTTGAAGAGCTGAAGGCCACCGTTGCCAGCCTGCACGAATTCAACCCCATGATGGGCCATCGCGGCTGCCGCCTGTGCGTGACCTATCCCGAAATTGCGGAAATGCAGACCCGCGCCGTTATCGAGGCCGCCATCAACGTGCGCCGCGAAACCGGGCTGAACATAGTTCCCGAAATAATGATCCCCTTGGTAGGCGAAGTGAAGGAGCTTGCTTACGTTAAGAGCTTCGTCGTAAAGACCGCCAAGAAGGTAATGGAGGAGAACAACACCGAGTTCAAGTTCCTCGTGGGCACCATGATAGAGATTCCGCGTGCGGCCCTTACCGCCGACCAGATAGCCACCGAGGCCGAGTTCTTCTCCTTCGGCACCAACGACCTTACCCAGATGACCTTCGGCTTCAGCCGTGACGACGCCGGCAAGTTCCTGGGCGCTTACTATGATAAGAAGATCTACGAGAACGATCCCTTCGCCAAGCTGGATCAGAAGGGCGTCGGCAAGCTGGTGGATATGGCCTGCAAGCTGGGCCGCGCCACCCGCCCCGACATCCATCTGGGCATCTGCGGCGAGCACGGCGGCGACCCCACGAGCGTGGAGTTCTGCCACAATGTCGGTCTGGACTACGTCAGCTGCTCTCCCTTCCGTGTGCCTATCGCACGTCTGGCTGCCGCTCAGGCTGCTATCAAAAATCCCCGCAAGTAATTGCGTGAGCGCTTGAGAAAGCACAAATAAAGTATAAAATAAGGCTCACCGTCAATTTTGGCGGTGAGCCTTATTTGTTTGCTCATGTATGAGGTGAACTGTGTTTAACACAGAGCTGCTTCCCAGAAGCATCACAGATACACCTCCACGGTCAGGTCGGTCCACGCTGCACGGCGGAACTGGTGGGGCATCTTGTTGGCTTCCCGGTAACGCTTGGCGGTTTCAAAGTCGATGGTGAAGGTGAGGATGGGCTTTTCCGATATAGCCATCAGATTGGTGCGCTCCTCTTTGGACTTCTTGCAGCCGGTGTTCAGCTTCCAGCGGTAGGCGTAATCGGCAAAGGGGGTGACCACTTCAACGAACTGGTCGATCAATTCGGGAGCAAGACGGGCACTGTGCACATCGACCTTCTGAGAGAGAAAATCGTAGATCGCTTTCATGTCCGAAGAAACCGTCTGCGGTTCGGGCGCAGGGGAGAGGGCTTTCAGCTCTTGCTCCAAGTGTGCAATCTCGTCATCTGCCTGTTTGCAGAGGGCTTGATATTCTTCTCATGGCAGTTCGCCGTCTGCACGCATAGCAGCGTAGTTCAGCTTGCGCTTTTTGATTTTTTCGATCTGGCTTCGAATCGGAGCAGCAGACATTCGTGCAGTAGCTTTTCCGTTCTGACAGCTTTCGATCATCTTGCAGGCACGAAGGATGGCTTTATTCTGATTGCCCCAGACCTTTTCAAAAATCTTTTATATCATTACACCGCTTTCTTGTGGTATAATGGAAGTATTAAAACCGAGGAGGCACGACGGATGAGCGAAACCTTTGAATATGGTGTATCCAATTACAACGAAAAAGCTTTGGTCGAGACACTGAATGATCTTGTTCAGCATGTAGAAAACGAAGTTGTGGAATTTAAACTTGCGAGCAATAATTTTGATTTGCATAAACTCGGTCAATACTTCTCTGCCATTAGTAACGAAGCAAATCTTCGGAATAAAAAATATGGGTGGCTCATTTTTGGTGTAGATGATGCTACTCATGAATTTCGTGGCACAAATTATAAAAACAATCCAGTATCTATGGAAAAATTAAAACTTGATATCGCAAAAGAGACAACCGGAGCTATTTCCTTTATGGATATTTTTGTAGTGCATCCATTTTCTTCTGAGGGTAGGCCTGTTCGCATTGTTATGTTTCAAATTCCGGCTGCAGTGACAGCGATTCCTACGGGATGGAAAAATCGTTTTTATGGACGTGAAGGAGAATCTCTTGTTGATTTATCGCAGGAGAAAATTGATAGAATTCGAGGCGAACGTAGAACAGATTGGACCAGAGAGATTGTAGACGGAGCTTCATTGTCACATCTGGATACAAAGGCCATTTCGATTGCCAGAGCTAATTATAGAGAACGCCTTTCCAATGCGGCCAATTCTAATGCGGTGGAAGAACTTGACAAAATGGATGACTATCAATTTTTATCCAAAATTAAACTCATTAGGAATGGAAAAATAACAAAGGCTGCATTTATTTTGCTTGGAAACAGCGATTACTCGGATTTCTTTGAGGTTCCACCGCAGATTATGTGGCGACTTTATGATCATAAAGGAAATACAATAGATCATGAAATATTTGATATTCCATTTTTGTGTGCAATAGATTCAGTTTACAAAAAAATTCGTAATCTGACATACCGCTATATGCCTAATCAGCTAAGTTTGTTTCCGACGGAAACGCAGCAATATGATTCTTGGCTGCTACGAGAGTTGCTCAATAATTGTATTGCACATCAGGATTATACTGCGGATCGGAGGATATATGTAGATGAATTTGAGGATCGTATTGTGATATCAAACCCAGGCCAATTTCTGCCGGGAAATATTAGGCCAGCATATGCACCACCTTATTATCGAAATCCACTTCTCGCGCAAGCAATGGTCAATTTTAAGATGATTGATACTGCATCAATGGGAATTCGTCGAGTTTATTCTATCCAAAAAGAAAAGCTGTTCCCTATGCCAGACTATGACTTGTCAAGATACCAGCAGGTTCGTGTTACGGTTTATGGAAAAATTTTGAACGATAATTATACAAAAATTCTTTTTGAGAATCCCGATATGGATTTAGATACAGTATATTTGCTTGATAGAGTTCAGAAAGGAGAAAGTATTAGCAGATTGGAAGCTGCTACATTGAGAAAACTTGGATTGGTTGAGGGCAAAATTCCAAAGCTATTTGTTTCCGCAACAGTAGCAGAAGCTCTAGATCAAAAAGCTCAATATATAAAAAATAAGGGATTTGACGATCAATATTATAAACAACTGATTGTTGATTATCTGAACAAATGGGGTAAGGGGCGAAAGAACGACTTTGAAAAATTGCTGTTTGATAAACTGCCGGATTCCCTAACGGCTGAACAAAAAAACACTAAAATCAGAAATTTGCTATCATCTCTTAGAATACATGGTGTTATTGAAACGGATTCGGAAAACCATCAGCGCTCTAACTGGGTGTTGACAAAAAATAGAGTTTAAGCAAGTATCTAAGCAAGTATCTAAGCAAGTGCTAAGCAAGTATCTAAGCAAGTGCTAAGCAAGCATCTAAGCAAGCGCTAAGCAAGTATCTAAGCAAGTGCTAAGCAAGTG
>OHGW01000348.1_pt1 | contig 22225 bp, 17 predicted proteins | sample 1567821 | NCBI WGS metagenome assembly OHGW01 (sample SAMEA3879572, study PRJEB24766) | human gut metagenome | biome: human-associated habitat; feature: feces | place: USA | collected 1985/1987 | reverse complement strand
CCGTTATCTGGAAATGGCCGAAGGCTATGTGCTCAAGCTGGCGCTGGACAAGGACAATCAGGTCTGCGGCTACCAGTTCCTGTCGCTCGGCAAGATGATGGACGCCATCAAGAAGGGCATGAGCCCGAACGAAGCCTACGAGAAGAACGTGGGCACCTATGGCCGCTTCAAGGCGGAAGACGGCGCCGTCGCTTGGATCGACCCGCGCAAGCAGTAATATAGGAGGTATGCTGAAATGGCTCTGTTTGAAAACTACGAAGGACGCATGCCTCAGCTCCAGCCTGTTCTGGAAAAGTACGGCTTCAAGGATTTTGATGAGCTGAAGGCTTACAACAACAGCAAGGGCGTTGACGCTTATAAGATCGTCGAAGGCATTCAGCCCATCTGCTTCGAGAACGCGAAGTGGGCTTACGAGCTGGGCGCTGCCATCGCGCTGAAGAAGGGCGTTAAGACCGCTGCGGAAGCAGCCACCTGCATCGGCGAAGGTCTGCAGGCGTTCTGCATCCCCGGTTCCGTCGCTGACCAGCGTCAGGTTGGTCTGGGTCACGGCAATCTGGGCGCGATGCTGCTGGACGAGAAGACCGAGTGCTTCGCGTTCCTCGCTGGCCACGAATCCTTTGCTGCCGCGGAAGGCGCTATCGGCATTGCCCGCAATGCCAACAAGGTTCGCAAGAACCCCCTGCGCGTCATCCTGAACGGTCTGGGCAAGGACGCTGCCATGATCATCAGCCGCATCAACGGCTTCACCTATGTGCAGACCAAGTATGACTACCTGTCTGCTGACGTGAAGGAAGACCATGCGCTGACGGTCGTCAAGGAAGTCGCCTATTCCAACGGCGAACGCTCCAAGGTCAAGTGCTACGGCGCTGATGACGTCCGCGAAGGCGTCGCCATCATGTGGCACGAGGGCGTTGGCGTGTCCATCACGGGCAACTCCACCAACCCCACCCGCTTCCAGCACCCCGTTGCCGGCACCTACAAGAAGGAAATGATCGAAGCCGGCAAGAAGTACTTCTCCGTTGCGTCCGGCGGCGGCACGGGTCGTACCCTGCACCCCGACAACATGGCGGCTGGCCCTGCCTCCTACGGCATGACCGACACCATGGGTCGTATGCACTCTGACGCGCAGTTTGCTGGCTCCTCCTCCGTGCCCGCGCACGTTGAGATGATGGGTCTGATCGGCATGGGCAACAACCCGATGGTCGGCGCGACCGTCGCGGTGGCTGTCGCTGTCGAAGAAGCGCAGAAGAACGCGTAATTTCGGATTTACTAAGAACCCTCCGTTTCGGCGGAGGGTTCTTTTCTTTGTGGAAAAAGGCGTTTTCGGCAGGCATGTAGATGAACGAACGGTTTTCGCCATTTTTCCCTGCACTTTTGCCGTTTTTCCGCACATTCCGCCCTCCCTCGCCCTTGCGCCTCGTCCGGCAATCTGATAGAATAAAGTATTCTCTGCTCCCGAAAGGATTGATTCACCCATGTTCTTTGATACGATTGCCGCCATCAACAAGGTCGTCAACGATTTCGTCTGGGGTGTGCCGGCGATGGTCTGCATTATCGGCGTTGGGCTGCTGCTCAGCGTCCGCACGGGCTTTTTGCAAATCCGCAAATTTCCCTTCGCGCTCAAAACCACCATCGGGCGCATGTTCCACAAGAAGGAAGCCGCGGACGGCGCGATGACCCCGTTCCAAGCCGTCTGCACCGCGCTGGCGGGCACGGTCGGCACGGGCAATATCGCGGGCGTCGCGGGCGCAATTGCCATCGGCGGGCCGGGCGCGGTGTTCTGGATGTGGTGCTCAGCGCTGCTGGGCATGTGCACGAAATACGCCGAAGTCACCCTCGCCGTCCACTACCGCGAACGCAGCGTCACCGGCGAGTGGATCGGCGGGCCGATGTACTACATCAAGAACGGGCTGGGCAAGCGCTGGCAGTGGCTCGCCATCCTCTACGCACTGTTCGGCACGCTGACCGTCTTCGGCACGGGCAACGCGACGCAGGTCAACACCATCACGACGGCGATTAACACGGCGTTTATGCAGTTCCACCTCGTCAGCGACGCTTTCGTGCCGACGCTCAACCTCATCATCGGCATTTTCTGCGCGATGCTGGTGGCCATGGTGCTGCTCGGCGGCATCAAACGCATCGGCAGCGTGAGCGAAAAGCTGGTGCCGTTCATGGCGCTGTTCTACGTCGTGCTGGGCATCGGCGTGGTGCTGCTGAATGTCCAGCGGCTGCCGGGCGTGCTTCAGTCCATCTTCGAGGGCGCATTCAACCCGGCGGCGTTCACGGGCGGCATCATCGGCAGCCTGTTCGTGAGTATGCAGAAGGGCGTGTCGCGCGGCATCTTTTCCAACGAGGCGGGTCTGGGCACGGGTTCGATTGCCCACGCCTGCGCCGATACGCAGAAGCCCGTCACGCAGGGCATGTTCGGCATCTTCGAGGTGTTTGCGGACACGATTATCATCTGCACGCTGACGGCGCTGGTCATCCTGTGCAGCGGCACGCCAGTGACCTACGGCGTGGCGGCGGGCGCGGAGCTGACGATTTCCGGCTTCACGACGACATACGGCAGCTGGTCGTCGATTTTCACGGCGGTGGCGCTGTGCTGCTTCGCGTTCTCAACGATTATCGGCTGGGGACTGTACGGCTCGCGCTTCGTGCAGTTTCTGTTTAGGAGCAACAAGGTGGTCCGCCCGTTCCTCGTGATTTACTCGTTCGTGTCGATTCTCGGTGCAACGCTCGATTTGGGGCTGCTCTGGGACATTGCGGACACATTCAACGGCCTGATGAGCATCCCGAACCTGATTGCGCTGCTGCTGCTGTCTGGGATGGTCGTGAAGCTCACGAAGGAGCATTTTCCGGGGAAAGGTACAGTTCGGAAAACAGGCGAATAATGCAAAACGGTGCTTCCCGCGTGTGATGGGAAGCACCGTTTTTTTCTCTGCGCTCGCACAAAGGAAGGGAGGAGAAACTCCTTCCGGAATCTCCCCTCCCGCAGTGAATCGTATTACTCAACCGTCAGGTTCGCCGTCATGCCGCCCACGGTGATCACATGCTCGCCGGTATCGAGGGTCAGCGGGATGGTCACAACGCGGAAGCTGCCAGCAGACACAGCGATCATCTTCGTCGCGGCCAGTTCGCCATCCACCAGCACTTCGACATTGATATAGCCGTCAGCGCCGTTGTTTTCTGCGATGAAGTTGATTTCAAAGGTCTCGCCCGCCTTGGCCGTGTTGAGAACCTTTGTAGACATGCTGGTGCCGGAAGAAGTCTCTTCGCTGACTTCGCGGACGCCCTGCGGCATAATCAGCGTGTTGCAGGTAATGTCAGCAGGCTGGTCGTAGCGCATACCAAAGTGCGCAGGATACATCACGTCGCCGAGATTCGTGGGCAGGTCAGCAGTCGGGTTATTGCGAACCACTGCTGCCATGTACAGGCGAGTCTTGGTATCCACGCCAGTGTCAAACTGCAGCTCGCCCCAATCCAGTTCAGCATCTTCGCTCGTCCATGCCATCTCGAACACGGTCTTGCCGCTGGGGGCCTTCGCACCGTAGAGCATATCCGCCAGCACGGACGGCAGCGTCTTGTGATAGAAATTGCCCATTGAAGAACCGTGGTCGGGTGTGCAGTCATAGGTCAGGAACAGCACCGCCGCGCTGTTGCCCACCGCATAGGCATCAGGCTCGTTGGAAACGCCGCCGTCGTAGCAGAGGACAACGGGCTTTTCAGCATCCGCAGCATCCTCAAACAGCAGTTCCGTCGCGTCATCCATCGCGGTCACATGGGCAATAATCACGTCTGCGTCTTCCATGTTGTCCACCACTGTCGCATACGCGGCAATGGCTTCCTTATCCATGGCAACCGTGTCCTTGCTCGTCCCCGCAACATACACCTTCTGCTCTGCCTTGAGCGGCAGAATGTTATCATTCTTCAGCAGGACGGTGGATTCGGTCTGGAGCTGGATTTCCATGGCGTTCATTTCGGCAGTGCGCGCACGATAAACGTCTTCAATCTTCGTCATGTCGAACGCCTGCGCCTTGTATTCGTCAGAGGCGCACAGTTCCAGCGCGTCTTCAAGGTTGCCGTAGGGATCTTCAAACAGACCCAGTTCAAACTTGTTGCGCAGCACACGCTTGGCGTGCTTATCAATCGTTTCCTGCGTCAGGTTGCCCAGTTCCAGCTGTTCCTTCACAGCGTTGGGCCACATGGGCTGCATCATGCCGGGATAACGGGCGATTACCGCGTCGTAATCCACAGGCACATCGTCTTCCACCATGAAGAAGCAGCCAACCTGATCAACGTCCGCGTTGAAGATGGTCGCATACAGTTCGCCGACAGAAGCAGTGCTCAGGTCAAGGCCTTCAGGCGTCGTGCCGGAAGCAGAAGGAACCTGCATCCACATCGGCCAGTCGGTCACGACACAGCCGTCATAGCCCAGCTGCTGGCGCAGCACCGCCATGGATTCGGAGTCGTAGCAGACATTGCAGTCGTTGAGGAACTTGCCGTTGTTCAGCATGATCCAGCCGGAGCCGTTGTCGATGACAGCGCTCTTCCAGCCAACCAGCCACGAATCCACCAGATTCGCGGGAGACTTCGCATTGAAGTAGTTGGAGCGGCCGCCGCGCGCCACAAAGTGCTTCGTGCAGGCATTCACGCCGTTTTCTTCATACGCCTTGGTTTCGATGCCGACCATCTTGGCGATGTAGTTCACATCGTCGCCGTACCACGAGCCGATTTCCACGCCATAGGAATGGAACGGTACATGGAAGCCGATGGCGCGCTCTTCCTTCGCGTACTGTGCAACAAGGTTGTACAGCAGTTCCGGGTCATGTGCGATGCCAACCGCGTAGTTCGGCATGTTGACCATGCCAGCCCAGGTGTTGTAGCTGCGGTCGCAGGACAGCACAACAGGAATGCCCAGACGCGCCGTTTCCGCGATTTCCTGGAAGGCATTGTTTTCATAAATCAGCGTTTCCGGCGTACCGTTGACGTTGTGCAGGTACGTCGTCACGTTATCGCTGATGATGGAGTGATACATCGGAACGTAGCAGCTGCCATCAGCGGCGGTATACGTAGGTTCGTTGGAATAGAGCCATTCCTCCGTGTAGGGATACATGCTGGTGAACGTACCGCCGGTAGAGGCGTGCCACAGCAGACCGATTTCCTCATCCAGCGTCATCTGGCTGAGCAGATCGTCCACGCGCGCGTCCACAGGCTGCCGCCAGTCTTCGTACACGTCCAGCGTGCCGTTCCCGTTCAAATCCTTGAACTTCAGTCCATCGACCTCGATGATGTTCTTCACATGCGCTTCCAGCGCAACCTGCCCTGTCGCCTCATCCGCCGGAACGATGACTTCGTTCACGGTATAGGGCTTGGTGAAGGTATGCGGATCAACGAATTCCCCGCCTCCACCGTTGTTAAAGTACTGCTGTTCCGCAGCCGCGATCCCGCTGAGCAGCATTGCCAGCGTCATCACGAAAGACAGTGCCCTTGAGAACTTTCTCATTTTGTTTTCCCCTTTCCTTAGTTCCCGCAATGCGCATCGCATTGCCAACCGACGTAAGGCAATCGCCTTATTGATTTCATTATACCGTCACAGTCAAAAAGAAACAATGGAAAATCCAGTCCTGATTTTTGTAAATTTCAGCACAGACTTTTGCTCCAGTTTCGGGCGGAATATACAAATCGCATCAAAGTGCATCAAAAAGCGCCCGGCGCAGGTTCTCCCCCGCGTCGGGCGCTTTCTATTGAATTGTGGATTGGTTTCGCTTATTCCTTCTCCACCGCCATGGCGACGAGCTTCTGGCTCCGCTTCAGGAATGCCGTAATCTCGTCCGCTTCCAGCGGCTGGGCGCTCATGCGCGCCAAATCGTAAATCTGCTGGCAAAGCAGCTGCGTCGTCTCATTCTCCGGGTCGCGTGCCGCCAGTTCCTGAATCGCCTTGTTGCGGCGGTTCAGCACGAGCGTGAAGCGGTCGGGCATGTCGAACGACTGACCATACAGGCGGCTCATTTCCTTCATGCGGCGAATCTGCTCGTCCTCGGTGACCATCGCAGGCAGCTCCGCGTCGGACAGGCTCTGCAGGTTCACGGGCAGGTCATCCTTGCCCAGCGCCTTGCGGAACATCGCCTGAATCGTCTCCTGATTCAGCTCCTTGCCCTCTTCGGAATCTTCCAGCAGGCCGGACACGTCCGCGTCCACACGCGCGAAGGTCAAGCCCTCCTCGCCGCCAGAATACTCCATAAAGGACTGGAAGTTGCCGTCGATGATGTGATCCATCACCACAACATCAATGCCGCGGTTGGTGTACAGCGCAACGCTCGCCGCCTGACGCTTCGGGTCGTTGGTGTAGTAGACCTTCTTGTCCGCCTTGTCGGCGTTCGCGGTCTTGTACTCCTCCAGCGTCAGATAGCGGTCATCCGTGGTCTTGTAGAGAATCGCCTTCTTGACCTGCTCGTAGAACTTCTGGTCACGCATCGCGCCGAACTTGACGAAGGGCGCAATGTCGTCCCAGTATTTCTGATACGTCTCGCGCTCGGTGTTGAACAGCCCGCAGAGCTTGTCGGCGACCTTCTTGGTGATGTGCGCGGACAGCTTCTTGACTGTGCCGTCGTTCTGCAGGAAGGAACGGCTGACGTTCAGCGGCAGGTCGGGGCAGTCGATAACGCCCTTCAAAAGCGTCAGGAATTCCGGAATGACTTCCTTCACGTTGTCCGCCACGAACACCTGACCCGCGAACAGCTTCACCTGACCTTCGTACTTGCCGAAATCGTTGCGGAGCTTCGGGAAATACAGGATGCCCTTGAGGTTGAAGGGGTAATCGACGTTCAGATGCACCCAGAACAGCGGATCTTCCCAGCCGAACATCTTGTGATAGAAGTCGATATACTCCTTGTCCTCGCACTCGCTCGGCTTTTTCAGCCACAGGGGCTTTGTGTCGTTAATCAGGCTCGGCTTGGGTTCATCGACGACCTTGCGCTTCTTGGGCGTGCCGTCCTCGTTGGTTTCGCCGGGGATTTCTTCCTCGCGCTCCACCGGCTTGGCGTTTGCATCCATCAGGTAAATCGGATACGCCATGTAGCCGCAGTAGCGGGTCAGCACTTCGCGGACGCGGTAGAGTTCGAGGAACTCCTTCTCTTCATCGGAGATGTGGAGGATAATCGACGTGCCGTGCGTTGTGCGGTGACCTTCGCTGATGGCGAAGTCCATGCCGTCCTTGGATTCCCAATGCACCGGCTCCGCGCCCTCCTGGCAGGACAGCGTTTCGATTTCGACGTTCTCAGACACCATGAACACGCTGTAGAAGCCCAGCCCGAAGTGACCGATAATGTCGCCCTTCTTCTCGTCGCCCTCGAACTTCTTCATAAACTCGGACGCGCCGGAGAATGCGACCTGATTGATATAGCGCTTCACCTCGTCCTCGGTCATGCCGATGCCGGTGTCGCTGATGGTCAGGGTCTTGTTCTCCTTGTCCACCGTGACCATGACGGACATTTCGCTCTCGTCATCCGGATTCGTCATGCGATACTTCGTGATGGCGTCGCAGCCGTTGCTGACCACCTCGCGCAGGAAAATGTCCTTATCGGAATACAGCCAGCGCTTAATGACCGGCATAATATTTTGGGCGTCAATCGACACAGAGCCCTTTTCCATTTCAATCGCCATACATCATTCCTCCTCGGAAAATAAACGGTAATAATTGTTGCAGTCTTTCTGACCGCTGGATGTATTGTAGCACGATTTCCATCGAAATGCAAGCGAAAATTAGCACTCAACGCAAAAGAGTGCTAACAATTTTCAGATTGTTCACTTTTTTCGCCCGCGAAACCCTCCCCCTTGCGCGTGAGACGCCCCCGTTCCCCTTGCAAACCCGCGCGCAATACGGTATAATAGATGAAACAACTTTTATGCCAAAGGAGCTGACGAACCCATGTCCGCGATTCATGAGCATGTCCTGCAAAACGGCATGACGCTTTTGTGCTGGCCGCAGCGCCACCTGCACGGTCTGGAATTTGGGCTGTATTTGAAGGGCGGACCGCTGTACGAAACGGAAGAGACACAGGGCATCAGCAATCTGCTGGAACACCTGTGCTTCCGCGGGCTGGGCGGACTGAACCGCGAAGGATTGCTGCGCGAGCTGAACCGCTTCGGCACGAACCTCGATGCAGCGACGTATGCCGAAGGGCTGGTGTTCCGCCTGAAGTGCCTGCCGCGCTTCTTTGACGCGGCACTGGAATACTTCCTGCGCTTTTTCGCGAATGTACCGTGGACGCCGGAGCAGATTGCCGCCGAGAAGCAAGTCGTCCTGCGCCAATTGGAGGCGGACGGCGATGGCGATCTGTTCGACCGCGCGGCGTGCGATTTCCGCAAGACCGAGAACGGCGCGTTCCCCCCGCTGGGCACGCCGGAGAGCCTGATGGCGCTGACCGAAGCGGACATTCAGCTTTGGCAGGAGATGATTTTCCAGCCGCAGAACGCCTGTCTGGTCATGACGGGCAATTTCTCCGACGGCATGGAACTCGCCGCCATCGAAGCACTGAGCGAGCTGCGCAACACGACCGCCCAGCCGCCGTTCACGCAGTCGCTGCCCATCGGCTTCTGTATGCGCGACGAGCAGAGCGACTTGCTGGAAGAGGTCGAAAGCGATTTTGCGAGCGTTCAGCTGGCGTTTGACGTGGACAGCGAACAGGTCTACCCCGTCGCGGCGGAGGTTCTCAGCACCATCACCGCCGGGAACGACGACAGTATGCTCTTTCAGGCTTTGCGCGAGGAGCAGGCGCTCGTTGCGGAGATCGAGTCGCAAATCAGCCGCGTCGGGCAATTCAGCCGCCTTGTCATCCGCTATGACGTGCGATCGGAATGGCTGAAAGACACGCTGAACAAGGTTTTCGCGTACCTGCACCGCTTGACGATGTACGTCCGCCCCGCGCGATTGAATCAGCTGCGGACGCAGTTCACCACCAACAACGCCATGCTGACCGATGACACCGCCGCGCTGAACGACCGTCTCGGCTGGGCGTGGATGAGCGGCGACACAGCACAGGCGGATTTGGACGCCGCCGCCGCGCAGTACAACGAGTTGACCGCCGAAGAGCTGCTTGACGCGGCGCAGACCGTTTTCCGCCCGGAAAATCTCTCTATCGCCGTGCAGTACGACTCGGAGACAGTCGGCGATTTGCGCCCGATGCTGCAAAAGCTGCGCGAAACCTTGTAAGGAGGCACCATGCCCTCTCAAATTTACGAGATTCTCTCCCTGATGATGCGCTACTGGTTCGCCGCGCTGGGGGTGCTGATTGTCCTGCGCGCGTTCTGGTGGCTATGGAAGGATCACCGAAGCCGCGAGAAGAAGCGGCGTTCCCTGCCGGACGCGGGCAGCATCGGGGAATTTGTGGTCGAGAGCGACTGCGCCGCACTCCCGCAGGACACGCTGCTGCCTGTCCCGGCGGACGGGACGCTGGGCAGCGTGCGGAGCTGCGATATTGTTGTCCCTGCGCGCGGCGTATCCCCCCGGCATCTGGATGTGATGTTCCGCAACGGATATGGGCTGTATATCATCCCGTGGCGCGGGTGCAGCTGCATTGTCGATGGAGAGACGGTGGCGAACCGGCGGGATGGAATGGCGCATCCGCTGCAGCATAACAGCATTTTAGAGGTTGGACAGGCGAGATTGCGGCTGCGCGTGTTTGCGGGACTGGATGTGGAGGATGTGCGCGCCTACGCCGAACGGCGCGAGGATGAGGATGATGAGCAGGAAAATCCTCAATACCCCGATTGATGGGAAAAGCGCTCAAGCCGGGCGGCAAAAAAAGGGTCAAGGGGGCAAAGGGGGGGACTTCGTCCCTTTTCGTTTTCCCTCTGGAGGCTGCTCTTTTTACCATTATAATCATTAAATTAGGAAAGGCAATTCTGCCCCTACAAAATCAGCTTTTTTGCGAGGTGATTCCCTTGGCGCGTGACCGCCAGCGCGGGCGTGAAAAGCAGAAAGACCCCGGACGCTCTTTGTCGCGGGCGGTCTCGATTTTCTACATCAGCGCATTCTGCCTTCTCTTCCTGCGCGATTTCCAATGGCAGGCGCTCGCACTCGCCGTCGCCGTACCGCTGGCGAGCGCGTTCACGACTGGCTTCCTGCCGCGGCTCTTCCCGGTGGATAAGCTGCTGCTGTCGCTGACCAACTTCCTGTGCGCGCTGGGGCTGCTCGTCCTCTACGACACCAACCCGACGTATGCCTACCACCAGTCCATCTACTATTTCGTCGGGCTGGCGGCGATGGTCGTGTGCATCTACCTCATCCGCGTCGGGCGCAGCTTCCGGCTGCTCGTGTGGCCGATGATGCTGCTCTCGCTCGTGCTGCTCGTCCTCCCGCTGTTCATCGGCAAGGAGACGTACGGCGCGAAAAACTGGTTCTATGTCGGCGGCATCTCCGTTCAGCCCAGCGAAATCGTCAAGCTGACGCTCATCATCGTCATCAGCCGGTTCATGGCGGATCGGCGGCTGATTCCGTGGCTTGGATTCTCTGTGGCATGTCTTGGCGTGCTGATGCTGCAAGCCGACCTCGGCACGGCGCTGCTATACTACGGCGTGGCGCTGATGCTCTATTTCGCTTCGTCCGGGAATCCGGTGCTGATGCTGTGCGGCATCGGCGGCGGCGTCGGCGCGGCGCTGCTGGGCTACCAGAAGTTTGCGCACGTCAAAAAGCGCGTCGCGATTTGGCTCGACCCGTGGAGCGACTACGACAACGCGGGCTATCAGCTCATTCAAAGCCTGATGGCAATCGCCAGCGGCGGCGTGTTAGGCGTCGGCTTGGGACTGGGCAGCCCGACGACGATTCCCGTTTGCCAAGTTATTCAGTATCACCACGTCGCTGCCCGTCATGAAGCTCAATTCGCGGAGCGGCATACGGACTTCATCTTCTCCGTCATCTGCGAGCAGTTCGGGATGCTGTTCGGCTCGTGCGTGCTGCTGATGTATGTTGCCATCATCTGGCGCGGCACATCCATCGCAATGGCGGCGCGCACCCGCTTCCACGGGCTGCTGGCAATGGGCTGCACTGCCATGCTTGGCTTGCAGACGTTCATCATCATCGGCGGGGTGATTAAGCTGATTCCGCTGACGGGCGTGACGATGCCGTTCGTCAGCTACGGCGGCACGTCGCTGGTGGCGTGTCTGTGCCTGATTGGGCTGATTCAGGGCGTTTCCAGCGTCAATGAGGATGATTTGGCGCACGACGCGGACTTGGCGGATTACGGTGGAGGTGCGGCATGAAGCGGCAGCGGTTCAAATTCAAGCTCCTTGCTTTCTTCCTCTTCGCGCTCTTCGCCCTGCTCGGCACATACGGGATGCACTCTATCGCCCTCTACGGCAACCGCTGGTTCACCTACGCGAAGAATCCGCGTGTACGGGCGCAGAAGCAGAACGTCGTGCCGGGAGATATTCTCGACCGCAGCGGCGTGGTGCTGGCGACCTCTTCCGTCAGCGAGGACGGCACCGTCACCCGCGTTTATCAGTCGGATGAAGCTGCCCGCCGCGCCGTTGTGCACCTGCTGGGCGATTCCGACGGGCAGGTTGCCAACGGAGTTGAAAGTTTTCAAACGGCGTACCTCTACGGCTTCCAGACCGGGATTTGGGAGCGGATTCAGGCGCTTGTGACCGGACAGAAGCGCCACGGCGACAACGTAACCTTGACCGTGGACAGTTCCCTCTGCACGGCAATTCTGCAATCCTTCCAGCGGCGCGTGCCCGGCAAAGCCGGCGCGGCGGTCGTGATGAACTACAAGACAGGCGAAGTGCTGGGGATGGTCAGCCTACCGACGTTCGACCCCATGAGCAGCAGCGCCGTGTCCGCCTCCTCCAACGCCTACTGGAACCGCGTCACGCAGAACCCCTATACGCCCGGCAGCACATTCAAACTTGTGACCGCCGCCGCGCAGCTCCGCGTGAACCCCTCCGCACAGACGATGCAAGTCCACTGCACCGGCAATTTGACCGTGGACGGGCAGGTCATCCACGACTACGGCTCTGCCAGCCACGGCGCGATTGACCTGAAAACCGCCTTCATGCGCTCCTGCAACAACGCCTTTGCACAGTACGCGCTGTCCATGGGCGACAAGGCGCTGCGCGAAGCGGCGGAATCCTTTGGCTTTAACGACAACTTCCTTTTCCGCGATCTCGTCGTAGAGAACAGCGTCTATCCGACCACGAGCCGCAACAATTTCAACATCGCCATGAGCGGCTTCGGACAGTCCGCCATCACCGCCACGCCGATGCACCTGTGCCTGCTCGCCGCCGCCGTCGCGAACAAGGGCGTGATGATGGAACCCGTGCTGATTGACCGCGTCGCCAGCCCGTCCGGCGTGACGCGCTATACCCGCTCCAGCCGCGTCTACCGCACCGCCATGACGGAGAGGCAAGCCGCGATTCTGGCGGAGTACATGCGCGCGGTCGTCACCAGCGGCACAGGCACACGCGCTGCCGTCAGCGGGATGATTATCTGCGGCAAAACCGGCAGCGCGGAAACATCACTGAACGGACGTGCCATCACGAACGGTCTGTTCATCGGCTTCGCACAGGACGTCCCCTACGCGCTGTGCGTCGTCGTCGAGGATATCGACGATGGTCAAGGCGGCGGCTCAACCGCTGCGCCGATTGCCCGCGATATCTTCGCGTACCTCAAAAACATGCAGTAAAATAGCGTCGGACAGTTTTCACGGCTGTCCGACGCTTTTGATTTACCCGTTTCCTGCCCAAAGGTGGCTTTGCGGGATGTAGCACACGTTCTCGTTGTCGTTCATGACGATGTAGTAATTGCCCTTGATGCCGATGACGCCCCAGTTGTCCCCGCTGTGCCAGCGCGTGTACGGTGCGGATTTTTTCGGCTCATCCAGCACCTCAAATTCATACGTCGTCTCGTCCGCCACGTTCAGCCGATATTCTTCGCGCACCTCCAACTGCGGAAACGCGCATTCCACTTTGTCCGCATCCTCGCCGAACGCCAGATACTTGGTCATCATGTAACCCGTCGTCGCGCGCCCGATGCGCACATATGCCCAGTCGCCGCGGATTTCCTCCACATACACGGGCGTTCGGTTGTAGAACTTGCCGAGATTGCGCCCTTCCTTGCTCGCCTTGCCGCGCAGGTACAGTCGATCCGCCGGATTTGGGTTGTTGACAACCGCCCAATTCGTGCGGTCAAGGTGCTGCATGGCTTCTTCATAGGTCGTCGGGAACTCTGCAAACGGTAGGTCGGTCACGTCGGAATACGGGTGATTGCCGTAGCGGAAGCCCGCGTTTCCGCCTGCCGACTCCACGCAGGCTTGCAAATCGTAGAGGGCGTGGCGCTTGATGCCGATGCCGCCCGCTCCGTTCCAGACCTCACGCAGCGTCAGATAACCATTTTCGCACGTCATGCAGTATGTTATTTCATCGACGCACAGGAGGATGGATGCCGCGCCGCCGTGGTAGCGGTCGAAGCTGAACGGCACACCAATCACCTTTCGGATGACATAATTCCCCAGATTCGTCCTGTACGCCACGCGCAGCACGTCGCCATCCGCCGCATCCACCGTGTGCATGGCAATCAGTTTCGTCGTGCAATACAGCGCCGTCAGCGTCTCGCCGCCGGTCAGCTCATCCGACACATACGGCAGCAGCGCCTCCGGCAGATTCAGCTGGATTGCGCCGGATATGTCCGCATCCGCCAGCAGCGCTTCCGGAAAGTCCGGCTTCATGGCAATCGGCTGGCACTTCCGCCCAGCGCCGTCCATCAAAATCAGCGAACCATCCTGCATGGTATACGCTTCTTCCGCGCCCGCAATGGGCAGAAGCAGCCAAACCATCAGCAGCGCAAGCAGTTTCTTCATCGGCATTCTCCCCTTACCCGTTGCCCGCCCAGAGCCAGTCCTGCGGGATGTAGCGCACGTTTTCGTCGGTGTCCATGATAATATAGAAGTCGTCAATCACGCCAATCAAATAGCACTCTTCACCCCAATTCCAGAGCGTTTTTGTCGCCGACATGTTCGGCGCATCGAACACATAATAGTCATAGGCCAGTTCATCCGCCACATTCTCCTGATACTTTTCTATCAGCGACAGCTGCGGGAAGGCGCATTCCACCTTGTCCATCTCTTCGCCGAATGCGAGATACTTCGTCATCATCCACCCAGACAGGTCGCGCCCGATGGTGACGTGCGCCCATTCGCCGCGGATTTCGTCCACATAGACCGGCGTTCGGTTGTAGAACTTGCCCAGTGAAACCGACTTTCGGTCGGGTTCTGTACGCAGATGCAGACGATCGGTCGGATTCGGGTTGTTGACAACCGCCCAGTTCGTGCTGTCCACCTGCGCCAGCATTTCCGCATACGTTTCGGGGAAGGCTGCGAAGTCCACCGCTTCCACGTTGTAGAAGGGATGTGCGCCGTAAACGTAGCTGTCATTTCGCATCGGAATCACTTCTTCCATATTACCGATAGCATGTGGCTGAATGTACACAATTTTCCTGCCGGCGGTGTACCACAAAACGAGTTTTCCATTTCGCAGCTTCAAGGCATATTCCTGTCCTTCGACTTCCATGCTGACTTCGCCTGCCGAGACGTGCACCGTGTCCAGCGAAAAATCCTCCCCGACGACTTTGTCAACCATTTGATAGCCGTCGCCCGTCCACCACGCCACGCGAAGCACATCGCCCTTCGCCGCGTCGCGCAGGTGCATTCCAATCAGCGCCGTCGTGCAGTAAATCTCGACCAGCTCTGCGCCGCCGGTCAGCTCATCCGCCACATAGGGCAGCAGCGCCTGCGTCAGCCCCATCGGCGCGGCGGCGAACGCATCCCCCTGCGCAGCGAGCGCTTGGGCGGCTTTCGCAAACCCCTCCCTGACGGCAATCGGCTGATACGTCGTACCATTGTCGGACTGGAAGGTCAAGTAGCCATTTTCGACGGTGCAGCGGTACGCATCATCCCAGAAGTCTTTGCCGCCCGAAAATTCCTCTGCCCCGGCGGTCGTCAAAATCAGGAGCAGGGTCATCAGCAGCGCACACCATTTCTTCATTCGGCATCCCCCTTTGATTCGGTTTTCTGACAATGAAACGAACGGGCGGCGCGTTTTCTTCCGCAGAATTGGGAATTACGGCAAAAAATCCCCCTGCGGGTTCAGCAATGGATGGTTCCGTTTTTCGCGCAGGGGCGCATTTGCCTCATATCGCCGTTCCTTTCTTCGGGCGAAACAGCCCGTGCATGTCCGTCTGCTCAATTTCCAGCAGCCTGATTTTGCGGTCAAGCCCGCCCGCGTACCCCGTCAGGCTGCCGTTCGCGCCGACGACCCGATGGCACGGAACGATGATGCTGATGGGATTATGCCCAACCGCGCCGCCGACCGCCTGTGCCGACATCCGTCCGCACTCCAGCCGCTTTGCCAGTTCGCCATAGGTCGTCGTCTGCCCGTAGGGGATTTGCAGCAGCAGCCGCCAAATCGTCATCCGGAACGTTGAGCCTGTCGGGTGCAGCGGCGGCGTGAAGTCGGGTTCGCGTCCGGTGAAATAGACATCCAGCCAGCGCTTCGTGTCCATCAAAATGGGCGTTTCGCGCTCGATATGCTCCCTCGGCAAGGCGTCCGCATAGTATTTTTCGCCCTCGAACCACAATCCCGTCAACCCGATTTCATCCGCTGAAAGCAGAATATTGCCCAAGGGCGACGGAATCAGCTGCGTGTAATTCATAGCTTCTCCCTCTTTCTCTCCGCGTAGTCGCGCATGTCCGGAATCGCGCCGCCGCGTTTCTGTTGACTTTTCCCTCCATGAATGGTATCATACAATTAGGGAATTGTAAAGAACGGAGGTGCAGCAAGATGCTGTCACGCAGGGAAGTGGAACAGGCGATTCGCAGTTTGCTGGGCAAGTACCACGCGGATTACGCGATTCTGTTCGGGTCGTATGCGCGCAATTCCGCCAACGCCAATTCCGATATTGACGTGGTGCTGGTCGGCGGGGCGCATTTCCGCGCAAGGGACGTTTTCGCGTTCGGCGAGGAGCTGCGGGAGCTGACTTGCAAGGACGTCGATGCGTTTGAGTTGCGCGAAATCAACCGCGAATCCGACTTCTACCGGACGGTCATGCGGGAAGGAGTGCGGATTGCATGAAGAAAACAGACTTGGAGCGGCTACGGAAAATCGTTACGACATGGGAAAGTCTGTCGGCACAGATGGCGCAGAAAAACATCACGCGCGACGTGCTGATGACGGACGAATTTGCACAGTGGGCGGTGACGACGCCGCTATACAACATTGGCGAGCAGGTATATCAGCTGACGCGCGGGCTGAAAGCGAAATATCCAGAGCAGCCGTGGAATGCTGTTTCAGGATTGCGCCATCGTTTGGTACATGAATACGACGGCATCAACTGGACAATGATTGTCGAGATTGTGTTCGAGGACATGCCGGAATTCGTGCAGGACGTCCAGGAAATCATCACAGAGATCGAATAAAAAGCGGCGCTGCCCCCTCCCAATCAGAGGACAACGCCGCTCCATCTCACGCGGCGGCTTTTTCCGTCGCTTTTTTCTTGCCCGTAAATTTCGCCTTGATCGCCTGAATCCGCTTCCGGCGTTTTTCGCGGCGCTCGATGCGCTCACCCAAATCACGCGCACCCACGCCGTACACCAGATACAGAATCAAGCCGGAAATGACCATGATGAACACCGTCGATGCGCAGCGGCGACCCGATGCGTTGACGTTGTAGCCGTCGCGCCCTTCTTCGGCGCACATGTTCTGGATAATCATGGCATACGTTTTGCCGTAGCTGGATTGGAACGTCGCCGACATGTCGTATTCCGTGAACAGCGCATTGAAGTTCAGCGCGAACACCGCCAGCACACTCGGCAGGACAATCGGCAGCTTCACCCGTAGGAATGTCACCAGACTGCTCGCGCCAAGGTTACGCGCCGCATCCTCCAATTCCTCGTCAATAGCGTAGAACGCCGCCTTGATCATGCGCAGGGCGAACGGCAGCTTCACCACCGTGTACGCCATCACAATCAGGAATCGCACGTTCTCGCGCATGTACAAGTTGTTGTTGAAAACATACCACACGCTCTCAGCGTTAAAGTAGGTGCGGTAGGAGTAGCAAATCAGGATGGTCGGCAGCAGCCACGGGAAGAGCAGGCTATATTCCAGCACAGTGCCGCGCTTCTTGCCCTTGTTTTTGAAGATGTAGTTGACCGCAACGACGACGATAACGCACGCCAGCGCCGCCGCAATCGCGGACAGGACGAAGCTCAGCCGGATGCCGCCGACGGTATCCGCGTTGGCGAACAGACCGGAAATCGCGCCCGTTCGCGTTTTCAGCTTGCCGCGGTTGGTCAGGAACTCATAGTCCTGCTGACCGAAGAAGTTAATCAGCGTGAACTGATCCATCGAGAGCGTCTTGGAGCGAATCGCCGGATAATTCTGGAACGCGAACAGCACAATCATCACCACCGGCGTCATGTAGATGATGAACAGGACGTAGGCATAGATATGTGCCAGCACGTTCGCAACCGGGTTGGTAATCTTCTGCTTGACCAGCTTCGCCTTCGTTTTGCTGACGGAGAGGTAATGCCCTTTGCGCTCGTAGGAGGACAGAACGGTCAGCAGGATGATGGTGAACATCGCCAGAATGATGGACAGCAGCGCCGCGCGCGCCTGCGGGAACGCTCCGTCCGCCGACGATGAACCTGCCAGACGCACGATTTCCGGGTTGATGGAGTCATAGCCCAGCAGCGTCGGCGCGCTCATGGCGCACAGACCCGTGATGAACGTCATGACCGTGAGGGAGAAGAGCGTCGGAATCAGCGTCGGGAAAACGACCTTCAGCAGCACCTTGAACGGCTTCGCGCCGAGGTTGCGCGCTGCTTCCACCGTGTTGTAGTCAATCGCGCGGATAGCGTTGCGCAGGAACAGCGCGTGATTGCTTGTGCAAGCGAACGTCATCGTGAACAGAACGGCGTTGAAGCCGGAGAACCAGTTCTTGTCCATGTTGGGGAAAATCCCGGAGAGCCACGTCGTCATAATGCCGTCGCTGTCATAGAGGAAGAGATACCCCGTCACCAGCGCAACGCCGGAGTAAATCAGCGTCGTCATATAGCCGAGGCGGAGGATTTTCGCGCCCTTGATGTCGAAATACTCCGTCAGCAGCACGATGCTGATGCCAACGATATTTACCGTGATGACGAGGCAAACCGCCAGTTTCAGCGAGTTTAGGACGTAGCTTGGCATGTTGCCCGCGAAGAAGAAGCGGATGACCGCCAGCGGGTCGATGTTGCCCGCGCTGTCCGTCGTCGTGAAAATCTGCGTGATGGTGTTCAGGCACGGCAGGAGCATGAAGCCGAAAAACAGGTAGACGAAGAACGCCACACCGAACACTTTGCCAAGCATCCCCAGCGTCAGTTTGGAGGATTTTTGCGTCATATTGCTTCCTCCTGTCATTGCGCGTCGTAGGACATGACGTCCGTAGGCTTCATGGCTACGGTCACTTTTTCGCCCGGCGCATAGATGTTGATGCCGTCATTCTTTTCGATTGCCTTCAAAATCTGGCTGCCCACATCGATGTAATACTTGATGTACAGACCGTAGTACTCGATGTTTTCAACCACGCCGTCAATGAGAATTTCATCGTCGCGCTTGGGCTTGTTGACGTGCAGGCGTTCCAGACGGATGAAGTGATTCTGCCCTGCCGCCAGCTTCATCTGCGCGGCAATCGGCGCTTCGACGCGGTTGATGTCGCCGATGAAGTTGCAGACAAACTCGGTCTTGGAGTGGTTGTAGATCTCGTTCGGCGTGCCAATCTGCTCGATATAGCCCTTGTTGAACACGGCGATGCGATCGGACAGGGTCAGCGCCTCTTCTTGGTCATGGGTGACGTAGATGGTTGTGATGCCGAACTCGCGCTGCATCTTCTTCAGCTCGTTGCGCAGCTGAACGCGCAGTTTCGCGTCCAGATTGGACAGCGGCTCGTCCATGCAGATGATGCTTGGCCCGGTGACTAGGGCGCGGGCGATGGCAACGCGCTGCTGCTGACCGCCGGAAAGCTGGCTGACTGCCTTTTTGAGCTGCTCGTCGGACAAATCGACCTTGCGCGCAATTTCCCGCACCTTCTGGTCGATTTCCGGCTTTTTCAGCTTTTTGAGCTTCAAGCCGAACGCGATGTTGTCGTACACCGTCATCGTCGGGAACAGCGCGTAGCTCTGGAATACAATGCCGATGTTGCGCTTCTCAATCGGCACATGGGTAATATCCTGCTCGTTCACCGACACCGTGCCGGAGACAGGCTCAATAAAGCCGGTGATGGTGCGCAGGGTGGTCGTTTTGCCGCAGCCAGACGGGCCGAGGAAGGTGAAGAACTCCCCTTCCTTCACGTTCACGTTGATATTGTGCAGCGCCTCAAAATCGCCGAATTTGACCACAATGTCCTTGAGTTCAATCATGGGCGACAGCTCCTTATTTTGTGATTTGCAGGATTTTGCACAGGCAAATCATGCTATAAAAAGATGGCGAGCCCGCGTAGGACTCGCCATCCGGGGTTCAAATCCGCTTCTTTGCCGGATGAGAATTTGGGGGAATTACTGCGCCGCCTGCGTCATCACAGCCCAGTTGACATTGTCCCAATCGGGTTCCGCGGGCGCCTGACTTGCGTCAGCCCAGTAGAAGCCGAGGTTGGTCATGATGTTCGTCCATTCCTTGCTGTGCGCCGCGACATATTCCGCATAGGTCATGTCGGTGCCTTCCACCTTCTCCAGCGCGCAGTTCTTCAGCTGATAAATGGCGGGGATTTCGTCGCCGTAGACGTTCTTCACAGCCACTTCGTTGCAGGGGAAGGAGTCGAACTCGTCGCTCCAGGCAGCCTGCACTTCCGCGGAGCCGAACCAGTCGGCGAAAGCGGTCACAGCCTTGGTTTCTTCCTCGGTGCGGCCTTCGCGGTTCAGGATGCCCAGATACTCGGCGATGTAGTAGGTGCCGTCGGCGATGTCCACCAGCGCCCAGTTTTCAGGCTCCATGGTGCCCTTCAGGGGATGATCGCTTTCAGAGGCGGCCTCGTCGATCTTGCCGTACAGAGAAGAAGAGTAGAAGGAAGAAACCTGTACGTCGCCGCGGTTCAGGGGCGTGAAGCCGTACTTGTAGTCATCGCCGCCGCTCTTGCCGCCGGCGCAGTAGGCCCACAGGGTCTTCCAGCCTTCCACGGAGATGCCGCCCGCGGGGGAGGAGGGATCGACGAAGGCGTAGAGCATCGCGGAGTTGATGTTGGCGTTGGTGGTGCCGCCGACCTTGTTCTGACGGTACCAGGTGTAGCCGGAGTTCACCACGTCGGCCCAGTGGTCGAAGTGCAGCTCGGCGCCGTTGGTGCCCAGTTCGTCGTTGCGGTACAGCATCAGCACGTTCTGGATGACCAGACCGTAGGCCTTGCCGTCATACTTGTATTCGCCCACTTCTTCGGCCCAGTCGGGGTTCCAGTCCATGATGGACAGGTTCTCGTAGGTGCCGTTGATGACCTGAGACCAGCGGGTCTCGTTCAGGCCGAACAGGATGTCGCCGTCCTTGTTCTCATTGGCGGCCTGAATGGCGGCGGTGTCGCCGGAGATGACGGAGTTGTCGTCAATGCTGATGGTGAAGCCGGCGTTCTTGGCCTCGTTGATCAGCCAGTTGGTGCGCTCGGTGGAGTTGGAGTTGGAGTAGATGCGGATGGTATAGCCGGAGTAGTCTTCCGCAGAAGCAAAGCTGCACAGGCTCAGCACCATGACCAACGCCAGAACGATAGACAAAGTCTTTTTCATGGTATGGATGTTCCTCCTTTATTTTTCCAGGGAACTTTTTCTCGGTTCCGAATGGTGCCCCTATTATACCACATTGTAAAATCGGTGTAAAGTGACCCAAAAAGAATAAGACAAACGTTTGCGATAAATTTTCTTTTTCACCCCGGACAGAAAAAGAATGGATAAACCGGCGGAGAAAAATCCGCCGCATTCTCCGGGCTTGCAAGCCCCCGGAGGATGCTTTATAATATATGATACGGGACTTTGTGTCCCGATCCCCCCTGAGCCGCTTCGGCTTTTGGAAGCGGCTCCCAAGGCAAGGAAGGATGGCTGCCTGATGCAAAAAAACCAAAACGTAGTTCTGTTTTATGTGCGCGTGCTGCTGTATTGCCTCGTCGCTCTGCTGATCCGGGCGGCGGCGCTGGCTCCGCTGGCGGCGCTGTTTGTTTTTCCGGCGGATTCCCTCTGGCGGTGGCTGTGGGTGATTTCCCCACTGATGGTGGTTTTTCTGGTGCTTCCGCTGCGGTTTTCCTTCGCGGACGCGCTGGTGCAGCGGCCTCGTACCCGGGATTTTTCCATCGACCGGGCGCTGAGCCTTCGCCAGTACGGCGAAAAGCTGGCGGAAAGCCTGCGCCATGCTTTGAGTGTGCTCAAATGGGCCATCCCGCTGGCCGGGCTGGGCGCCTGGGGTTATTATTTGAAGGAACAGTACACCGTCAAGGGCCTGCTGGACGGCCTGCGGGAGCTGGGCAAGAACGTTTCCGGCACGTGGTACGCGGTGGTGAATTTCTTCCGGGGACTGTTCGGCCATCTGCCGCTGGAAACGGTGGAGGGCTCCTATATGCAGGGCGTGTATACCGTATTGACGCTGGTGGGGCTGGGGCTGCTGATCCTGCTGTACGGCGCGGTGCGCAACAGCGCCACCCGCTATATTTGGGCCGTGGCCAACCATGAAGACCGCCCGGTGCGCCGGGAGATTCGCCGCCGCCTGCGGGGCCGCCGCATGGCGCAGCTGGGCACTGCGCTGTGCAATCTACTGCTGTGTGTTCCCTTCCTGTGGCTCGCCGCTCTCCTGGAGCTGTGCCAGCAGCTGGTGCTGGCCATGTCGTGGAACGGCCGGCCGCAGATCAGCCCCGATGTGGTCAAGACTCTGCTGCCGCTGACGCTGACCTTCTTTTTGACCTATATGCCCCTGCTTCCGGCGCGGCGCATCCTGACCGCCGCCTTTGCCGTCCGGGAACCCCGTCACACTGCCCCTCGCAGCGGACAGCCGATGGAGGAAGACCCTACCCTGCCCAAGGCCATCGTGCCGGACTGGGTGCGGGCGGAAAATGAGGAAAACGGCGCTTCCGACCGAAGCGCGGACGCGTAAGCCATGCGGCTGGATCGTTATCTGGCCCAGAGCGGGGAACGAACCCGCAGCGAAGCGGCGCGGCTGCTGCGCTCCGGCGCGGTGCGGG
>OHGW01000345.1_pt1 | contig 22266 bp, 17 predicted proteins | sample 1567821 | NCBI WGS metagenome assembly OHGW01 (sample SAMEA3879572, study PRJEB24766) | human gut metagenome | biome: human-associated habitat; feature: feces | place: USA | collected 1985/1987 | reverse complement strand
GTGCCATCGCGGATTCGGGACGGGATGCTTGTGCTGTCGGGAGATGTGCTGCTGCTATTCAATCCGCTGCAGATTGATGCGCCCGCATCCGGCGCGGCGGCGATTTCCTTCAAAGAGGACGTGGAAACGGGCAAGAACCATGGCGTGTTCCAGATGGATGAACAGGGTAACGTTGGCGAGTTCCTGCATAAACAGACGGTGGAGACGCTGACGAGCCGAGGGGCGGTCAATGCGCAGGGCAAGGTGGATATTGACACCGGCGCGGTGCTGTTCAGCGCGGATTTGCTGGCGGATTTGTATACGCTGGTGGATACGCCCGCAAAGTTTGCGGCTTTTGTGAATGACCGCGCGCGGCTGTCCTTCTATGGTGATTTCCTCTATCCGCTGGCAAGCCGTTCGACCTTGGAACAGTTCTACCGCGAAAAGCCGGATGGCTCGTTCACTGAGGAGCTGCACGCCTGCCGCACCGCTGTCTGGCAGGTGCTGCGGAAGTATCGGATGCGTCTGCTGCGGCTGGCGCCCGCGTCGTTCATTCACTTTGGCACGACGCATGAACTGCGTACGCTGATGACAGACGGCGTGCCGGCGTACAGCTTCTTGGACTGGAAGAAGTGTGTGTCCGGCTGCTGCTCATCGGCGAATTATGCGCTGAATAACGCGATGGTGGAGGAGGGCTGCTGCATCCATGACGATTGCTATCTGGAGGACAGCCATGTGATGGGCGGCGCGATTATCGGCAGCGGTACGGTGCTTTCGCATGTTACAGTCAGCGGAAAGAACATTCCGGCGAATGTCGTCATGCACAGCCTGAAGTTGACGGACGGGCGCTTTGTGACGCGGATTTACGGCGTGGCGGACAATCCGAAGGAAGGCACGTTCTTGGGCGGCTCAATGGCTGCGTTCGGGAACGTGTGGGATGAGGATGACCATTCGCTGTGGCAGGCGAAAATCTACCCGGTCTGCGATTCTATGGCGGAATCGGTGGATGCGGCGCTGAATGTCTACGCGCTGGCAATGGGCGCGGGGGATTATGACGCGTGGGCATCGGCGGAGCGCGTCAGCCTGTGCAGCTCGTTCAACAGCGCGGACACGGCGGCGATTCTGGAATGGGAGACGCACCTGCGCAAAGCCGTGAAGGTCGAGCGCTTCTTGTCTGTGATTCGCCGCGGCGGCACAATCGAGGAAGCGAAGGAAATTTTTCGGGATGCTGCCATCAGCGCCTATCAGCGCCGCCTGATTGCGGAAAAGGCGGCATCGGCAGACGTGTTCACACGGATGCGAATCTTCTACTGCCTCGGTAAAGTACTGGGTGATTCGCAGGAAGGGGAGGCGTACATCAAGCGGGCTTTTGAGGAGATTCAGCGCATGGTGCTTGCGGGCGCGGCAGCGCACGGCACGGGGCTTTGCGCACATCATCAGCCAGTGGAAGAAGAAGCAGCGGTGCGTCTGCCGCTGCGGGTCAACTGGGGCGGCGGCTGGAGCGATACGCCGCCGTACTGCAACGAAAAGGGCGGAACGGTGCTCAATGCCGCGATTCTGCTGGGCGGCGAGTATCCCGTGGAGGTGCATGTGCGCCGTCTGCCGAAGCCGATGGTCGTGCTGGAAAGCGCGGATATGGGCGCGCGCGGGGAATTCACGGCAATTTCGGACTTGCAGGAGTGCCACAATCCCTACGACTCGTTTGTGCTGCACAAGGCAGCGCTGATTGCCTGCGGCGTGATTCCGCGCGAGGGCGGCGAATTGACGGATATTACGGCGAAAATCGGCGGACTGTACGTCTCTACGCAGATGCACGGCGTGCCGAAGGGTAGCGGTCTGGGCACGAGCAGCATTCTTGCAGGCGCGTGCGTCAAAGCGCTTTTCCAGTATTTCGGCGTGGCGCACACGGAGGACGATTTGTATGAGCACGCCATGTGCGTCGAGCAGATTATGTCCACCGGCGGTGGCTGGCAGGATCAAGTCGGCGGCATGACGCCGGGACTGAAGCTCATCACCGCGCCCGCGGGCATTCGGCAGAAATTGAACGTCCGCCATATCGCTCTGTCGGAGGACACCAAGGCGGAACTGAACGCGCGTTTCACCCTGATTTATACCGGCCAGCGCCGCCTTGCGCGGAATCTCCTGCGCGATGTGGTGGGCCGCTACATCAGCAATGCGCCGGACAGCCTGTACGCGCTGGAGGAAATTCAGCGAATCGCCGTGATGATGGCGTTTGAACTGGAGCGTGGGCATGTGGATGACTTCGCGAAGCTGCTGAATCGCCACTGGGAGCTTTCCAAGACGATTGACGCGGGCAGCACCAACACCTGCATCGACCAGATTTTTCTTGCGATTGACGACCTGATTGATGGGCGCATGATTTGCGGCGCGGGAGGCGGCGGATTCCTGCAGGTGCTGCTCAAGCGCGGCATGACGAGGGAGCAGCTGAACGCGCGCCTGCATGATACATTTCAGGACTGCGGCGTGGACGTGTGGGACTGCACATTAGTTTGAGGAGGTACGATCATGCTGAAGGGTATTTCCCCGCTGATTTCGCCGGAACTGCTGAAAGTGCTGTGCGAGATGGGGCATGGGGACGAGATTGTGCTGGCGGACGCGAATTTCCCCGCAGAAAGCATGGGGCAGCGCGTCGTTCGTGCGGATGGCATCGGCGCGACGGAACTGCTGCGTGCGATTCTGCCGCTGTTCCCGCTGGATCAATATGATGAAAGCAATTTTGTGCTGATGTCGGTTGTGCCGGGCGACCCAATAAAACCCGTGATTTGGGACGAATACCGCGCGACGCTGACGGCTTATGAGCCGGACGCGAAAATCCAGACAATCGACCGCTTTGCCTACTACGAGTGCGCGAAAAAAGCGTACTGCATTGTCGCGACAGGCGAAAGCGCGCAGTACGCAAACATCCTGCTGAAGAAAGGTGTCATTCGGCAGCATGTGCAAATGATATGAAACCCAAGATTATACTGACAATGGTTTCTATCCCCCTGTGCTTTTTGAAAGTTACTTCTTTATAATGGCAGTGTATCTATTTTTCAAGAATAGCTGGCGAAAAGCTGCAAGCTGGAGGAGATTCTGCAGCGCGAAACCACGCCGTTCCATCCGTACAGCCCCTACACGGTGGCGAGGCAGTGCGGCTTCTGGATGGTGAACGCATAAATTGGTATATGCTGTCTCTCGAAACGGAAGCAATGCCAAAACTACTGGAGGCGGAGGATGCCGGATGAGTAAAGTGCTTCTGATTACGAATATCCCTGCGCCGTATCGGGTAGATTTGTTCTACTATATGCAGACGCATCAGCAGACGCACGAGTTTTTCGTCATTTACACGAATCGCAATGAGGACAACCGGCAGTGGGTGATTGACGAGCGCAAACTCCTGCAATCGACGATTCTGGAATCCAAAATCATCAAGCACAAGGGCGAAGGGGATGTGCATTACCTGCATATTCCGCAGCACCTGACGAGGGAAATCACGCGCATCAACCCGGATGTGGTGATTGCGTGGGAGTACAACCCGTCCGCGCTGAAAGCATCGCTCTGGTGCAAGCGCCACGGCAGGAAGTTCATCCACCTCACGGACGGCACGCTGCGTTCGGAGCGGAACATCGGGCGCGTGCAGAAGCTCATGCGGCATATCATCATCCACCATGCCGATGCGTGCATTGCCAGCAGCACCAAAGCGAAGGAAAAGCTGCTGCACTGGGGCGTGCCGGAGCGGAAAAATCTTCATCAGTCTGCTGACGGTGGATATTTCCCGCTTCCGCTATGCCGAAAAGCGCGAAAATCAGCATACGCTGCTGTTTGTGGGCAGAATTATCCCCCTGAAAGGGCTGGATTTGCTCCTGCGCGCGCTGCCGAAGCTGCATCAGCCGTTTGAACTGCTGATTGTCGGCGACGGCGAGGCGGAGGAGAAGGCGAAATTGATGGCGATGGCGGAAGAAATGCACGTTGCGCAGCACATTCGCTGGCTGGGATTCCAGTCTGGCGAGCCGCTGGCGGATGCGTATCGCCGGGCGAGCGTGTTTGTTCTGCCGACCCGCGAGGACTGCTTCGGACTTGTGCTGCTGGAAGCGCTCTGCTCCGGTACGCCGATTGTCGCGTCGAAGTATGCCGACGGCGCGTATGACACCGTGCATCCGGGCGAAAACGGGCTGATTGTTGACCCGGAGGATGCCGACGCGCTGGCGGAAGCCATCGACAGCATTCTGGGCAGCGAGGAAATTCAGCGGCGCTATTCGCAGAACTGCCGCCAGTATATTCCGCAATTCGAGTTTGAGGCGGTCATGCAAGGGTATCTGCAGGCGATTGCGTTCGTCACATCAGGCAACAAATAACATCAAACTGCCGTACTTTTGTGGCAGCTTTTTTGTTCCGCCGCTTGACAGTGGTGCTATAATAGGCGTGATGAAGCGCCACACCTTCATCCGAAAAGAGGAAATTGGTATGAAAACAATGCATCACGGTCAAATGTCGGAGTCTTTCCTGACAGCCGTCTTTTTGTCCTTGTCCGGCGGCTTGCAGGATGCGTATACCTACTTGTTTCGCGGCAAGGTGTTCGCCAACGCGCAGACGGGCAACATCGTCCTGCTCAGCGCGCATATCATGGACGGGCAGTGGGGGATGGTACTGCACTACTTCATCCCGCTGTGCGCGTTTGCCTTCGGTGTGCTGGTGGCGGAGAGAATGCGCGAGCGCTTCCGCTCCATGCAGCGCCTGCACTGGCGGCAGCTGGTCGTGCTGGGAGAAATGCTCCTGCTGCTGATTGTCGGCTTCCTGCCCGAAAGCTGCAATCTGCTGGCGAACGCCATCGTGTCGTTCTCCTGCGCGATGCAGGTGCAGGCGTTCCGCAAGGTGGACGGCTATGCGTTTGCCAGCACGATGTGCATTGGCGACCTGCGCAGCGGTGTCGAGGCGTTCTGCATTTGGAGCAAAACGCACGAACCGCACGCGAAAGATCGGATGCTGCGTTACTTCGGCATCATCCTGCTCTTTGCGCTGGGCGCGGGCATTGGCAGCGTCAGTGCAGGGCGCATCGGCGCACATGCCATCTGGATTTCGTGCCTGCTGCTGCTGGCAGCCTTCGCACTGATGTTCATCCGCGAGGATATGGAGCAGAATCCGCTCATCGAGAAGGACATCAGCGCTATCCGCAAGGAAACGGCGGAAATCGACCGGACGCTCAAGCAGGAACTGAAAGAAGAGCATCGGGAATTGAAGGAGAACGCAACTCACAAACGGTAATATAAATAGGAAGTCCGCCGCCGCAAACAGTCTTGCCGCGGCGGATTTTTCTGCGCGCAGACGCAGCTGAATTTGTCCAATCTAGTTACGCTAAGAAATCGTTTTTCCGTATTGCAAATTCCGAATCTCGGTGCTATAATGTGCATGATTTCCCCCAAAAGTAACTCACGGAAGCGAGGTATAATATGAAGCAAGAGAAGAAAAACAGCCGTGTACGGCTCATCCTTGTGATGATCGTACTGCTGGCGGCCTTGCTTGCAGCCATCTTTCTGACTGACCCCGGCGGAGAGAAAACCGAGTCCATTCAGGCGGTCATGAAGGATGCCGTGCTGCATGAAGACAACCAGATGGCTTTTCTGGGCATGAGGGTGAATCCATCGGTCATTTCCGACTGGGTGGTTACGGGACTGCTGCTGGTTGTGGCGGCACTGCTGCGAATTTTCGCAATTCCGCACTTCAAGCTCGTTCCCGGCAAGCTGCAGAGCGCACTGGAAGCGCTGGTTTCGTTCTTCCGGGATATGGCGAAGTCGTACAGCCCGCACCGCAACGGGTTCCTCGGCGTGTACATATTCAGCGCGGGGCTGTACATCGCGGTTGGTACGCTCTTTGAACTGCTGGGCATTCAGAGCGTGACGACGGAGGGAATGTCGATGTCCCTGCCTGCGCCGCTGTCTGACATCAACGCGGCGATTGCGATGGGTCTGATGTCCTACGGCGTCATCATGTCCGGCGGCATTGCCAGCAATGGCGGACGCGGCATCCTGCTCACGCTGAAAGAATTTTCCCTGCCCATCTCCATGAGCTTCCGACTTTTCGGCGCGCTGCTGAGCGGTCTGCTGGTGTCGGAACTGGTGTACTACACGATTTCTCTGAGCTTCGTGCTGCCGGTGCTTGTGGGCGTTCTGTTCACGATTCTGCACGCGCTCATCCAGACCTACGTTCTTACCATGCTGACCGCCAACTACTACGGCGAGGTCAGCGAACCGCCGAAGAAAAAGGCGAAGAAGGAAAAGAAGCCCGCCGGTGCTGTTCCGGCGGTGAATTGATTTGAGGAGGATTTTGATTATGAAGAAGTTTGCAAGCGTTCTCGTTCTGGCTCTGATGGCTGTGCTGATGCTCTCCGTGTTTGCCCCCGCGCTGGCTGAAGAAGCGGCTGCGGCAGCGACTGACAGTGCGATTCCCGCGAAGGCGATTGCGGCCGCGATTGCGATTGCGGCGGCTGCTGGCGCAGGCGCTATTGCAATGGGCATTTCCATCGGCAAGGCGACGGAGGCAATTTCCCGTCAGCCCGAAGCGACCGACAGCATCCGCGGCAGCCTGATGATTGGTCTGGTCTTCATCGAAACGGCTATCATTTACGCCCTGATTGTTGCGATTCTGGTCGTTTTCGTTCTGTAATTTCTTTGAGCAGGAAAGGGAACAGACGGCTATAAACGTCTGTTCAGTCAGGTGAAGATATGCCGCTGAATATCAATTTCCAGCAGATTCTGCTGCACATGTTCAATTTCGTGATTCTGGCGTTCGGGCTGTACATGCTGCTGTATAAGCCGGTTGTCGCCTTCATGAAGAAGCGCGAGGATCATTTTGCTGATTTGGAGAAGCAGGCGCAGGAGGCGAAGTCGCAGGCGGAAGCGACGCTGGCGGAGTATAACGCGAAGCTGGCGGGTGCGGATGAAGAAATCCGCCAGAAGAACGCCGCTGCCGCGCAGGAAGCTGACCGTCAGCGTCAGGAGCGGATGCAGCGCGCACAGGCAGACGCGGACAAGCTGCTCAAGAATGCCCGCGGTGCCGCCGAGCAGGAGCGCAATGCCATGCTCGAAGGCGCGAAGAAGGACATTGCCCAGATGGTTGTGTCCGCTACGGGCAAGCTGATGGACAAAGAAAACGACCCCGCGTTCGACAAGGCACTCTATGACAGCTTCCTGAAGGCTGCGCAGGAGGAGAATGACCATGACTGATACGAAGCAGAGCCGTCTGACGGCCACGCTGCTTTGCGTCACGCCGCCGGATGAGCATCAGGAGCAGGGCATCCGCGCCTTCCTCCAGAAAAAGTATGGCGAAGATGTTGCGCTGACCATCCAGCAGGATTCGTCGCTGAAGAGCGGCTTCCAGCTGCATGTGGGGAGCGAGGTCTACGACTGGAGCGCGAAGGGCCGCATGGAGCAGTTCCGCCAGCAGGTGGAGCAGCTTGTGGCGAAGAACACGCGCAAGGACATCATTCCGCTTCTGCGCAGCAGCATCGACGAGTTCCGTCTGCTTGCCAAGAGCAGCGAAGTCGGGACGGTCAAGTCCATTGGCGACGGCATTGCGGTTGTCGAGGGGCTGGAACATGCCGCGTATGGCGAAATCCTCATGTTCGACAACGGTATCAAAGGCATGGTGCAGGATCTGCGCCGCAACGAGACGGGCTGCATCCTGTTTGACAATGCCGATGATATTTCCGCGGGCAGCAAGGTTGCGCGCACGGGCAAGACCGCGGGTGTTCCCGTGGGCGACGCGTTCCTTGGTCGCGTGGTGGACGCGCTCGGACGCCCGATTGACGGGGGAGACGCGATTCCGGCGGACGGCTATCGCCCGGTGGAAGAACCCGCGCCCGGCATCATCGACCGTCAGAGCGTTGATACGCCGATGGAAACAGGGCTGCTGTCCATCGACGCCATGTTTCCGATTGGCCGCGGTCAGCGCGAACTGATTATCGGCGACCGTCAGACGGGCAAAACGGCGATTGCGCTGGACGCCATGCTGAATCAGAAGGGCAAGAACGTTATTTGCGTGTACGTTGCCATCGGTCAGAAGGCATCGAGCGTTGCCCAGCTGGTGGAGAACCTGCGCAAGCGCGACGCAATGGACTACTGCGTCGTCGTCAGCGCAACGGCGGGCGAAGCGGACACCATGCAGTACATTGCGCCTTACGCGGGCTGCGCGATGGCGGAATATTACATGCACAAGGGCCGCGATGTGCTGATTGTCTATGACGACCTCTCCAAGCACGCCATTGCCTACCGTGCCATGAGTCTGCTGCTGGAGCGCGCGCCGGGCCGCGAGGCATATCCGGGCGACGTGTTCTACCTGCATTCCCGTCTGCTGGAGCGCTCCTGCCGGATGCGCGACGATCTGGGCGGCGGTTCCATCACCGCACTGCCCATCGTCGAGACCCAGGCAGGTGACGTTTCCGCTTACATCCCCACCAACGTCATTTCCATCACCGACGGTCAGATTTTCCTCGAAAGCGACCTGTTCTTTGCGGGCCAGCGCCCGGCAGTCAATGTCGGTCTGTCCGTGTCCCGTGTCGGCGGCGCGGCGCAGACGAAGGCGACGAAGAAAGCGACCGGCAGCCTGCGCCTGGACTTGGCGCAGTACCGCGAGATGGAAGTATTTACGCAGTTCTCCAGCGATTTGGATGACAGCACGAAGGAACAGCTGCACTATGGGCAGGGTCTGATGCGCATCCTCCGCCAGAAGCAGTATCATCCGCTGAGTATGCACCAGCAGGTCATTGTGCTGGTGTGCGCGATGGGGCATGTACTGTCGAAGGTGGCAGTGAAGGACGTGACGGACTTCCGCGATGCGCTGCTTGATCACTTCGAGCAGGAACATTCCGACCTCTGCCGTTCGCTGGAAGACGAAAAGGTGCTGACGGACGATATGAAGCAGGAGATTCTGCGCATCGCGGAGGCTTTCCGCACCGCGAACGCTGAGCGCTTCAGGAAGGAGTAATCCATGCCGAGCGCAAAGGAAATCAAAAGCCGCATCGCCAGCATCAAGGATACGCAGAAAATCACCAACGCCATGTACCTGATTTCCTCCACGAAACTGCGGAAGGCGAAGAACGAGCTGAACCGTACCCGCCCGTACTTCGACGCGCTCAAAGGCGAAATCAAGCGCATCTTTCGTACCGTTCCGGACGTGGACAGCCGCTACTTCTATCCGCCGGCGGGTGCGCCGAAGCTGGAAGGGGAGTACGCCTGCCTCGTCATCACGGCGGATAAGGGCATGGCGGGCGCGTATAACCACAATGTGCTGAAAATTGCGCGGGAAATGCTGCATGAGCATCCGGAGACGGAGCTGTTCGTCGTGGGTGAATATGGCCGCCAGCATTTTGCGCAGGCGGGCATCCCGATTGAGAAGTCCTTCCTCTATCCCGCGCAGAATCCGACGCTGCACCGCGCACGCGAAATCTGCGATATCCTGCTGGAACGCTACGACAATGGCGAGTTCCAGAAATTGTTCATTGTCTATACCGATATGAAGAACAGCCTGAGCGCCGAAGCGACCAGCACGCGCCTTCTGCCCTTTCACCGGGGCGATTTCGCGTCCGTCGCCGCGCCGGGCAGTGTTCACTTTGAGTTTACGCCCGGCGTTGAGGCGGTGCTGGACAACGTCATCCGCAGTTATATCACGGGTTTCGTGTACAGCGCGCTGGTGGACAGCTTCTGCGCGGAACAGAACGCCCGCATGACCGCTATGTCCTCCGCCGGGGAAAATGCCGACAAGATGCTTGCGTCGCTCTCGGTGCAGTATAACCGCGTGCGTCAGGCGTCGATTACGCAGGAGATTACCGAGGTATCCTCCGGCGCAAAGGCACAGAAAAGAAAGAAGGTGCAGTCATGCTGAGCTATGGCAAAATCGTGCAGGTGTCCGGCCCTGTGGTGGACTGTGAGTTTCAGGAGGGACAGCTGCCGAAGATTCGCGAAGCACTGCGCGTCCAAGTGGAAGACGAAGTGCGCACCATGGAAGTGGCGCAGCACATGGATGAACATACTGTCCGCTGCATCATGCTGGCACCCAGCGAAGGGCTTTCGCGCGGCATGACGGTGGAGGCGACTGGACGCGGCATCAGTGTTCCCGTCGGCGACGCGACCTTGGGGCGCATGTTCAACGTCCTGGGCGAACCGATTGACGGCGGCGAGGCGCTTCCGGCATCCACCGAAAAATGGAGCATCCACCGCCAAGCGCCGTCCTTTGCCGAGCAAAGCCCGTCCGTGGAAATTCTGGAAACGGGCATTAAGGTCATCGATCTGTTGGAGCCCTATGCCAAGGGCGGCAAAATCGGCCTGTTCGGCGGCGCTGGCGTCGGCAAAACGGTTCTGATTCAGGAGCTGATTACCAACGTCGCGTCCGAACATGGCGGCTATTCCATCTTCACCGGCGTTGGCGAGCGCAGCCGCGAGGGCAACGACCTGTGGAACGAGATGATGGAAAGCGGCGTCATTTCCAAGACGGCGCTGGTCTTTGGGCAAATGAACGAAGCGCCGGGTGTGCGTATGCGCGTGGCGCTGTCCGGGCTGACGATGTCGGAGTACTTCCGCGACGTTGAGCATAAGGACGTGCTGCTGTTCATCGACAACATCTTCCGCTTTGTGCAGGCTGGTTCGGAGGTTTCGACCCTGCTGGGGCGTATGCCGTCCGCTGTTGGCTATCAGCCGACGCTGGCGACCGAAATGGGGCAGCTGCAGGAGCGCATTACATCCACGCGCAACGGCTCTGTCACGTCCGTACAGGCGGTTTATGTTCCTGCCGATGACTTGACTGACCCCGCCCCTGCGCAGACGTTCACCCACCTGGACGCAACGACTGTTTTGAGCCGTAAGATTTCCGAGCAGGGCATTTACCCGGCGGTTGACCCGCTGGCATCCACCTCCCGTATTCTGGAGGCGGATATCGTCGGTCAGGAGCACTACGAAACGGCGCGTGCGGTGCAGGAGATTCTGCAAAAATACGCTGATTTGCAGGATATTATTGCCATCTTGGGCATCGAAGAACTCAGCGAAGAGGATCGTCTGACGGTTGCGCGCGCTCGCAAGGTGCAGCGCTTCCTGTCCCAGCCGTTCCACGTTGCGGAGAAGTTCACAGGCATCAAGGGCGTGTATGTCCCGCTGAAGGACACCATCCGCAGCTTCAAGGCGATTCTGTCCGGTGAAATGGACGATTATCCTGAATCCGCCTTCTTCAACGTCGGCACGATTGAGGATGTCAAAGCCAAAGCCGCGAAGGAGCAGTAAGCGATGGACACGTTTCAGCTCAATATCCTCTCTGCGTCGTCCGCCTTCTATGAGGGCGAATGCGAATCGCTGGTTGTGCCGACGCCCGATGGCAAGTGCGGTGTGCTGGCGCACCACAGCAACGCCATTGCCGCCATCAGCCCCGGCGAACTCAGCTACACCGTTCCCGGCGAAAAGCCGCGTCTGGCTGCCGTGTCGCATGGGATGATCAAGATTGAGGACAACCATGTGCTGGTCTTGGTGGAGACGGCGGAAAAGCCGGAGGACATCGACCGCATCCGCAATCAGCAGAAGGCGGACGCGGCGCGCGAAGCCCTGCTGCAAAAGCAGAGCCGCCGCGAGTATCTGGAAACGCAGGCGCAGCTGGCGCGTGCGCTGACCCGTCTGCGCGTCAAGCACCATTCGGAGAATCTGGACTAATCGTATCAGCCGAGGCAGAAATGCTTCGGCTTTTCTTGTGTTCCCAAATACACGCAAAATACAGAAAACCTATTGACATGGTAGGGAATATCGTGTATGATGATGCTGCTGGATTTGAGCAAACACGAAGCAAGGAGGTGACGCAGGATGCTGAACCGGAATTATCAGAGAGAACTGTGCGGCAATCGAATGCGACCCTCCCGGACAAAGCAGTATGGTCGGGTGCTTCGTTTTGCGTACCGCTCAGCCGAAGCACATCGTCGTTGACATCGACCATTTGTCCGGGAGTTTGCGAAGAACAAGCCCCGGTTATTTTTTTGGTCAGTACCATTTCCAGATTCGCCTGCGTCATCTGTTTGCGCCTTTTTGATTCTGGAAATAGTACATCCTCAGTTTCTCGAAACTTATCGACATAAATCGACATAAAAAGAGGACATCACGATGAGCAATTACAAGTTTGAAACCCTTCAGCTGCATGTTGGCCAGGAACAGCCTGATCCCGCGACCGATTCCCGCGCTGTCCCGATTTATCAGACCACGTCCTACGTCTTTAAGAACTCCGCCCATGCCGCCGCACGTTTCGGTCTGGCAGATGCGGGCAATATCTACGGCCGACTGACCAACTCCACGCAGGATGTGCTGGAAAAGCGCATTGCGGCGCTGGAAGGCGGCGTTGCGGCGCTTGCGCTGGCATCCGGTGCGGCGGCGATTAACTACACGATTCAGGCGCTGGCGCAGGATGGCGGCCACATCGTCGCGCAAAAGACGATTTACGGCGGCAGTTACAACCTGCTGGAGCATACCCTGCCGCATTTCGGCATCACCGCGACGTTCGTGGACGCGCACAACCTCGCCGAGGTCGAGAACGCCATTCAGGGCAACACCCGCGCGATTTATCTGGAAACCCTCGGCAACCCGAACAGCGATATTCCCGACATCGACGCAATTGCGGAAATCGCCCATCGGCACAGCCTTCCGCTGGTGATTGACAACACGTTCGGCACGCCCTACCTGATTCGCCCGATTGAGCACAGCGCGGACATCGTTGTGCATTCCGCGACGAAGTTCATCGGCGGTCACGGCACAACGCTCGGCGGCATCATCGTCGATTCCGGCAAGTTCGATTGGAAGGCGAGCGGGCATTATCCGGCGATTGCTGATCCGAATCCGAGCTACCATGGCGTGTCCTTTGCGGACGTGGTCGGCCCGGCGGCGTTCGTCACCTATATCCGCGCGATTCTCCTGCGCGACACGGGCGCGACGATTTCGCCCTTCAATGCCTTCCTGCTCCTGCAGGGCGTGGAGACGCTGTCCTTGCGTCTGGAACGCCACGCGGAGAACACGAAGAAGGTCGTGGCGTACCTTGCGCATCATCCGCAGGTGGAGCATGTGAACCATCCGTCTCTGCCGGAGCACCCCGACCACGCGCTGTACGAGAAGTATTTCCCGAACGGCGGCGCGTCCATCTTCACCTTCAACATCAAGGGCGGGCAGAAGGAAGCGCACAAGTTCATCGACAGCCTGAAAATTTTCTCTCTGCTGGCGAACGTCGCGGACGTGAAGAGCCTTGTCATTCACCCGGCAACGACGACGCATTCCCAGCTGACGGACGAAGAACTGGCGGATCAGGGCATTGCGCAGAACACGATTCGCCTGTCCATCGGCACGGAGCATATCGACGACATTATTGCGGACTTGGAGCAGGCGTTTGAAGCCGTGAAAGCCGCGGAATAATACGAAAAGTCCCCGGTATCAGCCTGATTAGGCACATGATACCGGGGCTCTTTTATGGATGAGACTGAAACGCGCGCAGATAGGGGAAATACGTCTCGCGTCCGGGCAGATTGTCCGGCAGCTGCATCGTCTCCGAAATTTCGCGAAGCTGTGCGTTTGTCGCCTGCTTTTGATGTGGATTTCGCCGATGCAATTCATCCCGATGCAGCTGCAAAATCCAGCAGTACAGTTCCTGCACTGTCATTCGCGGGATATTCGGGATTCCCTTGCCGATTGCGCCGCTCCGGCACGCCGAGCAGTTCCCACAGGGCGCGCTTTTCTGACCGAATGCGGCGGAGATTCCCTGTGATAGGCACGGTGCTTGCAGACAGAAGCGCAGCACGCGGCGGTACGGTCGCCATTCGCGCTGAATCAAGGCGTACTGCGTGAATGGGCGGTGTTTGTGCTGCAAGCGAATCTGCTGGCAGCGCGTGTGAAAGCGGAGCAAATCCGCCGGGGAGAAGAGCAGCAGCGCATAGGCGGTTTCTCCGTCGCGCCCCGCTCGGCCTGACTGCTGCACATAGTCAATCATGTTCGTCGGCAGGTGATCGTGCAGAATCAGCCGAATGTCAGGAATATCCACGCCCATGCCGAATGCGGATGTCGCCGTCACGACGCGGATGCGCCCGGACAGGTACGCCTGCACCACGCGGCTGCGCTCTTCGCGATTTAGCCCGGCATGATACGCCGCAGCGGGGATTCCGGCACGGTTCAGCCGCTCTGCCAGTGATTCCGTCCGTGTACGCAGTCGGCAGAACACAACCGCTTTGCCTGGAATTTTTTGCAGCGCGCGGAGAATTGCGTCTGTGACGTGCACCGTCGGCAGGACGCTGTAATGCAGATTCGGGCGTTCTACGGGCATGACGATGCGCTTCGGATGCCGCAGCCCCAGCGACTGCGCAATGCCGCGCTGCAATTGCTTGTCAGCGGTTGCGGTCATGGCGCACAGCACCGGGCGGCGGGGGAGTGATGCCACAAACTGCCCAATCTGCTGATACGACGGGCGGAACGCGTCGCCCCATTGCACCACGCAGTGCGCTTCATCCACGACGACCATTGCGGGCGGATGCTGCCGGCAGAGCGCATAAATCTCCGGGTGATTCAGCCGCTCCGGCGCAAGAAAAGCAATCTTTGCCTGACCGCGCGTGAGCTGATTCAGCGCGTCGGCGCGTTCGGCGGGGGTCATCAGGCTGTCGAGATGGACGCTGGGGATACCCCTCTCCCGTAGGTGGCGAACTTGGTCGTGCATGAGGACAATCAGCGGCGAAATGACGACGGTCAACTCATCCATCATTAGCGCTGGAAGCTGCCAGCAGAGGCTTTTGCCTGCGCCAGTGGGCAGGATGCAGAGCAAATCCCGCCCGTCAAGCAAGGCGTCAGCCGCCTGCTCCTGACCGGGGCGAAAGCCGCTGACGCCGAAGGTATTGCGCAGAACCCTGCTGCATTGCTGTTTTCGAGCGGTGCGCATCAGAAGCTGCGTCCTCCGCCGCCGTGGGTTGCGCCGCTGGACGAAACGTGCGTGCCGCTGCCATGACTGCTGCCGCCATGGCTGGACGACGGCGGGTCAGGGTGCTTGACGCGCGTGACGTGCTCGCGCACGAAGTGGCTGTCATTCCGGCTGAGTTTGACGTTCGCCAGCCCGTTCAGGTCGTAGGAATAGGTGCTGCCCTTGAGGCTGTATTTCCCGCTCACGGATGCAATGAAGATGCCCGTGACCGCCAAACCCGCAATCACCGCAATGAGGATTTCCATGCCCGTCAGCATGTTTTCCGGCTCATAGAGCTCGGTCAGACGCCTACCGGTGACTTCATCGTAGCGGAACTGAACGCTTGTGCGACCTTGCTTCAGGTACTTCTCGGTCTGCTTCAGCACCTTGATGACGGACTGGCCGTATTCCTTATCCAGCATCTCGTCCCAGCCCGCGTCGAGGATGCCCTCTTCGCGCTCATCCGTGATGTAGTCAATCATCACGCCGCGCGTGCTGATCCAGCACTGCCGGTTGTTCATGTCGATGAGGTAGAGCATCCCGGCGCGGTCGTCGCCCATCCCCAAACCGTTGTAATCGAAGTAGTCGTCCGCGTACGCCGTCGTCTGCCCACTCGGCACGTCCTGGCTTGTCAGCACGAACATATCCACCGGATACGCGCTTTCAATGCGGTCGCAAATGGCGCTGATTTCGGCGATTTCGTCCGCCGTGAACAACCCCGCGTCATCCTGCACCTGCGTGTCCGCGAGGGCGACGGTCAGCATGAGCATCATCAAAAAGAGACACAACGTCAGTTTCTTTACCACAGAATCGCACCTCCCAGACACAGCAGCCCGAACACGATGCCGCCAATCAGCGTGCCGACCGCGTACAGCTTGCCCTTGTTAATCGGCAGTTTGCCGCAGATGCGCCCTGTCTGCCCGTTCATCATGTAGTAGTAGGGTTCGCCGTCCGCGCGGTGCTTGTAGGTCAGCACCCATGCGGGCAGCAGCAGGTATTTCGTCTTGACAGAATCCGGCTCGAATTTCGTGTGGCCCGTCAGCGTGTTGTAGGGGTTCTCCACGCTGGTGAACATGCGCTCGGCGTATCCCTTCGCCTCCGTCACCATCGACTGCTTCGCCGCGTCCTGCTCAATATCGCGCTTTTCCGCCAGAAAGCCGCTCAAATAGCCCGATTCGTAGGGCTTTACGTCCTCCATTTGATAGGGGTGGATACCGTCGGACAGTTTGCCATCCGCCTTGGTCAGCGCCTTGCGAATCATCTGCCGGAACGTCAGCCGTCCTTCGCGGTGGACGGCGAAAATCCGCGTGATGGTGACGGTCTCCTTCGCGCCGTTGCGGATAGAGACGTTGGTGCCTTCGCCATCAAACGAGCCTTCGCCGGAAATATCGCACGACCAGTAGGGATAGTAGACACCGGAAAAATCCTCCATCTGCGCCTGCGAGAAGAAATCCGGCTGTACGAAGCGCTTTTTGCTGATGAACGATTTGAACTCCGCCTCTGCCGCCTTTTTGTCCAGCTTGAAAGGAATTACGCCGTCGGGGCGGAACTCGTCGGTCAGACGGTCATTCAGCACAACGGGGGAGTGGCAGTAGTAGCATCGGGTTGCGGCGGTCGTATCGGTCACGATTTCCGCGCCGCACATTTGGCAGTGATAGGAACGCAGCTCCGAATTGGGCTCCGCACTGCGGGCCTGTTCCGCCGCCTGCTGTCGCTGTTCGGACTGTTCCTTCAGCTCATTTTCAGCAAAACTGCCGCCGCAATAAGGGCACTGGAAACGCTGCTTGACCGGGTCGAAAACCAAATAGCCGCCGCACGACGGACATTTGAACGAAATGACTTGGCTCATCCTTCATCCCTCTCTCTGTGAAAGAGCATGAACGCTCTTTTCATGCTAATTTTATTATACCATGCTTGGCGTTATTTCGCAAGATGCTCCTGACGCGCCCTTTCGCCCCGTCTGCGCGTTTTTTCCGCGAAAAATGTGCAAAATGCTGCATTTTCCCTTGACGGAAGACAGAAAACGTTGTATGATGATACTGGTTCAGTTCGTGTGCGTCAAGTGGATAGGGAGCGAGCCTTCCTTCATCCGCATGACTGCTTGTAAACGCTTACAAGCACGCGTAAGACCACAGAGAAAGGACGATGTGTCATGGAATTTTTGGAGAAGCTGTCTTTGGCTGGCCTCGTGCCGGTCATTGCTGTTAATGATGCGGACGACGCTGTGCCGCTGTGCAAGGCGCTGTCTGACGGCGGTCTGCCGGTGGCGGAAATCACTTTCCGTACGGCGGCTGCGGAGGAAGCCATCCGCCGCGTGCATGAAGCCATGCCCGATGTGCTGCTGTGCGCGGGCACGGTGCTGACGACGGAGCAGGTCGACCGTGCGGTGAATGCTGGCGCGGCGGCGATTGTGTCCCCCGGTCTGTCTCCTGACGTGGTGAAGTACTGCGTGGAGAGGGGCATCCCTGTCTGCCCCGGCACGGCGAATCCGTCTGATGTGCAGATTGCGATTCAGTACGGCCTGAAGGCTGTCAAGTTGTTCCCGGCGGAAGCGGTCGGCGGCTTGAAGCTCATCAAGTCGATGGCGCCGGTGTACCCGGACATGAAGTTCATGCCCACGGGCGGCATCAACGAGAACAACATGCTCGACTACCTCGCGTTCGACAAGATTCTCTGCTGCGGCGGCTCCTGGATGGTGCCGAAGGACGCGGTGGCTGCGAAGGACTGGCAGCGCATCACTGACCTGACCCGCTCTGCGGTGGACAAGATGCTCGGCTTTGAAGTGCGCCACATCGGTCTGAACTGCCCCGACGCGGAAAGCTCCATGGAGACGGCGAAGAAGATTTCCGCACTCATGGGCTGGCCCATCAAGGAAGGCAACTCCTCCAACTTTGTCGGCACGGGCTACGAGCTGATGAAGAAGCAGGGCCGCGGCACGAACGGTCACATCGCTATCGGTACGAACAGCGTTCCGCGCGCGAAGTGGCATCTGGAACAGCGTGGCTTCAAGTTCATTGAGGACAGCGCTGTGGTGAAGAACGGCAAGCTGATTGCGATTTATCTGGAAGACGAAATCGGCGGCTTTGCGTTCCATCTCGTGCAGAAGTAATTCATAGGCATCATTTACCAGTACAATATTAGGAGGAAAAATCCAATGGCTAAGGTTGTAACGTTCGGCGAAATCATGCTTCGCCTCAAGTCCCCGGCGTATGAGCGCCTGTTCCAGTCTCCCTCCCTTGAAGCGACCTTCGGCGGTGGCGAGGCGAACGTGTCTGTTTCTCTGGCGAACTACGGCATGGAAACCGCGTTCGTGACCGTGCTGCCCACCAACGATGTCGGCAATGCCTGCATCCGCGAACTGCGCGGCTTCGGCGTTGATACCACTAAGATTGTCCGCAAGGACGGCCGCATGGGCATCTACTATCTGGAAACCGGCGCTGTGCAGCGTCCCTCCAAGGTCATCTATGACCGCGCGGGTTCTGCCATCGCGGAAGCCAAGCCCGGCGACATCGACTGGGACAAGGCGTTTGAGGGTGCGACGTGGTTCCACCTGACCGGCATCACCCCCGCCATTTCTCAGGGCGCGGCGGATTTGTCTCTGGAAGCGGTGAAGGCGGCGAAGGCGAAGGGCATCCATGTGTCCTGCGACCTGAACTACCGCAAGAACCTCTGGAAGTACGGCAAGGACGCCAAGGAAGTCATGACCGAGCTGGTCAAGTACGTTGACACCGTTATCGCCAACGAAGAGGACTTCCAGAAGTCTCTGAGCCTGAAGGCGGAATCTCAGGGCGACGTGGAAGACGGCGCGCTGAACATCGAGAACTACAAGGCGATTGCGTCTCTGGCCATGCAGACCTACCCGAACATCAAGCGCGTGGCGATTACCCTGCGTGAGTCGAAGTCTGCCAACCACAACGACTGGTCTGCCTGCCTGTACAACGGCAAGGACTTCTTCCTCTCCCGCAAGTACGCCATCACCGATATCGTTGACCGCGTGGGCGGCGGCGACTCCTTCGGCGGCGGCCTGATTTACGGCCTGAACACCTACGCGGACGAAAAGACCGCGCTGGAGTTTGCTGTGGCGGCATCCTGCCTGAAGCACACGATTCTGGGCGACTACAACCGCGTCTCCGTTTCCGAGGTCGAGAGCCTGATGAAGGGTTCCGGCACGGGCCGCGTGCAGCGCTAAGCAGCCGCGAATGGCGAAGACATCATCCACATCAGAAAGTTGTTGATTTTCAAACATACCCTTTCTAAACGTGGAAGTTTGCGATTTCGTTTGATTTGATTTCAAAATCCTCTTGACACGGCGATTCCTCCTGCTTATAATGAAAGGCAGGGGGAGATGCTCCTGGGGTGTCTGACAGCACGCTGGTTTTCCCCACATTTCAACAAATGGAGTCCGGGTCTATGTTCGGCTATGTCATGCCCCCGTTGCAAAACGCCAGGGGAAGGCAGATGCAGACGGCAGGACACCTACCTGCTTTAACAGCGGGTGAAAAGCATGCAGTGCATCGTCACTCTGGGAGCATCTTTTCTATTTGATGTGTCTGCGCAGGAGGCAGAGGTGAGAGCCTCTGTCTCCTTTTTTGCGCGACCGCAGAGCTGCATTGTTTCCAAATCTGCACATCCTGATTCGGAGACAAGCGAAGGTGGACGCTGCCTGCAGGCGGCGCTGCTCCCCCAAAGCACATCAGGAGGACAAAAATGTACTATATTGTTACGGATTCTTCCACTGACATGCCGCAGTCTTGGGTGGAGGCACAGCATGATTTCCACATCGTGTCGCTTTCCTGCACGATCAATGGCGTTTCCTCCGTTCCGGGAACGTCGGAAGTGGCGAAAAAGGAGACTTATCGTCAGCTCCGCAGCGGCGTGGTGATTAAGACCTCCGCCGTCAATACCGCGACGTGGGAGGAATGCTTCCAGAAGCTGCTGGACGAGGGTCAAGATGTCCTTTGCATTACGTTCTCCAGCGGACTGTCCGGCACTTATGCCGCCGCAGCGGACGCGGCGAAGGAACTTGCGCCGAAGTACCCGAATCAGAAAATCATCGTGATTGACAGCCGATGCGCGTCGGCAGGCGAGGGTCTGCTGGTGCATTATGCGCTGCAGAACCGCGAACAGGGCATGCCCATCGAGGAGAACGCAAAGTGGGTCAAGGAGCATATTCAGCACCTGATTCACTGGTTCACCGTCGATGACCTGATGTTCCTCTATCGCGGCGGCCGCCTGTCTGCAACCAGCGCGGTTGTCGGTTCGCTCGTGCGTATCAAGCCGATTATGCACGTTGATGAGGAAGGTCATTTGGCAGTTGTGGAGAAGGTGACGGGTCGCCGCCGCAGCATCCGCATCCTTGCCAACCGCGTCAAGGAGCATATCGTCAACCCGGAAGGGCAGATGATTTTCATCAGCCACGGCGATTGCGAGGATGAGGCGAACGCGCTGGCGGACATCATCAAGGCGGAAATCCCCGGCATTGCAGGCGTCTTGGTGACGTATGTCGGGCCGGTCATCGGCTCCCACTCCGGCCCCGGCACGCTGGCGATTTTCTTCCTCGGCGACCACCGCTGAGCGCCATCGTAGAAAGGAAAGTGTATGAATTTCCCTGCCTTCTCGTTTCCACATCTGCCGGGACGCAACGACCCCTGCTGGTGCGGGAGCGGCCGCAAATACAAGAGTTGCCACTGTGCGTTTGACCAGCAGATTGCATCGCTGGCGGCACAGGGGCACATCGTTCCGACGCATAAGATGATTAAAACGCCGGAGCAGATTGAAAAAATCAAGGAAAGCTGCAAAATCAATATTGCCGTGCTGGACGAAATTGGAAAGCAAATTCATGAGGGCATGACGACGGCAGAAATCGACGACATCGTGTCCACCATGACGCGCGATATGGGCGGCATTCCCGCACCGCTGAACTACGAGGGCTACCCGTACAGCGTCTGCACGTCAGTGAATGATCAGGTCTGCCATGGCTTCCCGTCGAAGCACGTTGTGCTGAAATCCGGCGACATCATCAATGTGGACTGCTCGACCATCCTGAATGGCTATTTTTCCGATTCCTCCCGCATGTACTGCATCGGCGACGTCAGCGACGAAAACCGCAAGCTCGTGCAAGTGACGAAGGAGTGCGTCGAACTGGGCTTGGCGCAGGTAAAGCCGTGGGGTTTCTTGGGCGACGTTGGGCAGGCGGTCAACGACCATGCCCGCGCGAACGGCTACCGCGTCGTGCGCGAAATCGGCGGCCACGGCTGCGGGCTGGAATTCCACGAAGACCCGTGGGTCAGCTATGTTACGAAGCGCGGCACGGAAATGGCGCTCGCTCCCGGCATGATTTTCACCATCGAGCCGATGGTCAATATGGGTACGGACGAGGTTGGAACGCATCCGGGCAACACATGGGAAATCTTCACGGCGGACGGCAAACCGTCGGCGCAGTGGGAAATCATGGTGCTTGTGACGGATACGGGTCACGAAGTGCTGTCTTGGTAAGCGGCTTCACCGCATATTCAGAAAAATCCCTGCATCACGCAAACGGTGCAGGGATTTTCTTACGCTTGCAATAATCGCGCCAGCAGCAGCGCCGTGTCGTCCATCTCCTGCGCCGTGTTGTAAAGCCCCGGCGAAAAGCGAATCGCGCCGCTTTGCAGCGTCCCCAACCACGCATGGACGGTCGGCGCGCAGTGAAGCCCCGCGCGCACGGCAATATCCGCCGCATCCAGCGCATCCGCCAGCGCCCCGCCGTCATGCCCCGGCACGACGATGCTTGTAATCGCCATATGCGCCTGCCCATCGTCGCAGAGGATGCGCACGCCGGGAATCTCCCGCAGCCGCGCGCGCAGGCGATCGCACAGCGCCAGCTCGTATTCCTCGATTTCCGCCCGGTGCGCCCGCACGAACTTCACCCCCGCGTACAGCCCCGCTATGCCGGGCAGGTTCACCGTACCGCTCTCGTAGCGGTCGGGCAGCATGTCCGGCTGACGGACGCTCTCGCTCATCGAGCCGGTTCCGCCAAGCAGCAGCGGTTCAGGGTTCATGCCGTAGCCCAGCACAAGCAGTCCCGTGCCCTGCGGCCCCAGCAGCCCCTTGTGCCCCGGCATGGCCACCATGTCTGCGCACAGCACGTCTGGCGAAACGTCCGCCATCCCGGCCGTCTGCGCCGCATCCACCAGCAGGGGAACGCCGCGCTCCCGGCAGACCGCGCCCAGCTGTGCAATCGGCTGAATCAGCCCCGTGACGTTGCTGGCGTGGGCGATGATCACCAGTGCGGTTTTGCGGCTGATGACGCGGCGTAGAGAAGCAGGGGACAGGATACCGCGTTCATCCGGCGCAAGCATATGC
>OHGW01000336.1_pt1 | contig 22683 bp, 18 predicted proteins | sample 1567821 | NCBI WGS metagenome assembly OHGW01 (sample SAMEA3879572, study PRJEB24766) | human gut metagenome | biome: human-associated habitat; feature: feces | place: USA | collected 1985/1987 | reverse complement strand
ACAATATGAGGTCGATATATGCTGGAAGGGAGGACGATACGTGGTGGGTACATGGTCTGCTCCATGAGGATGATGACTTGTTTGACAAAGAACAAAACAATAAATCAGAATAAAATATGGGAATAGCATTACTGGCACTCTGCTTCTGTGCATTGTCACTCGTCCTTGCCTTGTTTGTGGGCATATTATGCCTAGTTTTTGGATAAAGAGATAATAGAATAACTATAGCAAAAGCCTATGAGGATTTACACTTCGTTGTACATTCCTTTGTCATTTTCTGCGGATTTGCCTATCTTTGCAGCCTAAATCAAAAAGTAAGATGATGGAAAACAAAGAACAGAAGACTTTTGAACCGCAGTCTGCCTCTGGCGTGGCAGAGAAGTATGCTGAGATCCTGCTGCAGGTGAAAGGATTGATGGAGGGAGTGGACAACCCCGTAGGCGTGCTCGCCAATGTGGCGGCGCTGCTCAAGGAGGCTTTCGACTATTATTTTTGGGTGGGATTCTATGTGGTGCGCCACGGCGAACTGCAGCTCGGTCCGTTTCAGGGATCTTTGGCCTGTTTCAGCATCAAGCACGGGCGTGGTGTCTGTGGCACATCCTGGGCCGAGGCGCGGACGCTGATGGTGTCCGACGTGCATGCGTTCCCAGGCCATATCGCCTGCTCCTCGCGGTCGCAATCGGAGATCGTCGTGCCCGTCATGAAAGATGGCGTGGTCGTAGCCGTCATCGATGTCGATAGCAGCGAGTTGGATTCCTTTCATGAGGCTGACCAGCAAGGTCTTGAGGCCATAGCGCAGGTTCTTGGCAGTTTGTTTCCTATCGGCTAAGACGGTCTTCAGGCTGGCTCTTGTCCCGATTGTTGGGCCGACCGTTGTCGCGATTACCCGACTATTTGTTGCCACCGTTATTAGGCTGTTCACTACCGCTTTGCTCGGGCTCTGCTGCCATTCCCGTCATTTCTTCCTCCTCCCTCAGTCTGTAGTGGGTCGGCCCTTTGGGTCGACTGTGGTCCTGTAGGAAGATGTGGTTGAGCGTGTGTGCCAATGCCTCCAGCGTTTGCTGGCGCCGAGCAGTTTTGAGTTCGCATTCCCACACCGTGATGCAATGCCAGCCCATCTGTGCGAGTTTTCTTTGCTCCTCGCAGTCGCGCTCCTTGTTTCGTTCTATCTTTCGCTGCCAAAATGCCACATTGGTCTTGGGCAGGCGGAAGCCTCCACAGTCGGCGTGCCCATGCCAGAAGCACCCGTTGACGAAGATGCAGGTACGATATTTGCGGAGCACGAGGTCGGGGTGGCCAGGCAGGCGCGGACTGTTCAGCCGGTAGCGAAAGCCTCTGCGCCACAGGTATTGGCGCACGATGCGCTCGGGCTTTGTCCCGCTGGAGCGAATGGCCGCCATGTTGTTGTGTCGCTGCGTCGCTTTGTCCATAACTTCTGAGGGTGAACAAACGTTGGTGATGGAACGTTGGTGATGAAATATTGCTGACGAAACATTAGTGATGTAACGTCGGTGATAAAATGTGGAGAGGGGAATGTGGGGGATGGTGCATAATATGAAAAGGGGTATCAACCTCGCTGGATGATACCCCCTCATTCTATGAAGTTGTAAACAAAAAAGCTTATTTACAATCCCGAACGGATTAGAGGTTCGGGTTCATCTTCGTCCACTCAGAGACCTCGGGGATGATGCCGAGAGCGATGATCTCGTCGCGCATCTTGCAGAGGTGCTCGTAAGACTTGTTGAGGGCAGCCAGCTCCTCTTCCGTGCCCGTGGGAGCGCAGAAGTGAACACCCGTCTTGTCGATGGTAGAAGGCATAGCCATCATCACGTTCTTGAAGCCACACTTATCGCAGTTGACATAGCAGCCAGCGGGGAGCGTAAACTCCTTGCCGCCCATAGCAGCCTCGATCATCTTCACAGCGTTGTAGGCAGGGCTCTGGAAAGAGCTGCGGCCACGAAGCTTGATGATGTTGGAACCACCTTGGATGGTGTGGTGCTTGATCTCCTCCCAGCGCTCCTCAGAGAGACCCATCTCAGAGAGGGGCTTGCCGTCGATCTTCACCTGGGAAGCGAAGACAGCCATCTGCTCGCCGTGGCCACCATAGGTGTGAGCACCCGTGACCTTGTCCTGCTGCACGCCAAACTCGAGGGCGAGAGCCTGCTGCAGACGCGTAGAGTCGAGAGCAGCGAGAGAAGTCAGCTGGTTGGGCTTCAAGCCAGAGTGGATGAGAGCGGTGAGGGCAGTCACGTCGGCCGGGTTGAAGATGACGACCACGTGCTCCACCTCGGGGCAATACTTCTTGATGTTGTCGCCGAAGTCGGCAGCGATCTGGCAGTTGCCCTTGAGCAGGTCCTCGCGGGTCATACCGTCCTTGCGGGGAGCACCACCAGAGGAGATGATGTACTTAGCACCCGTGAAGGCCTCTTTAGCATCAACGGTGTAGGTGATGTTGGCACCCTCGAAAGCACACTGCTGGATCTCATCGAATACGCCATGAACGCCCGGCTCATAGATATCGTAGAGGCAAATGTTAGGAGTGAGGCCGAGCATCAGAACGCTCTGTACCATGTTAGAACCAATCATACCGCCTGCGCCGACGATAACGAGCTTGTCATTTGTTAAATACTGCATTGTTTTATCTTTTAAAAGTTTTATGCTATTTGTTTTATCCCTTTGTGCAACCTGTTTCTGATTTGCACCGCAAAGTTACGCAAAAAAGTAGAGAGCAGAAAATATTTAACCATACTTTCACACTTTTTGTTTTATGAAAGGCTGGAATGGGTTTTTTAGAACCATTCGAAAACGATTTGTCCCGTCCGAAACGATGGGATGGCAAAGACGGAGGGACATAAAAACCGCGGCGGGATCCCGACTTTTTTTGATCCGTCTCTCAAAATATATCAACCCTCATGGCAATAAAAGGGGAAGTGGTGCGTTATTGGAATGTGTTTAAACGCATTATTGTCATATCCCTCACGCTGTTGGCCGTCATCGGCGCACATGCGCAATACGACCCCGTCTTTAGCCACTACTGGCTGATGGAGACTTCGTATAACCCGGCTGCAGCGGGAAAGGGCAACAAACTCAATGCCGTGGGCGCCTACTCAATGGGCTTCACGGGCTACGAGGGCAGTCCCAAGACGTTCTATGTGAGCGCGGACCTGCCCCTCTACCTTCTGCGGCAGTATCATGGCGTGGGCGCCTCGATGCTCAACGACCAGATAGGCGCGTTTACCCACCAGCGTCTTTCCGCCCAGTATGCCTTTCGCAAAAGCCTCTTCGGGGGTATGGTTTCGGCAGGTCTACAGCTCGGCCTCGTCATGGAGAAGTTTGACGGTACGAAGATTGATCTGGAAGACAGCAGCGATCCAGCTTTCTCCAAGTCGCAGCTCAGCGGCAACGCCCTTGACATGGGCTTCGGCCTCTACTACGTCCACCGCCAGTGGTACGTCGGCGTGAGCGGACAGCACCTCACCGGCCCGACCGTGGGGCTCGGCGAGACCAATGAGATGAAGGTTGATCCTACCTTCTACCTCACGGGAGGTTACAACATCAAGTTGCGCAGTCCCTACATCAGCGTTCCCACCTCGATGTTGGCTCGCTACGACGGCACGGCCTATCGTGCGGACATCACTGCCCGCGTGGTCTATCAGAACGAGAAGAAGCGTATGTACGCTGGTCTCGGCTACAGTCCTACCAACTCCGTCACGGGCTATATCGGCGGAAGCTTTCAGGGCATCAACGTCGGCTATAGCTACGAGATGTTCACCGGTGGTGCCGGTATGGGCAACGGCTACCACGAACTGGTGGTGAGCTATCAGATGGATATCAACCTTCAGAAGAAGGGGCGCAACCTCCACAAGAGTGCGCGGATATTGTAGCGAGTGGGTGAGAGTAGATAGCTGTGAGAGTAGATGGATATGGGTGAGTGTAGATAGACAAAAGAAGAGTTGATCGATAAATTAAGATAAATAAATAAGGATAAATAAAAATAGAAAGAAGCGCCGCCCTTTTTCCCCAGACGGGGTAGGGCGGGTGCTCCAAACCAGTAAGATATGAGAAAAGGAACGTACATATTGGCTATTTGCGCGAGTATGATGGCCACCATGTTGCTCTCGGGCTGCTTCGGTGGCAAGAGCGCGTCGTCGTCAGGAAGAGGCGGCGAGGTGGTCGGCGTGAGCGGACGTGGCTTCAAGGAGCCCACGCCCTACGGTATGACGCTCGTGAAGCGCGGTTCGCTGCGGATGGGCGTTGAGAAACAGGACAGCCTGTGGGGCAAGTCAATGCCCGTGAAGGACATTAGTGTTGATGGCTTCTGGATGGACGAGACAGAGGTGACCAACTCGCAGTATAAGCAGTTTGTCCACTGGGTGCGCGACTCCATTCTCCGTACCCGACTGGCAGACCCGTCCTACGGTGGCGACGAGAGTTACATGATCACCGAGGATAAGAACGGCGACCCCGTCACTCCTCATCTCAACTGGAACAAGCGTTTGCCTCGCAAGCCGACGGAGGACGAGCTGAGAGCCTTCGAGAGCCTCTACGTCACCAATCCTGCCACGGGAGAGAAGATGCTCGACGCGCGCCAGCTCAACTACCGCTACGAGATCTACGACTACACGGCAGCAGCCTTGCGCCGCAATCGTCTCAACCCGCAGGAGCGCAACCTCAACACCGACATTACGGTCGATCCCAACGAGGTGGTGATGATCAGCAAGGACACGGCCTATGTCGATGACGAGGGTGTGATCCACAGCGAGACCATCAACCGTCCGCTCTCCGGACCGTGGGATTTCCTCAATACCTATATTGTCAACGTCTATCCCGACACGACGTGCTGGGTCAACGACTTCCGCAACTCTGACAATGAGACCTACCTGCGTTCCTACTTCAGCAATCCGTCGTTCAACGACTACCCCGTGGTCGGCGTGTCGTGGGAGCAGGCCAACGCCTTCTGCGCCTGGCGCACCGACTATCTGCTCAAGGGACTGGGCGGCGAGGCACGCTATGTGCAGCGCTACCGTCTGCCGACCGAAGCAGAGTGGGAGTTTGCAGCCCGTGGCAAGGATCAGAATGAGTTCCCTTGGAACAACCAAGACGTGAAGAGCGGCAACGGCTGCTTCTATGCCAACTTCAAGCCCGACCGTGGCAACTACACCAAGGACGGCAACCTCATCACCAGCAAGGTGGGTATCTACTCGGCCAATAGCAACGGACTCTTTGATATGGCTGGCAACGTGGCAGAATGGACCAGCACGGTCTATACCGAGGCGGGTGTCGATGCAATGAACGACCTCAATCCGCAGCTCGAATACAAGGCGGCGCTCGAAGATCCCTACCGACTGAAAAAGAAGAGCGTGCGTGGCGGCTCGTGGAAGGATCCTGAGAGCTACATCCGTGCAGCCTGGCGCACCTGGGAGTATCAGAATCAGCCGCGTTCCTACATCGGCTTCCGTTGCGTGCGATCGTTGGCAAGCAGCGCGAGCGAGGCAGCGAGAATGAGTAAGAAAAGTCAAAAACGAAGCAAGAAAAGATAATGTCGAACTACAGTAAATATAATGTCATCTACCGACTGCAGAAGTGGATGGACAGCGTCCCTGGACAGACCTTTCTCAACTACGGATATAGCTGGGGCGCCTCAATCGTGATCCTTGGCGCACTCTTCAAGCTCACCCACCTGCCGGGAGCCAACTTCTGGTTGTTCTTCGGTATGGGTACGGAGGTTGTCGTCTTCTTCCTCTCGGCCTTCGACCGTCCTTTCGACAAGACCGACGATGGTCGCGAACTTCCCACCCGTGTCACCTTCTCGGGCGAGCAGGTCTTTGCCGACGATGAGGCTGGTGACTATGCTGACGAGTCTGGCGACTATGAGCATAGCGATGAGGCCGACGAGGCCAACGTCGCTGGTGGGGCTCAACCCCGCGTGGTCTATGGCCGTTCGGGCCACCGTCGCACGGCGGCTCGCTCAACGGCTCCTTCAGCGGGTCCCGCTGTTCACCACGACGCTCAGCAGACTGCTGCTGACGAGGCCTTCGATGCAGCCCATGCTGCCGCAGGCGCACAGCCTGCAGCTGCTTCCATGCCCACCGCAGAGCAGGTGGCTATGGCTATGCTCAACTATCAGCGCGGCGATGTGGAGGGAGCACAGCAGCAGGCTCCCGAGATGGTCGAGGCACAGACGAAATATGTCGATGCGCTGAAGAGCCTCACCGACATGTTGGGCAAGGTCAACGAGCAGAGCCAGCGTCTCGCCCGCGACAGCGAGGAGATGGAGAACCTCAACCGTACGCTCACGGGCATTGCCAAGATCTACGAGATGCAGCTCAAGGGCGCGAGCCAGCAGGTGGGCACCATCGACCAGATCAACGACCAGACGCGCAAGATGGCACAGCAGATTGCCGACCTCAATGCTATCTACGCCCGTATGATAGAGGCCATGACGGTCAACATGCGGGCCGCAGCCCCTGGCGCAGCAGCCCCCACAGCTCCTGCTGCCGAGTAGTTTACAGCATACAGTAGGGGAGAGCCAGGGCTTACGGCTCCGCCCCCTGCATTATCACAACGCAAAATATGGCTATCAAGAAAATCAAGATATCGCCCCGCCAGAAGATGATCAACCTCATGTACGTCGTCCTCATGGCCATGCTCGCGCTGAACATCTCCACCGAGGTGCTCAACGGATTCTCCATTGTGGAGGAGAGCTTGAACCGGACGACGGGCAACTCCACGAAGGAGAATGAGGCCATCTATCGCGAGCTGGAGCAGATCATGCGCAAGAATCCTGCCAAGGCGCGCGTGTGGTTTCAGCGTGCCACCACGGTGAGGGCTATGAGCGACTCGCTCTTCAACTACGCCCAAGAGCTGAAGACGCTCATCGTCCGTGAGGCCGACGGACCGGAGGGCGATCCGCTTCACATCAAGAACAAAGACAACCTCGAAGCAGCAGGCGTCGTCATGCTGAGCCCGGGCACGGGACAGGGACGCAAGCTCTTCGACGCTATCAATAGCTACCGTGAGCGGATACTCCGTCTCATCGACGACCCATTGCAGAAGCAGATCATCAGCAGCAACCTCTCCACGACCGTGCCCTCGGCGGCGCTCAACAAAAACTGGGAGGAGTATATGTTTGAGGATATGCCTACGGCGGCCGCCGTCACGCTGCTTTCCAAGTTGCAGAGCGACATACGCTACGCGGAAGGCGAGGTGCTTCACACGCTCGTGGCCAACGTGGGACTCAAGGACATTCGGGTCAACAAGCTCGAAGCTATCGTCGTCCCCGACCAGACGCGCCTCTATCCGGGCGAGACCATCACGGCCCGCATGATGCTGGCTGCTGTTGACTCCACCCAGTCGCCGGAGGTCTATGTCAACGGACAGAAGATCAAGGGCAACACCATCCAGGTCAAGGCAGGAGCGCCGGGCAAGCACACCATCCAGGGCTACATGCTCGTGCGCGACTTGATGGGCAATGTGCTGCGCCGCGACTTCAAGCAGGACTACATGGTCATTGGCGGTCCGAAGCCAGAAAACTACATTTCGCCCGACGGAATGCAGCAGATTCCGCCCTTCGACGGAATGGCGACGATTGCTGCCGATCTGATGAACGTACTCTATGCGGGCTTCGACAACCCCATCACCATCTCCATCCCCAACACCTCGCAGAGCGACGTGCAGGCGACGATGACGGGCGGTACGCTGACGGCCCGTGGTGGTGGCCACTTCATCGCACGTCCCACCACGCCCGGCAATCCCGTCACGCTCCGCGTCTCTGCCAAGGGCCGACTGGTTGGCGAGTATAAGTTTAGGGTGCGCAAACTGCCTGATCCTGCTCCCTACATCGCCATGGGCGCTGACCGCTTCAAGGGAGGCAGTTTCTCCAAGGCCAACCTGATGGCAGCCTCGGGCATTCATGCAGCCATCGACGACGGACTGCTCGACATCCCGTTCCAGGTGACGAGTTTCCAGACCGTCTTCTTCGACAACATGGGCAATGCCGTTCCCTTGTCCTCCAACGGATCGCATTTTACGGCCCAGCAGAAGGAGCAGTTCCGCCACTTGAGCCGCAACCGTCGCTTCTACATCACTAACGTGGTAGTCCACGGTCCTGATGGCACCACTCGCAGCCTGGGTGGAGGCAATGCCATGCAGGTGATCGTGAGGTAGCGAATGATATTACATCTCGAACAGAATAGACAATACTTAGAATAGGAAATATACGATGAAACGGATATTCTTCATCCTTTGCATGACTCTCTCGGTGGTCTCGGTCGTAGCCCAGCCCGCCAAGCGGAGAGCCGAACAACAGAAACAACAGACGCAGACGGGAGCCAACGCGCTCACCACGCGCGCCCTCATCTCCTTCCCCACCGTGCAGGAGATGCCGGAGGACGTCGTGTGGCGCCGCGACCTTTACCGCGAGGTGAAGTTGACGGACGACGCCAATGCTGGTCTCTATTATCCGACGGAGCCCATTGGCAGCCAGATGAACCTCTTCACCTACATCTTCAAACTGATGCTCCACCGCGACATCTACTGCTACGAGTATAGGCTGGACGGCAACGAGCTCTTCACCGACTCGGCCCGTATCAAGCCGATCCAATTTCTCGACAACTACAAGATCTACTACGAACGACGCGGCAAGGGCATTTACCTCGACAATAGCGACATTCCCTCGGGCGAGGTGAAGGGCTACTACCTCAAGGAGAGCGCCTACTACGACCAAGGCACGTCCACGTTCCGTCGCAAGGTCATCGCCCTCTGTCCGATACTCTATCGCGAGGACGATTTCGGCGACGGCGAGACGAAGTATCCTTTGTTCTGGGTGAAGTACGACGACCTGGCTCCCTATCTCTCGAAGCAGACGATGATGACCTCCAATCTCAACAATGCGGCGGTCATGAGTGTTGACGACTATTTTACGCGCAATATGTATGAGGGCAAGATCTACAAGACGACGAACATGCTTGGACGCACGCTCGCGCAGTATTGTCCTACCGATTCGGCCATGAGCGCGGAGCAAAAGAAGATCGAGAAGGAGCTCCAGGACTTCGAGAAGAATATCTTCGGCAACCAGGAGAAGCGCGACAGTCTGGATAGCGTACAGACCGCTCAGGAGAAGGTCGGCAGAAAGCCGAAGCGTAGTGCCCGCACGCGCCGTTCGGGCGACAAGGAGCCTTCTGTCAAGCGCAGCCGCAGACCTTCGGGCGGTAGTGGCTCGGGCAGTGCAGCACGCGTCTCTGTGCGCCGCCAGCGCCATTGATGAGAGAGTGTGTGGGTCCTTTGGCGTGTAAACGCCAAAGGACCTGATGGTTATAATTTTTCTAACAATTTAAAACAGAAACCGTATGAAAAAGTTTTTTACTACTTTATTGGTTGCCGTTGGCCTGATGAGTGCCACCACGGCGAGTGCTCAGGTGCAGTTTGGTGTCAAAGCTGGTGTCAACGTGACGAACATGTCGCTCGACAAGGAGGTTCTCGACGCTTCCAACCGTGTTGGCTTCTTCGTCGGTCCGACCGTGAAGTTCACCCTGCCCGTAGTCGGTCTCGGTATTGATGCTTCCGCCCTCTATGACCAGCGCGAGGCCAAGGTCAGCGTGGATGGAGTGCAGGGTATTGTCGATACGGAGCAGACGCTCAAGCAGCGCCAGATTGCCATCCCCATCAACCTTCGCTACGGCATTGGACTGGGCTCTACGGCCAGCATCTTCCTCTTCGCAGGTCCGCAGTTTGGCTTCAACGTGGGCGACAAGGAGCAGAGCCTCTGGAATGATGCAGCCGAGTGGAAGTTGAAGACTTCCAACTTCAGCGTCAACGTGGGTCTTGGCGCCATGGTGCTCAACCACCTGCAGGTCACGGCCAACTACAACATTGCTTGTGGCAGCACGGGTGACATCCGCGCCAATAGCATTGTCGGCAATGTTCTTGACTTAAGCAAGTATGCTACCAAGGGCAAGAACAACTCTTGGCAGATTGGTGTGGCCTATTTCTTCTAAAGCGTAATTAGGCCAGAATAAACTGTTCTGATAGTAGGGTCGTGGCGTTTTCTGAAAAAGCTCAGAAGTTGCCACGGCCTTTTTTGTGCTTCATCTGGAAAATGGAGTGATAGGCTTGTTTGTGTTGTTTACTATACGACTTGCTGATTTGGAAAAACAACTTGAACAACTTTTACAACAAGTAACAACGCTTCGCGGGGACATCGCCTCTTCGAGGCCCATGCAAACCAAGGGTCGCTTGTATGGAAACAACAAAATACAACGCTTCGCCTTGGGTACATTTATATTATACATTATCCGGCAAAGGTAGCTTCTTTGGATGAGTCAACAATAAAAAAGAATTGTATTTTTTTTGTATTGTCTTCGATTTGCATTATCTTTCGATAAGCTAAGCTGCATCTCAACAATAAAAAAGAATTGCATTTTTTTTGTATTGTCTTCGATTTGCATTATCTTTGCATTCGAATAAGAGAGCGAATTGAGAATCCCCCCTGGACAAGGAGCCTGTGACGAGGGTATTGCAGCGGGTGGAATGAACCAATCAATTATCAACAACCAAACGAATCTCATGGCGACAACGATACTTCTTCTTGAGCTCGCAGTCGTGCTGGCGATGATTTTTATTGGCGCACGGATGGGAGGAATCGGATTGGGTATTTTCGGTATGCTCGGCGTCTTTGTGCTGGTCTATGGTTTCGGACTGAAGCCGGGCAGCGCACCTATTGATGTGATGATGATCATCCTTGCCGTAGTGACTGCCGCTGCGGCCCTACAGGCTGCGGGCGGACTGGAATATCTCGTCGGACAAGCGGCGATCTTCCTGCGCAAGCATCCTCACCATATCACCTATTATGGTCCGCTCTGCACCTGGCTTTTTTGCTTGGTGGCGGGTACGGCCCACACTTGCTATTCGCTGCTGCCCATCATCAGCGAGATAGCCCAGGCCAATAAGATTCGGCCCGAGCGTCCTTTGAGTTTGGCTGTCATTTCGGCCTCGCTGGGCATTACGGGTTCCCCTGTCTCTGCAGCCACGGCAGCTATCATCTCCCAGGACCTCTTGGGCGGCGCGGGAGTGGAGCTGGGTACGATCCTTATGGTCTGTGTACCCGCCTCGCTGGTGGCCATCCTTGTGGCCGCCTTCATCCAAAACCGTGTCGGCAAGGCGTTGGAGGACGATCCGGAGTATCAGCGCCGCGTCAGAGAGGGGTTGATCTGTCCTGAGAAGGATGTGGAGAGTTTGCGACAAGCCGAGACGATGGCGCGCCCCGAGGCCAAATACTCCGTCTGGGTTTTCCTCTTCGGTGTGGCCTTGGTCGTGTTGTTCGGTTTCCAACCGCAGTTGCGCCCCGAGGGAGTCACGATGTCTGAGACTATCGAGATGATCATGATGGCCGACGTGATCCTCATCATGCTGGTGGGCAAGGTCAAGGTGGGCGACGTGACGAAGGGCAGTGTGTTTGCCGCAGGCATCAATGCCGTCATTGCCATTTTCGGAATCGCATGGATGGGCAGCACTTTCTATACGGGCAACGCCGAGGCCATCAACCAGTCTTTGTCCGGGATGGTAGCCGAAGCGCCGTTCACGTTTGCCGTGGCCCTGTTTGTGATGAGCGTCATGCTCTTCTCCCAGGCTGCCACCGTCACCACCCTCTATCCCTTGGGCCTTGCCCTGGGCATCAGTCCGCTGCTTCTAGTGGCCATGTTTCCCGCCGTCAATGGCTATTTCTTCCTCCCCAACTATCCTACGGAGGTAGCTGCCATCAACTTCGACCGCACGGGGACCACGCGCGTGGGACGCTGGGTCATCAACCATTCGTTTCAACTGCCAGGCTTCGTCACCACGTTTGTGGCTATCGGCGTGAGCTATCTCATCACGCTTTTCCTCTGAGCCCTCTCTAATGGCAGGAGGACCAGCCAGCAGAACAGCACTAAAGATGAACAAGTCTAAAGCAGAACGGCTCTAAGCAGGACGGCCCTAACGACCGAACGGCAGAACGGATCTAACGGGAAAATGGCTCTGTCAGCAGGACGGAAAGTTGGCGTGCTATGTGGCAAGAGAACGACCATACGGACAACAAAAAAATAAGGGAGAAAACAGATAGAATAATATCAATACAATCATATCGACATGAAGAAAATCTTTGTAACAGCCGCCGCGCTGACCCTCACCTTGGGAGCAAGCGCACAGGGCAACAACACAGGTATGGGCGGCGACCATGAGGGATGCACCAGCCTGGCTGAGCGCGTTTTGAAGTTGGAGAAGAAAAACGACGCCTTCAACGTTTACATCAACTACGCAGCCAGTTTTCAGGAGACAGACAACGGCACGGAGTGGGGTTCGGCCTTCAAGAACCGTCAGGCGCGCCTGGAGTTTATGGGCCATCTGACGGACAAGATCTCCTACCGCTTCCGCCATCGTCTGAACAGTGGCAACAACGCGCAGTCGGAGGACAATTTTGCTGCTGCTACGGACGTGCTCTGGGTGGGCTACCAGTTTAACGAGAAGCTGGGCGTCCATGCGGGTAAGGTGTGTCAGTACTGGGGAGGATTCGAGTATGACGAGAACCCCATGTATATCTATCAGTTTAGCGACATGGGCAACAACATCGACATCTTCAAGGCGGGTGTGAACGTTTCCTATCGTCCCGTGGCCAGTCAGGAACTCACCCTCAGCATTACCGACGCTTATAGCAACAAGTTTGCTGAGGAGTATGGCGAAGGAGCCTACTCCTTGGAGGCCGACGGAACGAAGCGCATCCTGGAGGCTTCCAACCATCCGCTGACCTATATCTTCGGCTGGAACGGCAATTTCTTCGGCGACAAGCTCCAGACGCGCTGGTCTTGGGGTATTCAGACCGAGGCCAAGCATAAGTATAGCCGGATGCTCTTCCTCGGACAGAAACTCAACCTGCCACGCGTGCAGTGGTATTTCGACTACATGGGCGCCTTCGAGGGCCTCGACCGTCTGCGCATTGCAAGTCGCGAGGGAGCAGCGCTGCTGGCGGATGCTGACCATCCCGATGCAGGCCCAGGCTATTTCAGCGACGTCCACTACCATTCGTTCGTCACGAAGCTCAACTGGCAGTTTGTGCCGCAGTGGAACCTGATGGTCAAGGGAATGTACGAAATGGCCAGCGTGGACAATGTCGCTGCCATGAAGGACTTCCGCAAGAGCTATGGCTACCTGGCCAGCGTGGAGTATTTCCCCGTCAAGGGCGAGGACTTCCGCGTCTTCCTGGCCTACACGGGTCGCAAGTTTGATTATAGCAAGGAGTGCGGGCTGCAGGACTACAATACCAACCGCATTGAGCTCGGCCTCATGTACCGCCTCAAAATGTTCTAAATCACTGCCTCTTAGGGTAGAAAGCAAGAAAATATGAGAAATCCGCGGTCTTTGTCTATGAGGCTGCGGATTTTTTTCTTTTTTGGGGGGCTCCCAGGGGTAAATGCCTGCTGAGTAGGGAAAACAACCAATACAACATTTACAAGAAAATACAACGCTTCGCGGGGATATGGAGTTATTTCCTGATTTCGAAATGCTGGTAGTCCTTCACGGTCCGCCAGTTGCCGCCCCACACAAATCCGCGGGCGGTGAAGAGGCGATAGCAGAGGTCTCCCTTGACGATCTTGTAGGGGAATTTGGCTTCGCGCTGCAGGTATTTCCGCCCTTGGCGCGGCTCCACCACTACCTTGCCGCCTACCGTCCGCCGACACGGGTTGTAGAGCGGGTTGATGTCCACGGCCAGTCCTCGGGCGTGGGCCGAGAGTTTGGTGCTTCCCGTCGTGATGCGGTAGTTGAACGCCGAGGAGTTGTTGGCCGCCATCGATCGCTCGTCGTCTGCGCCGTAGTCGTCGATGAGGCGCATCCGCTCGATGGGGTAGTGGGCGTCGTAGAGCTTGCGCAGGATCTCCAGGACGTCGTTGGCAATGGCCCGATTGACTACCATCTCGCCGACGATGCTCCTGCCCTGCGCGTCTTTGTGGAGGCAGAGCAGGTAGCGTAGGTCCTCTCTCGCCACACGGCAACCCTCCTTGTAGGACCGCCCCCGCATCCTTTCAAACACCGAGTCGCTGATCTTGGAAACCGAGAAAAAACTGCCCACACCCCTTCGGGCTACAACCTCCTCGCCGACGATGTCGCCTGGGCGAAAGGTAGCTCCAGTCTGCGCCGCCATCTTGCCTGGCAGGCTCTGTGGTGGGACAACGCCCCCGACTCCCATGGGCAGCAAAATCAGGCCCACGGGCAGCAGAAGGAAGCCCACGAGGGCGAGGCGAGGGAGCGGGCGGAGCGCCTTCGTAGAACGGAGTGCTTTCGTAGAATGGAGTGCTTTCGTAGAATGGAGTGCCTTCGTAGCATGGAGCACCTTCATAGAGCGGGCGAGGCGGGCGATTCGCATGGAAACCATCAGGTGAGCGATTCGAGATGCTTCTTGATGTCCTTGAGTTCGTCGCGCACGTTGATGAGGCTTTCCAGCACCTGCTGCGTGCGTTCCGATCCGTCGCGGTTCTGCTGGAGCATCTTCTTGGCTGCGGCGATCTTGAATCCCCTTACCTTCACTAAATTGTAGATAAGGCGCACCTGCTCTATGTCCTTCTTCGTGTATTGTCTGACGCGGTTTTGGTTGGTTTTCGGTTTCAGACTGGGGAAAACCGTTTCCCAATAGCGCAGCAGGCTCTCCGCGACGTTCATCATCTGAGCCACCTCTTTGATGGAGTAGTAGAGCTTATTGGGGCGCTCTGCATTGATCTGTTCCATGTTTTTTCCTTCTTTAATTCAATCGGTTTCCTTTGGATTTGCAAAAATACTCAAAAGTCATTACCTTTGCAACTGTTTAGGATGAATTTTAGGAATTAAAAACATAAGACGATGATGACAGCAAATGAAATCCGCGACTCGTTCAAGAAATATTTCGAGTCGAAAGGTCACGCCATAGTGCCCTCAGCCCCTATGGTCATCAAGGACGACCCCACGCTGATGTTTACCAACGCGGGCATGAATCAGTGGAAGGACATCATACTTGGCACGAAGGATCCGGAGCCGCGCCGCCGCGCCGACTCGCAGAAGTGTCTTCGCGTGAGTGGCAAGCACAACGACCTGGACGTGGTCGGCCACGACACCTACCATCACACGATGTTTGAGATGCTGGGCAACTGGTCTTTTGGCGACTACTTCAAGCAGGGCGCCATCGACGCGGCCTGGGAGTATCTCGTTAGTATTCTCCACCTCAACCCCGAGGACCTCTACGTCACGGTCTTCGAGGGCGACGAGAAGGAAGGCCTGGCCCGCGACGAAGAGGCGGCCAAGTTCTGGCGGAAGCACGTGCCCGAGGACCATATCATCAACGGCAACAAGCACGACAACTTCTGGGAGATGGGCGACACGGGCCCCTGCGGTCCCTGCTCTGAGATCCATATCGACAATCGCCCCGACGAGCTGAAGGCGCTGACGCCAGGCCGCGAACTGGTCAACAAGGACAATCCCCAGGTCATCGAGATCTGGAACCTCGTTTTCATGCAGTACAACCGCCGCAGCGACGGGTCGCTGGAGAAGCTCGGCATGAACGTGATTGATACGGGTATGGGCTTCGAGCGCCTCGTCCGCATCCTCCAGGGCAAGCACTCCAACTACGATACCGACATCTTCCAGCCCATCATCAAGGAGATCGAGAACCTCTCGGGCCTGAAGTACGGATTCACCACGCCCAGCAGCACCGAGGATGAGGGCGCGACCGACCAGGAGAAGGTCGATATCGCCATGCGTGTGGTGGCCGACCATCTGCGCGCCGTGGCTTTCTCCATTGCCGACGGCCAGTTGCCGGGCAACGCCAAGGCTGGCTACGTCATCCGCCGCATCCTGCGCCGTGCCGTCCGCTACGCCTACACCTTCCTCGGTCAGAAAGAGGCCTTTATGTTCCGCCTCGTCAATGTCCTGATCCAGGAGATGGGCGCTGCCTATCCCGAGTTGCCAGCCCAGCGCGAGCTCATCGCCCGCGTGATCAAGGAGGAGGAGGACAGTTTCCTCCGCACCCTCGACAAGGGCATCAACCTCCTCAACGGCGAGATGGACGAGCTCAAGGCCCACGGCGAGAAGGAGCTGCGTGGCGCCCAGGCTTTCCGCCTCTTCGACACCTATGGCTTCCCCCTCGACCTGACGGAGCTGATCTGCCGCGAAAACGGCTATACCGTCAACGAGCAGGAGTTTGACGAGGAGATGGCCAAGCAGAAGGCCCGCGCCCGCAATGCGGCCCAGGTGGAGAACGGCGACTGGGTCGTGCTGCGCGAGGGTGAGCAGGAGTTTGTGGGCTACGACCACACGGAGTATCCCTGCCACATCCTGCGCTACCGCGAGGTGAAGCAGAAGAAGTCCACCTTCTTCGAGGTCGTGCTCGACTATACGCCGTTCTATGGCGAGATGGGCGGCCAGGTCGGCGACCAGGGCAAGCTCGTCAGCAGCGACGAGACCGTGGTCGTGAGCGACACGAAGCGCGAGAACAACCAAAGCATCCACATTCTCAAGCGTATTCCGCAGGACCCCACGGAGGAGTTTACGGCCTGCGTCGATGTGCCGCTGCGCGAGGCTTCCGCCCGCAACCACACCGCCACCCACCTCTTGGACTACGCGCTGAAGCAGGTGCTCGGCGACCATGTGGAGCAGAAGGGATCCTACGTCAGCGCCGACACGCTGCGCTTCGATTTCTCCCACTTCCAGAAAGTCACTGACGAGGAGCTGCGCCGTGTGGAACAGCTGGTCAACAGCCTTATCCGTCAGGACCTCCAGCTCGACGAGCATCGCGACATGCCGATGGAGGAAGCCAAGAAGCTGGGCGCCGTCGCCCTCTTCGGCGAGAAGTATGGCGACCGCGTGCGTGTGGTCCGCTTCGGACCCTCTTGCGAGTTCTGCGGCGGTATCCACGTGGCTGCCACGGGCCGCATCGGCTTCTTCAAGATCGTTGGCGAGAGCAGCGTGGCTGCTGGCGTGCGCCGCATCGAGGCCATGACGGGCGAGGTCTGCGAGAACGCCATCTATCTGCTCGAGGACACGCTCCGCGACCTGAAGTCGCTCTTCAACAACGCCAAGGACCTCAAGGCCGTCGTCACGAAGTATATCGACGAGCACGACCACATGAAGAAAGAGATCGACCAGTTCCGTGCCCAGGCCGTGGAGCGCATGACCCAGGAGTTGGTGCGCAGGGCCGAGGAGGTCGATGGTCTGCGCGTCGTCAAGGCCGTCGTTCCCCTCGATCCCGCCGCAGCCAAGGACCTGGTCTTCAAGGTGCGCCAGGCCATTCCCGACAACCTGGTCTGCGTCGTCGGTTCCGTCCACGAGGACAAGCCGCTGCTGAGCGTGATGTTCTCCGACGATCTCGTGGCCAGCCATGAGCTCAACGCGGGCAAGATCATCCGCGAGGCTGCCAAGCTCATCAAGGGTGGTGGTGGCGGCCAGCCCCACTATGCCCAGGCTGGCGGCAAGGACCGCGATGGTCTCGCGGCAGCCGTCGACAAGGTGCTCGAGCTGGTGAGGAAGTAAGTCGGCCCTCGTTTTCCGCATTTTTCTATAGCGTCAGCCCGGGATAGTTCACGTCCTGGGGCTGACGCTTTCCTTTTCCTTTGGTTATCCGATATTTGGAGTGACGCGCGGAGTTGAGTAATATAAAAATCATTGAAAACAACGCTTTTCAAGCAAAAATTCCTGCTGAGTAGGGGAAAACAACAAATACAACATTTACAACAAGTTAAAACTTTTCACGCTTCGCGTGTTGCAATCCTGCTGCAAAGGAAACAACAAAATACAACACGGGTTCCATGAATGGAACCTTCGCGGGGACAAATCCTGCTGAGTAGGGGAAAACAACAAATACAACATTTACAACAAGTTACAACTTTTCACGCTTCGCGTGTTGCAATCCTGCTGCAAGGGAAACAACAAAATACAACAAGGGTTCCATGAATGGAACCTTCGCGGGGACATAACGCCAGGAGAAATCAACTGGAAATGTGGCCAAGGCGAAGCGTTGTATTTTGTTGTTTCGCAACAAGCAAGCCTTGATCTGCATGGGCCTCGAAGAGGCGATGTCCCCGCGAAGCGTTGTTCAAAGTTGTAAAAGTTGTTCAAGTTGTTTTCCCATTTCAGCAGGCCGTATTGGAAACGCAAGTGCCCTGTCGCTCCAAATATCGGATGCCCCCTTTTCCGCCCCTTTTTCCGCCTCGCGGGCGACCTTGTCGTGCGATTGTTGGACGATTGTCGGGCGATTGTCGGAGAAAATAAGGATAACTTAACGCTCCATTGTCGGAAATGGAGAGAAAACATCGTACCTTTGCACCTTCATAGTAGGTAAAACAAAAAAGCGAAGCATTGAGAACCATCTATCTTCAAAAAGACTGCCCAGCCGACCTGGCCGCGAGCGTGGCCACCATCGGCTTCTTCGACGGCGTACACCGTGGGCATCAGTTTCTCATCTCCCATGTGGTTGAGACCGCGCGGGAGGAGGGCCGCCAGTCGATGATCATCACCTTCGACCAGCATCCCCGCGAGGTGCTCCATGCCGACTACCAGCCCCGCCTGCTCACCCCTCTGCAGGAGAAACTCTATCTCCTGGAGCGCACGGGTGTGGACGTGGTGGCCGTGCTCCATTTCGACGTGGCCCTGTCGCAGCTCTCCGCCCGCGACTTCATGCACGACCTGCTGCTGGAGCGGCTCCACGTGGCCAAACTCTTCATCGGCTACGACCACCGCTTCGGCCACAACCGCGCCGAGGGCTTCACCGACTATGTGGCCTATGGCCGCGAGATGGGGATGGAGGTGGTGCAAAACCCCGTCTTCGAATTGGAGGGCGTCAACGTCAGTTCCACCGTCTGTCGGCGCCATGTGGCAGCGGGCGAGATGGAGGCGGCCTCGCGCTGCCTGGGCTATCCCTATAGGATGGGCGGCCGCGTGGTGGCCGGATTCCAGGAGGGCCGCAAGCTCGGTTTCCCCACGGCCAACATCCAGCTCGCCGACCCGCGCCGTCTTGTGCCCGCCTCGGGCGTCTATGCCGTGAGGGTCAAGATAGACGACGAGGCGACGTGGCGACTGGGCATGATGAACATCGGCACGCGCCCCACCTTTGACGGCGAGAAGGTCTCGCTGGAGGTGCATATCTTCGACTTTGCGGGCGACCTCTATGGCTGTCAGGTCGAGGTGGCGTTTCTCCGCCGCGTCCGCGAGGAGCGCAAGTTTGCCTCGCCCGAGGAGCTGGCCGCCCAACTGGCCCGCGACAAGCAGACGATCCTCGATGCGTGTTGTTTATCATAATCGCTTAAAAGAGCAGTTATTTATCATAATCGCTTGTAGTGGTTGTTTATCATAATCGTTTAAGAAAAAAAATAAAGAAAAAAATAGAACAACAGATGAAAGAGAATAGAAAGCCAGGAAGAATGGCGGTGGACCTCCTATTGATCTTCATCGTCTTTCTCGTCATTCAGATGGTGGTCAACGGACTTGTCACCCTCGTCTATGTGTATCTGAACCACGTCGATGCTGCCCAGTTTGCGCAGCAGGTGGCCAGCGGTCAGCAGGGGCAGTTTGTCGCCGTCACCTCGGTGCTCTCCAGCCTGCTCACGATCATGGTCTATCCGCGCCTGCGGTGGACCCCCCTCGACCGCACCTATCTCCGCTCCCGCCCCTGGGCCACGCTCGTGTGGTGCGGCCTGCTCACGCTGGGCACGATCCTGCCCTTCGAGTGGGTCTATGAGCAACTGCAGATACAGATGGCCGACTCCCACCAGGCCCTCTTCGAGAGCGTCATGCGCGAGCCCTGGGGCTATGTGGCCCTGGGCATCCTGGCGCCCGTGGCCGAGGAGTTTGTGTTTCGCGGCGGCCTCCTGCGCACGTTGCTCTCGATGATGTGCGTGCGCGGATGGGAGAGCGGACGCTACGTTGCCCCCACGGCGTCGAGCGCCTCCGTTGCGCCCACGAGATCCAGCGCCTCTGGGGAGCGTGCGGGCCGCGCCTGGGCCCCCTGGTTGGCCATTGCCTTTTCGGCCCTGCTCTTCGGCGTGGTCCACATGAACTGGGCGCAGGGCTTCCACGGCTTTATCATGGGCCTCCTGCTCGGTTGGCTCTACTACCGCACGGGCAGCATGATGCCGGGCATCATCGTCCACTGGGTCAACAACACGGTGGCCTACCTGATGTTCAAGCTCCTGCCCGGTATGGCCGACGGCCAGCTCATCGACTTCTTCCACGGTTCGGAGCGCCTGATGGTCGTGGGCCTGCTCTGCTCGCTCTCGATCCTCGTCCCGAGTCTTTTCCAAATCATCTTGCGAACAAAAAAATAGAATGGCCTTCGGCCCCCGGGCCAAGGTTTTTTCTCTGACACAGACAGAAAGTTTCCCTCTGACACAGACAGAAACAGTTTCTTTCCGACACAGATAGAACATGAACTACCAAGACAGCAAACAATACGAGATCATGGCCCCCGTGGGCAGCTACGAGTCGCTCGCCGCGGCCATCGAGGCGGGTGCCGACTCCGTCTATTTCGGCGTGGGCCGACTCAATATGCGGTCCCATTCGGCCAATCATTTTGACATTGACGACCTGCGGCAGATCGTCGCCATCTGCACCGAGCACGGGATCAAGACCTATCTCACCGTCAACACGATCATCTACGACAACGACCTCGCCACGATGCGCGAGATACTCGATGCGGCGCGCGAGGCGGGCGTCTCGGCCATCATTGCCTCCGACGTGGCCGTGATGAGCTACTGCCGGCAGATCGGCCTGGAGGTCCACCTCTCCACCCAGCTCAACATCTCCAACGTCGAGGCCCTGCGCTTCTACGCGCAGTTTGCCGACGTCGCCGTGTTGGCGCGCGAGCTCAACATGGACCAGGTCAGCCACATCTACGAGGCCATCCATGGTCCCGAGCCCATCCTCGGACCTGCGGGCCAGCCCGTCCGCATCGAGATGTTCTGCCATGGCGCGCTCTGCATGGCCGTCTCGGGCAAGTGCTACATGAGCCTGATGGCCCAGGACCGCAGCGCCAACCGCGGCGAGTGTGTGCAGATCTGCCGCCGCTCCTACCTGCTCACCGACCGCGAGACGGGCAACGCCATCGAGGCCGACCATGAGTATCTGATGAGCCCGAAGGACCTCAAGACCATCCGCTTCATCGACAAGATGATGAAGGCGGGCGTGCGCGTCTTCAAGATCGAGGGCCGCGCCCGCGGAGCGGAGTATGTGCTCAACGTGGTGCGCTGCTACAAGGAGGCGATACAGAGCGTGCTCGACGGCACCTTTACCGAGGAGAAGAAGGACGCCTGGGATGAGCGCTTGGCGGCCGTCTTCAACCGCGGCTTTTGGGACGGCTACTACCAGGGACGCAAGATGGGCGAGTGGAACAAGCACTATGGTTCCATGGCCACGGAGCAGAAGGTCTTGGTGGGCAAGCTGACCAACTATTTCTCGCGTATCGGCGTGGCCGAGGCCGCCGTCGAGGCTTCCACCTTCAAGGTGGGCGACAAGCTCCTCATCACGGGCAACACCACGGGCGCGATGTATGTGGAGGTGAAAGAGCTCCATGGCGACCATGGCGAGCCCATCACCGAGGCCGAGCAGGGCACGCGTGTGGCCTTCTCCGTGCCGGGCAAGGTGCGGCCCAACGACAAGCTGTTTCGTATCGACCAGCGTGTGGTGGAATAGCGGAGGGTGTCGTTCTTTTTGTTATAGCATAATTTAGGAATAGTATATATAGAACTATATAGCAAACGTAAGTCAATGAATACGATCAACGAATTGCAAGACGAGGTCATCGAGGAGTTCAACGAGTTTACCGACTGGATGGACAAGTATCAGATGCTGATCGACCTGGGCAACGACCTCGAGCCGCTGGACGAGAAGCACAAGAACGAGCAAAACCTCATCGATGGTTGTCAGAGCCGCGTGTGGTTGCAATGCGACTACGCCGATGGCCGCCTCGTCTTCACCGCCGATAGCGACGCGCTCATCACCAAGGGCATCATCGCGCTGCTCATCCGCGTGCTCAGCGGCCACACGCCGCAGGAGATTCTCGATGCCGACCTCTATTTCATCGAGAAGATCGGTCTGCGCCAGCACCTCTCGCCGACGCGCTCCAACGGTCTTCTCTCGATGGTGAAGCAGATCAAGAGCTACGCCATCGCCTACAAAGCCAAGGAGGAGATGGGCTGATGCGCAAACTCACCACTCCCGAGATGCACCGCCTCACGATCGAGGAGTTTCGCGAGGCCGAGAAGTTGCCGCTGGTCGTCGTTCTCGACGACGTGCGGTCGATGTACAACGTGGGCAGCGTCTTCCGCACCTGCGATGCTTTCCGTATCGAGGAGCTGTGGCTCTGTGGCATCACGGGCACGCCGCCCCACACCGAGATCCACAAGACGGCCCTTGGAGCCGAGGACAGCGTGGCGTGGCGCCATTGCGCCACTGCCCTGGAGGCCGTGTGCTCGCTGCAGCAGCGGGGCTTCCGCGTCTATGCCGTAGAGCAGGCCGAGGGCTCCACGAAGCTCCAAAACCTGCCGCGGCAGACCGTCCCCACGGCCGTGGTCTTTGGCAACGAGGTGAAGGGCGTCCACCAGGAGGTGGTCGATGCGTGCGACGGTTGCCTCGAAATACCGCAGTTTGGCACGAAACACTCCCTCAACGTCAGCGTCACGGCGGGCATGGTGATATGGG
>OHGW01000303.1_pt1 | contig 23707 bp, 20 predicted proteins | sample 1567821 | NCBI WGS metagenome assembly OHGW01 (sample SAMEA3879572, study PRJEB24766) | human gut metagenome | biome: human-associated habitat; feature: feces | place: USA | collected 1985/1987 | reverse complement strand
AGGAAGCACCGTTTACCGACTACGGCAGCATCGTGGAAGTGTTCACAGACCTGTCTGTGTGGGCAGGCATTCGACAGGTGATTGAGAGGGTCAATGCGAACGCTGCGGCGTAAATGTATTTACAAATTACAAACTCGGCATCTGGCGTCCCGAAGCATTTGGTATAGAATAAGGCAACATGTGTTGCCCTTACTGGCACAGATAGAACCGCCCGAATCTATTGCAATGCAATGGATTCGGGCCGTCCTCTACATGATTCATTCCTCTCGGATACCGACAGTCGCCGTTTTCGTTGTTATGTACTATTACCACCCCCGCCTTTTAGCCAAATCCAACATAGAAAAGCAGTATTTCTCCCACAGTGTCAATGATGTCTGCAACGGGTCGCCCTCGCGGATGCGTAGGGTTCTTCTGATCTCCTTTGGAATGACGATTCTGCCCAGATCGTCCCTTTATGTCAAGTAGGTGCAAAAAAATTTTACATACTATCCGGAAAGCCTTTCATATCAATGGTTCTGGGCGATCCGGACGGTGCTACGATGCGCCTACGAGGTTTCGATAGATTATGTTATTTTAGGAGCAAATTCGACAGATTTGCCACGAAATGAAACACCGGAGTCAATTCGCAACTCCGATGTTTTCATCGGTGTCGATTTTCGATTCGTTGAACTTCCAGACAATTTCGATTGTCTCAGTGTCATAAACAAGTACACGTTCAACTGCATCATACAGATGCTCTCTGAGTTTGTCATCGGGCAAGCCGGTCATCCGACTTGCTGCTTCATGCTTTTCTTCTGCATTAAGACTTTGCTGATGAAAGACCTCAAGCTGAGTCTCACAGGTTTCAAGCTGCTCTTTCAGGGCGGCTTGTTTTTGTGCAAGGGCGTCTTTGCCGGACAGATACTCTTCCGGAGTCAGCTTCCCTTCACGGTAGTTTTCATAGATCGTAAACTTCTCACGATCACAGGCATCATACTGAGCTTTCAGCAAGACGAGCTGTCTTTCCAGACTTTCACCTTTGCTTTTCGCTGTTTTTCTGACGGCTGCGGATTCAATACTGACGATCTCGATCTGTCTTTTCAGTGCTTCAAAGACGATTTCTTCAAGTGCGCTTTTTCGCCAGCGGACGTTTTCACACGGGCTTCCATCGTGATACCGATGGGATGGACAGGCAAATACGGTTCCATTGGCTTTCTCAAGTTTTCCGCCGCAATGGGCGCAGAAGTAAACTCGGTCTGACTGGTCATGGGAACTTCGGACAAACTTTCTACGCCTCTGGATTGCCTCTTGTGCCTGTTCGTATTCATCCTTTGTCACAATCGCCTCATGCGCATTTTCGCGGATATACCATTCTTCTTTGGGAACGCGCCGCTGGTTTTTGTCACGGATGAATCTGCTTTCGCGGATATGGTTGACCATTGTTCCAGCGTACTTCACGCTCTCTATCATAGTCAGAATACCGCGATGTGTCCACTGGGGCTTCTTGGAAGACGCCTTTCTGGACACGGCTTTATGCTGGGCGGGTGTTGGAATGCCCTCCGTATTCAGTTCCTTTGCAATCTGTGTGCAAGACTTGCCACCAATCACTTCCATGAAAATACGGCGGACTATCGGAGCGGTTTCCACGTCGATGATAAGGTGATGCTTGTCAGCAGGATCGGCTTTATACCCGTATGGGACTGTGTTCACAAACTTTGCCTTCTCCTGTTTCATTCCCATTGCAGACTTGACCTTCTTGGACAGGTCTTTGCTGTAATAGTCATAGATAAGGTTCTTGAAGGCAATATCCATACTGATAGTCTTGCCTTCATGTTTCGCGCTGTCATAATGGTCATTGATAGACTTGAAGCGGATACCGAGAAACGGGAAAATATGCTCCAAATAGTCACCAACTTCAAGATAGTCTCGACCGAAACGGGAAAGGTCTTTCACTACGATGCAGCTAATTTCTCCATGCTTTGCGCACTCTATCATCTTTGCAAAGTCAGGACGATCAAAGTTCGTGCCGGAGAAACCGTCATCGCAGAACTCTATACGAGGCAGATCGCAGAGAAGCGGGTTCTGATCCAGATGACGATTGATGAGCATACGCTGCGATGCGATACTGTTGCTCTCGTCCTTGACTTTGTTTGTGCGCTTGTCAACGTCTTCAAGCGACAAGCGCAGATAAATAGCGATTTGCTGTTTCATCAAGCAACCTCCTTCCTGATTTTCTCGCAAGTCTTCGTAAGTGCTGCAAACTCATCCATATAGCTGAGTTTGATTTCCAATGTGCCGTCCTCATGAATTTCCATAGTCTCGATGAAAGCGTCCGCCATTTCTTCGGAGATTTCCGTCGCGTCGTGGAAACGGCGGATCATCTGCTTCCACTTCATTTCGCCGGTAATCTGTTCCTCTGTCTGATTCTTTGGCGCTTCCAGCTCGGATAGATTTCTCTCAATCGCCCGGATGTCCTCCATGACGATCTCTTTATGGTGGCTGTACTCGGCGTCAGAGAGCAATCCTTCCTTGAGATCAACATACATACCGCTAAGGAGAGACTGTTTTTGCGCAAGTTTTTGACGCAGTGTCCGTATCTCTTGAACGGTATTGTCTTGCTTAATCATGACTTTTTTCATTGCCAGCAGAGAATGAAGCGTCTTCTCCATATCGAGGAATACTTCCATCTGAGACTTGATGAAGGAAAAAACTGCATCGTCAAGATCCTGCTTCCGTATTTTCACGTCGGAACAACCTCTTGTTCCATGCTCGGCGTAGGTCGGGCATTTGAAGGTGAAATACACCTTGTCCTTCTTCGTGCTGATGGAACGTTGCAATTTCATAATTGCTCCGCACTCGGCACATACAAACTTCTTCCCGTAGATATTTTTCGCTTTGGGTAGATGATCGTACTTGCCTGAATTGGCTCTCGTGCGTTCTACGGCTGCACGGTTGATCTCCTGCACCTTTTCAAAAAGTTCTTCACTGAGAAGTGGCTCATGGGTGTTTTTAGCGATGATCCATTCGTCTTCGGACGTGATGTGATAAGGGATGCCTCCATAGAGACACTGACTGCCTTTCTTCTGAGCTAAATGCCCGATATAGACGGTGTTTTGAAGAATTTCGGTTATCATGTGTTTGTTCCACAGAATGACCCGATCCTTCTTATTGAAGTTCGTTTCCACCCCGCGCTCCCGTTTGAGCTGACTGGGTGAAAGAATACCGGCATCGTTAAGCTTTTTGTTGATGCCCATGTAGCTGACACCGTCGGCTCTCCATTGGAATATCTGGACAACAATCGGCGCAGTTTCAGGGTCGATCAGAAGATGGTTCTTGTTCTCAGGGTCTTTACGATAACCATAAGGTGCATAGTTTCCGATATAATCCCCGCGCTCCATCTTCGCTTGAAGGGCTGTTGTGACCTTGCGCGAGATGTCCTTCGCATAAAAATCATTGACGATGTTCGACAAGGAAGCGGACAAATGCCCTTCGCTCGTTACCGTTGCAGTGTCAAAGGAGTCATTGACGGAGATAAAGCGCAAATCGAAGAACGGGCAGACCTTTTCAATGAACTGAGAGGTTTCAATATAGTTTCTGCCGAGACGGGATAAGTCCTTCACCACGATGCAATCTACAATGCCCATCTTGACGGCTTCCATCATCCGGTTAAACTCTGGACGGAGAAAATCGGTTCCGGTATAGCCGTTGTCAACGAACAGCGCCGTCTTCTCAAGATACGAACGTGACGCAACATAGTCTTCAAGGAGCGTGGTCTGGTTATCAATCGAGTCCGAACCTTTACCGTTATCCTCGACGGAGAGGCGGACATAAAGAGCGGTTTTCCAGCGGCGGATAGGAGTATCAACTGCTGGGGTAGGGAGATTTTGCTTTTTCCGCGATACTCGTGCCATTAGACCACCTTCCTTTCAAAGCGAATGACTTTATTCGCGTCCTCCTTTTCCTGACGTTCGCGCAGGAACTCAACGATAGATGCAAAGCGGTCGCAGTGCATGAGACCGACATCAATGTCTTTATTCTCTCGAATGTGAATATAGTCGATTAAGTTGACCACGGTGCTTCGAGTGAGTTCCTTGATATTTGCGTATTTTCTGAATTGCTCAAGCCAGCTTTGTTGTTCTGCCAGACCTCCCATCACGCTGTTTCGCTCACTGGTGAGCCGCATAATGGTGTCGCTTGCCTCCTTGATCTGCTGGTCGAACTGAGCTGTAAAGGCTTTGTATTCCTCACGGCTGATAAAATCGCTCTTGAAGTCTTCATAAGCACCGGTTTTCAAGCGGCGGTTCTTATCAATGATTTCTTCCTGAAACGAAATTTTTGCTTTGATCTTCTCAATCTCGCGGTTTTCCCAAGCCATATCGTCAATCCGCTTCAACGCATCTGCCATATTCATAGCGGCGTCAATATGTCCTTGAACGACAGCGAGAACGGTATCATATACAACAGATTCTTTGATGCTGTGAGACGAACAGAAGGTCTTGTCGCTCTTGTTGCCACCGCAGATGAAATAGGCATATTCCTTTTCTCCGCAGCGTGATACTCTGCGTACCATCGGGCTTCCGCAGTCAGCACAATAAATTTTCCCGGAAAACGGATGGACGCCGGTTGCACCGGACGGGCTTCTTGTATCATCCAGCATGAGCTTCTGAACAAGATCGAATTGAGCATGGGCAATGATAGGCTCATGGGCATTTTCTGTCCGCACCCACTCGCTTTGCGGCTTCACTACGGTCTTTTTAACCTTGTGGTTCGGAGACGTAGTTTTACCTTGCACCAGTGTTCCGGTATAAACCTCGTTCTTGAGAATGCGATATATCGCAACGGCGCTCCACAGAGCAACCTTCTTCGTCTGGAAACAGGTGCGCTGCTTTGAGCCATTCGCTTTCTTGTATTCAATCGGAGAAGGGACATTGGCGTCATTAAGCCGGTCTGCGATCTGAGCCGGAGACAGCCCTTCTATCTTCCACTTGAAAATATCCTGCACAACCGGCGCAGCAACCGGGTCAATCACCAACTGGTTCTTGTTGTCCGGTGATCTCAGATACCCGAAAACCACACGAGAGCCGACAAACTGTCCATTCCGTCGCTTTGCATCAAGGTTTGATCTGACTTTGATGGAGATGTCACGGCAATAGGAATCGTTCATCAGGTTCTTGAACGGAAGGACAAGCTCGTTGTCTGCCGCTCCGGGCTGTGCGCTGTCATAGTTGTCGTTGATTGCAATAAAGCGAATACCGAGGCGGGGGAATATCTTCTGGATGTAGTCACCAGCCTCAATATACTCACGACCAAAACGCGAAAGGTCTTTCACCACGATGCAGTCAACTAAGCCAGCGCGGACAGCCTCCATCATTCTGTTGAAGTCAGGACGCTCAAAGTTTGCGCCGGTAAAGCCGTCATCGCAGTATTCTTTTACTACGGTAATTTCCGGGTGCTTCTTGAGGTATTCCTTAATGAGCATTCTCTGGTTTGAAATGCTGTCACTCTCAAGTTTTTCGCCGGAAATAGAAAAGTCGCCATCTTCCTTTGATAATCTCAGGTAGATGGCGGCTTTATAATCTTTATCCAAAGATAATTTCAGCATAAAACGCCACTCCTTACTTTATTCCGGTCTGATAACCCGAAAACTAAAGTAGCAGTGGTGTTTCGCTGATTTTGTCCATGCTTATTATAGCACAGTCCAAAGCAATTATCCAGCCTTTTCAGATTTGTTCACAAAAAAGATTCTTTTGGGGTTATCCGACGGCTTTCTCACATACTTGCAAGCAGATTTACGAAATTGTCATTGATCGTAGCCTGAGTATTTGCGTAGGAAACCCTAACTACCGTGTTGCCGACCTTAAACATATAGGGATTTTTGATCTGCTCCACATAGGATTTCATCCGATCTTCTACCGACATGGAACGGTCAATTTTGACGTCCCGAATATCCACCAAGGAGTCGAGAAGTTCTTTTCTGCTTCTCTCATTCTCCATAACATCACCGCCTTTTCACGAGTATTCTTGCCCAATATTTACCTTCTTATGCGTTAAGCCGCGAGAACACTTTATCAGCAAATTGATAGGCAGCGGTCATGAGGATCGCTGCCCATAGTATTCACTGATAAGTCCTTTCGGACGTTTTCACAGTGTTCTACTTCCGGCATATTTGCAGCTCGCGCCCCTGCCGAATAGGGAATGCTGCGGACTACCAATGGTCAATCGGTATCATGGGACTCTCACCCCTCCGAGGATCGCTCCGAGCCGCCCCTTCAAAGAAAAGACGGAAGTATCATTATACCCGGCATCTGCATCGTCGCAAGCAGCCACACCACACGGCTGTTATAGCTCTCCGGAGGTCGCTCACTCCCTTGCGGGAGGTCTTGGCGTCGGAGGCTGTGTTGCTTCGCAGAAGCGTTTTTGACGGATTTTTATGTTCAAAATGATTGAGCCGCTCAGGCCTCTTGTTTAATGCATAACGCTTCGAAAGCGTTGACACTAAGTGATAGGCATGTACATTTAGCTATTACTGTGATATAATAACTAAGACAATGAGCGACAACGCGTGAATTCAAAGAATTCTCTTGTGTTGCAATTGATGTTTTACTCAGCAGGGAGGGTTAGACGCTGATGAGAGTACTTTGAAAAAACAATGATGTTTCCGAGCAGTGTGTCGTACAAAGCAAGCATCAACCTTCGGCGATTTGGACGTCATAGTGCAGTATGTGTAAAAATACTACACGATTACAAACATTATACTTGAAATGAACAAAGCATGGTACAGGCATTAAAAGATACAATATGCTGAAAGAAAAAACGTTAGAATTGCACAATGAGAGTAATATGAGTTGATACTATTATCAATAAGTTCATCTTTGAACTTAATACTTGATGGTGCTAGTAATGCGTCGCTGATGCAGTTGCGAAGTCTAACTCGAATTGCATGTAGTATAATTAAAAAATACAAACAATTGATATATGAATGGTAACGGAGAAAATGACATGGCAGGCTTAAATGAAATGTATAAAAAGAGTAAGAATGAATTCGATAACACAAACGGTAAGTCAAAAAAATGCAACGACATCTTTATATCATACCGCAATGACGGAGAGGGGAACAACTTTGCTGCGAGATTATTTGAAACGCTGAGTTCAAAAAACTATAGTGTATACTTTAATTCAAATGAACAGCATAGCGGCAGCTTTCCGGACAGACTAAAAGAAGCTATAGAAAAATGTATAGATTTTGTATTAATTGTATCGCATGGGTGCTTGGATGGATTGAAAACTAGACGAGAGACGGATTGGGTTAGGGCAGAAGTTCTTTATGCGTATAAAATCGGAAAAAGAATAACACCGGTATATATTGGAAAAGCTGACGTTCCTAACTCTGATGTGTGGAAGGACTACCCGAATGAAATTCGATTTTTATTTTCTTTGCAATCAGTTTATTTACCGGAACGGTTTGAAATATCACCGATATCGGATTTGCTCTCTAAATTTGTGTCAAAACCATCAAAAGAAATATATAGAGATATTGCAAATAGCAACAAAGAATATGATTTACATAAAGATTTTATTGAAACATTAAAAAAAGCTGAAGCTGGCGATACGGAAGCAATGTTTGAGATTGGATGCATGTATTATCATGGTTTTGCTAACAAAAATGATTGTAACGGGAAAACAAATTATTCTGAAGCTGCAAAATGGTTCCAAAGAGCGGAAGAAAACAATACTTATTTGAGGCCTTACATTTATGCTTTGATTGGGAATCTCTATTATCGAGGGCAAATGCCATATGAAGAGCAATCTTTTAAAAAAGCAATGGAGTATTATGAAAAGGCAGCAAAACATTCGTCACACCTTGGATATCAGGATAAAGTTGGATTTATGCTTAGCGAGGGTTTTGGAGTTGAATTTGATTATAGTGAGATCGTTAAAATATATGAAAATCTCAAAGAAAATTGCTCAGTAATAGCAAAGTACAATATGGCGAAGTTTTATATTGACTATGGGCAGTTTCAAAACGCCATAGATATTTTGGAAAGCATTGAAACCCCATTTGCTGATGCGGAATATTGCCTAGGAATGCTTTATCAACGCGGTGTCCAGTGCGAACCGCCAAAGCCAGATATGTACCGTGCGATTGAACATTTTAGAAATGCATCCGAAATGGGACATATGGAAGCGCTTCATGAACTAGGGTTGGTTTACTTTCGCGGGACAAATGGATATAGACAGGATTTAATAAAAGCGAGAATTATCTTTAAGCGTGCGGCAGAGCAAGGACATAGTGCAGCAAATTATGATTATGCATGGATGTGCACGTTTGGGCTTGGCGGGCACAGAAATATAGAGGAGGCTATATACTATTATGAGAGAGCCGCAGAAAAAGGACACGTTATTAGTATGGTTGAATTGGCACAGCTATATCAGGAGCCAGAATGCAGAAATTACCAGAAGGCATACGAATGGGCACAGAAGGGTGCTGCAACCGGGGATCCAACAGGAGAATTTGTATTAGGAAATCTATATTTCTTCGGAAGAGGATGCGAAACAGACATGGACAAGGCAGTAATATGCTACAAAAAAGCTTTGCAACATGGCGTTTATCAGGCAAAATTTATGATGGAAAAAGTTAAGTTCCAAATAGAACAAGCGTGCAATTAGACTATGCATTGCATGCATTCACGATATCGACTGCTATAGACTGCATCACCGTTTCTTTCCTGATCTGAATTGCTTGTTGTGTGCAGGGAATGCGGCTTGGATTCTCCGGGCATAAACCGAGTCGTCGCGTTTGCCCGGATTACGGACAGGAATCTTCATGGCCGCTGTATGTACGTTGCCACAAATAGCGTTATGTCAGAGACCGATGCCCCGAAGAGAAACGACTATGCCGTATGCCCGGACATATTCAACGATTACGACTCCGAATAGAAAAGCGGAAAAACGAGGAAACTGCATTGGAACGAGAACGAAAGATACAAGACGCCGCGATTATGATTAGAAAGAAGTACGGGAAGAACGCCATCCTCAAGACGATGAATCTTGAATAGGGTGCAACAGCTAAAGACCGCAATGCCGCAGATTGGCTGGCGGGCATAAGGCGTGACAATGAAAACTACAGGGAGAACCGTCGCATGATTCGAGAATTACGGAAAACCGATATAAAAAGGGTTGCTGAAATATGGCTGAACGCCAATCTGCAAGCGCATTCCTTCATCTCTCCGCAATATTGGATGGGGAATTTCGATTCGGTGAAGGCAATGCTTCCGCAAGCTGAGGTTTATGTGTATGAGGATGCTCGCAACATACAGGGATTTGTCGGGCTTAACGGCGAACAGATCGAGGGCATTTTTGTTTCCGGTGAAATGCGGTCGCAGGGTATAGGCAGGCTCCTTCTCGATTTTATCAAGACGAAAAAAACTGAATTGCGCTTGAACGTGTACCGGAAGAATACGCGGGCGATCCGTTTCTATCAACGGGAAGGCTTTGAAATCCTAAACGAGGGGCTGGATGAAGCCGTCGGGGAAAAGGACTGTGCAATGCTGTGGCGGTCGAAAAAAAGTCCCGATTTGAAAAATGCAAATCGAACTTTGCAAAGCGTTAAAACAGGATTTTATGTTATGTACGCGTTTTTGCAGGAAACATTCCGAAGCAAGGAGGGCACGAATGCCCAAAATTGTTGTGCGCACAGATTGCCGAAAATAAAATGCGGAAAATTGGTGAAACGAAATCTGTTTCAAAGAGGTTATTCACGTGAAAGAGTATATTATACAGCCGAAGCATGGTGGAAGAATCGAGGTTAGCAACGGGCAAACAATTACCGTTGTCGATGTCGACGGTGGGCAGGTTGCGAATTTCTTTGCGGAAGTCAAAGGAACACATGAAGAATATCTTTCTCTATTCGTAACGATTGATTGCAACGAGTCGCTTCGTATTGGCGTCGGTTCAATTCTTTACTCCAATCTGTATCACGCCATGTTTGAGGTTATTCAAGATGATGTATGATTTCTTTTATCAGAACGGCTCTGATCATCCAAATTGCCTTGATAACATCAATGCTGCTCTTGGAACGCAGAGAACAATCATTCACCCCGTCAACCTTTTTATGAATACACGGATTGCTTCGGACGGGAAAATCACAATCAATCGTCCCCTTCCTGAAGCAGGTGATAAGATCGTGCTGCGGGCGCTGACGGATTGTGTATTAGGGGTTTCGGCTTGCAGTGTTTCGGAATGTGATACGAACGGCGGGAAATGTACTGCTGTTGCGGTACAGATCGATTAACGTCTTTACTTTGCGCGAGAAGGGAGTGGTCGGATGCGCACGAACAGTAAATATGACAAAATTACGAGACTGCGGCATCATGTCTTCAAGACGCGGCCGCAGATGCCGAAGGTGCTTGCCGGTCATCTGATACGGTCGCTTAATAAAGGAGTGTCATCATGAAAATAAGTTATAAAAAACTCCGGGTCATGCTCATTCGGAGACATAGCAAAAGTGCAACTGAGAGCAGACAATATAATATCAGCCGGAACGGAACAATGAGGTGAAGAAATGCAGATAATAGACAACATAAACAAGACCGTCAAGGACGATCTGCAAGCGGGTATTCACAAAGGCAGTAGGATGTCTGTTGCCGCCGCTTGCTTTTCTATCTATGCGTATCAGGAACTTAAAAAGCAGCTTGAAGGCATTGACGAACTGCGTTTCATTTTCACTTCCCCGACATTTGTAACCGAGAAAGCGTCAAAGGCGCAGCGGGAGTTTTACATCCCACGAATTTCAAGAGAGAGCAGCTTGTACGGCACCGAGTTTGAAGTAAAGCTCCGCAATGAGCTGACGCAAAAAGCGATTGCGAAAGAGTGTGCAGACTGGATTCGACGCAAAGCAGTTTTCAAGTCAAACGTCACGCAGGAGCAGATGATGGGCTTTATGACGGTCGATGAGAGTACCTATATGCCCATCAATGGCTTTACTACCGTCGATCTCGGTTGCGAGCGCGGCAACAACGCCTACTATCCTGTGCAGAAAACGGAGAGCTTTGAAAATGCCAACTACTTTCTCAGGCTCTTTGAACAGCTATGGAATGACAAGAAAAAGCTGCAAGAGGTCACGGATATTGTGATCGAAAATATCTCTGCGGCGTATCGTGAGAACTCACCGGAGTATATCTATTTTGTTGCACTCTATAACATCTTCAAAGAGTTCCTTGATGACGTTTCGGAGGACGAGCTGCCGAACGAAGCAACGGGCTTTAAGGAAAGCAAAATCTGGGGAATGCTTTATAACTTCCAGCGTGACGCGGTTCTTGCCATCATCAGCAAACTCGAAAAATTCAACGGCTGCATTCTGGCAGACAGCGTCGGTCTCGGCAAGACATTTACTGCGCTTGCGGTGATTAAGTATTATGAGAACCGCAACAAATCCGTGCTTGTTCTCTGTCCGAAAAAGCTCTCTGAGAACTGGAACACATACAAAGGTAACTATATCAACAATCCCATTGCAGCGGATCGGTTGAGATACGATGTTCTCTATCATACGGACCTTTCCCGTGAGCATGGACAGTCGAACGGAATTGATCTTGACCGCCTGAATTGGGGCAACTATGACCTTGTTGTCATTGATGAGAGCCACAACTTCCGCAACGGCGGCGAGGTGTCCGGTGAGGATGCAAAGGAAAACCGTTATCTGAAACTGCTCAATCGGGTTATTCGTGCCGGTGTGAAAACGAAGGTGCTTATGCTTTCGGCAACACCTGTCAACAACAGATTTATTGACCTTAAAAATCAGCTTGCACTCGCTTATGAGGGCGATGTTACGCAAATAAACAAAAAACTTGACACAACAAAGAAAATTGACGAAATCTTCCGTCAGGCTCAGACTGCTTTCAACGCATGGAGCAATCTTCCCGCTGCGGAACGCACAACGGACGAGCTTCTTCGGACGCTGGATTTCGATTTCTTTGAACTGTTGGACAGCGTGACGATTGCGCGTTCAAGAAAACACATTGAAAAATATTATAATACTTCCGATATCGGCAAATTCCCCGAACGTCTGCCGCCGATTTCGCTGCGTCCGTGTTTGACCGACTTGAGCGATGCAATCAACTACAATGAGATATACGAACTTTTGAATGCGCTGAATCTGTCGATTTACACGCCGACAAAGTACATCATGCTTTCAAAACTGTATAAATATGTTGACTCTGAAAAACGCAACATAACTCAGGAAGGGCGCGAAGAAGGCGTTCGCCGCCTGATGAGCATTAACCTGCTGAAGCGGCTTGAAAGCTCGGTTCATTCGTTCCGCCTGACGGTTGACAGAATGCGAAAAAAGATTGACGAAACCATTAAGAAGATCAACAATTACGAACTCGGCTCGGAAGAAATTGAGTTGACAGATATCGCTGCGGGAGAAGATTTTGATTACGATGATCAGAACACCGATTTCTTCTCAGTCGGCAAAAAGGTCAAAATCGATCTTGCTGATATGGACTATGTTTCATGGAGGCGTGAGCTTGAACGTGATGCGGAAAATCTGGAACTGCTGTCCCTCATGATTGCAGACATCACGCCGAAGCATGACACGAAACTGCAAACATTGTTCGATTTGATCCGGAAGAAAATCAAGCATCCGATCAATCCCGGTAATAAGAAGATCATCATTTTCACGGCGTTTTCCGATACCGCAGACTATCTTTTTGCGAACGTCAGCAAATTTGCAAAAGAGAATTTCGGGCTGGAAACGGCAGAGATCACCGGCACGGTTGACGGCAAGACTACCATACCAAAGCTCCGTGCGGACCTCAACACGGTTCTGACTTGTTTCTCTCCTGTTTCCAAAGGAAAGTCGGTACTCCTGCCCGGCAGCACCAATGAGCTTGATATTCTGATTGCAACCGATTGTATTTCCGAAGGTCAGAACTTGCAGGATTGTGACTATCTCATCAACTATGATATTCATTGGAACCCCGTTCGCATTATCCAGCGGTTCGGGCGAATTGACCGTATCGGCAGCAGAAACGACCGTATCCAGCTTGTAAACTTCTGGCCGGATATGGATCTCGACGAGTATATCAACCTGAAAAGCCGTGTGGAAACCCGCATGAAGATTTCCGTAATGACCTCCACAGGTGACGATGATCTTCTCAATGCCGAAGAAAAGGGAGACCTTGAATACCGCCGCGCACAGCTCAAGCGGCTGCAAGAGGAAGTTGTGGACATTGAGGACATGACCAGCGGCATTTCCATCATGGATTTGGGACTCAACGAGTTCCGACTCGATCTGCTTGAATACATAAAGCAGCATGAGGACATCGAAACCGCGCCTAAGGGGCTGCACGCCGTTGTCGGGAGGGCGGGGGAGTCACCTGCCGGTGTGATTTTCGTTCTCAAAAATATCAATGACAGCGTGAACATTGACAATCGGAACCGCATTCATCCCTTCTACATGGTCTATATCAGCGAAGAAGGTGAAATTGTCTGCGATTACCTCAACCCGAAGAAATTGCTCGACACGATGCGTCTGCTCTGCCGCGGAAAGGACAAGCCTTGTGCGGAGCTTTGCAGGCGATTCAATGAGGAGACGGATGACGGGCGCAAAATGGGCGAAGTCTCTGAGCTGCTGAGCGAGGCGATCAATTCCATCATTGACGCGAAAGAAGAAAACGACATTGACAGCCTGTTCAGGAGCGGCGGCACATCCGCCTTGCTCAGTGCAGTTTCGGGACTGGATGATTTTGAGCTGATTTGCTTCTTAGTCGTGAAATAAGGAGGGCTTGTGATGCTTGGATTTCCGTTATCAACTGAGTTCGGCAAAAGAATACCGAAACAGAAATTCTATGAGAATCTTGACGTTTCTCCGGCTTTGCGCCGTGCGTTTATCGATCAAATTCGGCTGGTGTACTGGCGGAACAAGCTGGCGGCGTCCACGCTGAATATTGCGGCGGGTGAAGCCGTAACGGAGATTGAAGTGCTTGAGATTCGCCTGAACGGACCGCAGCTTGACGAAGCGGTGCTGAAACAAATCGACAAGGAAATCCCGTACCATATCCTCTTTATTTTGACCTGTGACGGCAAGGCTCAGGCGTGGATCGGCCACAAGTCGGCCGCCGCCTCCGGCAGCAGCGCTTTCAAAGTCAATAGATATTATCACACCGACTGGATACCGGAAAATGAGATTGATCTCCGCATTGACGGCTTGACTTTGGACGCCGTTTATGATAACTTTGTTAAACAGGTTGCCGAGCTGCAAGGGGAGGAGTGGAACGCAAATTGCGGTGCCGCCGAAAACGTTGCGCAAAGCTTGGCGCGCGAAAAGCTCAAAAAGCAGATCGCCGCGCTGGAAAAGAAAATGAAAAGCGAAAAACAGCTGAATCGGCGCATGGAAATAAATGCGGAGCTGAAAAGATTGAGAATAGAATGGGAGGAACTTCATTGAACGATGTTCACGATGAATTAATGAATAATGAGCCTCGGGGAAAGATTGAGGGCAAGGAAGAAACAATATCGATATTTAAGAACATTGAAATGAGCAACGAACTGTGTTCTGCGTCCCAGCCTTTATTTCAACTATCGGAAGATATACATAGAATGTGGGAAACAATTTGCTCTACGGTGAAGACAACGGAACAAATATTTGCTGCACAACAGAATTTATGTGATGAAGTATATAGCCCTGCGATGCAACAAATGATACAGGAACTTACATCTATACCCTTGTTCTTTATTAATACTGACCGTAGTTCAATGCTTATGGAACTGCAATCTTTGATTAAAAGTGATGCGTTGCGAACAAGCATGATGTCTGTGCAGAGAATGTGCGATTCTATAACTGCCAAACATGATTCTCTGGCGAATAAATGGTTTCAATCTTTCGATTATTCGCCATTTTTTGAAAGTCTGCGAGAGCTCTCGATTCCAGGGATCAACCCAGAAAAAATCAAAAAAATATATTTCCGTGAGATGTATGATGCACACTGGTTTCCGGAGGCAATTTTGTATGCTGATATGAGGTTAACCATTGATATAATTAAGATTATCGGAGGTACACGTAAAAGCAAAAATCGTGTAAAAAAGATTGATGGTGCAATCTATGAATACTATAAAAAACATGAACTCGAAAACATAAAAAAAGAATGGAGTAAGCTTGGTTTGTCTGAATGTTTGATGAGAATTTTACGACAAACAGTTAATGCATATTATAGAAAAGAATACGCTGTTACCGTTATCGTTCTGAGCACTCAGTGGGAAGATATCATATGTAAAAAAGCTCATGATAATGGGAGAAAGACAACAAAGACAACAAAGAAGTATTTTTCTAAGCTTCTTGCACGAAATGGTTACACGATGATATTCAAATCGTACTATGATGATTACATCATGTATAATTGCAATTCTTCGAAGGATACGATTGTAGATGTACCGGGGAGACATAGTGCAGCGCACGGTTTTTATGCATCATATCCTACAAGAAAAGCAGCGTTAAACGCAATTCTGTTTACGCATTTTTTACTGAAATTAGAGCCATTAGAGGAGGATAAAACCAATGGATAAACTACGCATGGAATCGCCAGACTTGACGGCGCAGAACATAGACCGCATTGCCGCCCTATTTCCCAACTGCATCACGGAGATGCTGGACGAGGAGCACAGCACGCCGGAGAAGAAGGTGTACAAGCGGGCGGTCAATTTTGAGCTGCTGAAACAGATGCTTTCGCCGGACGTGGTGGACGGGGACGAGGCATACGAGTTCACATGGGTCGGCAAGAAGGCGGCAATCGTAGAAGCCAACAAGCCGATCCGGAAGACCCTGCGCCCGTGCGTGGCGGAGAGCAAGGACTGGGACACCACCGAAAACCTCTACATCGAGGGCGATAATCTGGAAGTCCTCAAGCTCTTGCAGGAGAGCTATCTCGGCAAGGTCAAAATGATCTATATCGATATAAAAACACCGAGATTGATACAATTTAATTATTCCTACCGCCGTTTCGCCGATTGAGGGGTAAGTTGGAGTTTGAGGGGTAAGTTGTGGAAGTCGGGGTGTCCCGGCTGTTTTTATAGGAGGAAGTGTAGATGAAGCAAATTACAAATAAGGAATATGAAGAGTGGCAGAAATACAAAGCTGAGAAGGCAAAAGGTCATGTGCTGCTGCCGGATACTGTCCGGTTCATCTGCGAGGACAACGGCTATGATGCCGAGAAGATAGTCCAGCACTTCCTTGAAATCCTCCCGAAGATCTGCCCGAAAGAAGAATGAGGGATGAATATGAAAATCAATCCGAATAAGGTCATAGAGGATCGACTGGCTGCCAGCTTCGGTCTTGAACAGTACGGATACATCATTTCTCAATGGAAAAATGTCGATGTGTCGGCTGACGAGGATTTTCAAACAAAATTTAATGGCTACTATCGTGTCCGAAGAAACGCTGAATGGCGAGAGTGCTATTATGCCCTGTTCCAGCGTGGGAAGTCCGAGGAGTTATCTTTCGCTGATATTATTACATACCTTTATGAGAATACAGGAAATGTCGAGCCGTCCTTTTCCAGTAAGATGTACGCTACGTTCAACACAGATAAGCCCATCTGGGACCAGTATGTTTTGAAGAATCTGAACCTGCGGCTCGAAGGAAAAGGAGAAGGGCGGCTCCAAAATGCCATAGCCCTGTATACGAGAATCGAGGCGTGGTATAAAGACTTCCTTAAAACTCAAAACGGAAAAGAATGCATCGATGCCTTCGACAAAGCCTTGCCGTCCTATAGCTGGATAAGCAGCACAAAGAAAATTGACTGTTTTCTCTGGGGAATGAGATAACAAAAAACGCCTCCGAGCCGACGTGGTTCAGAGGCGTTTCTGTGTCTATGGGATTATGCTTTGATCTCGTTACCGTCCTTGAAGGTCACCCAGATGTCCTTTTTGCTGTGGACGGTGATGTAGTTCACCATCGCCAGCCAGTCTGTTTCCCGGAACTCTGTCAGCGACTCCCGGCTCCGCAGGTTTTTCAAGTATGCTTCGATCTGGTGCTTTCGGGCCATGCGCTCGGCAATTAGATCGGTGACCTCGGTGTGTCGGGCCTTGGCCTTATCGAACCGGGCCACCAGAGCATCGTATCGTTTCTGGTATTCAGCTTGATCGAGAGCAACGTGAGCGTTTTCTTTGATGCAATCCTCGATGAGCTCGGCAGCGATGTTGATTTCAGCTTCCAGATCCGAAAGCTCACTCTCAAGTGCCGTGGTGTCGAGGCTTCTTGAAAGGACCTGATCGTATATGGCTATAAACTGTTCCTTCTGGTCGATCACCTGATTGGCGGCCCGGAGGAACAGTTCTTTTATTTCATCCTCGGTGAGCGTCGGAGTGGCGCATTTCTCTCCGTCGAATTTGTGGTTGCACTGCCAGATGACCTTGCGGTAGGCATCGTTGCTGTGCCAGACCTTCGGCCCGTACCAGCTGCCGCAGTCGCCGCACTTGACCTTGCTGGAAAAGATGCTGACCGAGCTCTTGCGGTTCCGGCCCTTTTTGCGGGTTGCCATCAAGGTCTGCACCATCTCGAAGGTCTCTGGATCGATAATGGCCTCATGATTATCCTTAACATAGTACTGCGGGATTTCGCCCTCATTGGCCTTTTTCTTCTTGGTCAGGAAGTCGACTGTGAAGGTCTTCTGTAACAGCGCATCGCCCTTGTACTTCTCGTTTGTGAGGATGCTTTTGATGTTGCTGGGGTTCCAGTGGTCCTTGCCGCCGGGTGAAGGAATGCCTTCTTCGGTCAGCGTCCGGGCAATCTGGAACGGCGACTGGCCTTGCAGGAACATTCCGTAGATGCGCTTGACCAGCTTGGCCTGTTCTGGATTCACCACGAGGTTGTGGTCCGGTCCCATGTCGTAGCCCAGAAACCGCTTGAACGGGACTGTGACCTTGCCGTCTGCAAACCGCTTCCGCTGGCCCCATGTGCAGTTCTCCGAAATGGATCTGGACTCCTCCTGTGCCAGCGAGGACATAATCGTGAGCAGCAGCTCGTCCTTGCCATCGAAGGTCCAGATGTTTTCTTTCTCAAAATAGCACTCCACATTGTGTTCCTTCAGGGATCGGATGGTGGTAAGGCTGTCAACCGTGTTTCTGGCAAACCGGCTGACCGACTTCGTGATGATCAGGTCGATCTTCCCGGCGAGGGCATCGGCTACCATGCTTTTGAAGCCCTCACGCTTTTTGGTGTTCGTCCCGGTGATGCCCTCATCGGCTGCTGTACAAAAAGGACTAATAAATTCACGCCGTGCAGGACTCCCGGCGCAAGGCTTCCATCAGAGCTTTGATCTCATCGGCAAAGTTCAGCCGAATATCCATGCGCCCGTCCGGGTAGATGGTGACGGAGTGCAGCAGCTCGATTGAGATTTCTCTGGTCAGCGCCGTAATCCCGGCATAGCTCTTGAATTGCTCGATCACAGCATTGCCATTGTCGTCGCTGCCGCTTATTTTTCGCTCCAACTCCAAGACCGTGCGGGAGATTTCCTCTGCCTGCGCCGTCAGAGCTTTCTTCTGCGCGGCGAAGCTCTCGCGGGAGATTTCGCCCTCCACCAGCCCTTCATAGAGGTCTTGCAGCCGCTTGTCAAGCCGGGCTTTCCGGCTCTGGAGGGTCTGCAACTGTCGCTGCGCCTGTTTGCGGTCAAGCTGCCGCTGCTCCTGCCTTGTTTGCAGGAGCCTGTCTATACTGACGGCGTATTGGGCGTAGACCTGTATGGTGTCGATGACAGCTTCCAGAATATCGGCCTCCGGGACTTTTTCCTCCGAGCAGTCAAAGCCGGTATTCAGCCTTTTCATGACGCAGCGGTAGGAGCCGTTCTTTCTGCTGTCCCGCTGCATGGCGTGGCCGCATACGCCGCAGATCACCTTGCGCTTCAGCGGATTGCCGCTGCCGGATACCGCTTCGTATTCCCGGTATTCCCGCATACAAGCCTGCGCTTTCTCAAACAGCGCCTCCGGCACAATGGCCTCGTGCCTATCGGGGACGATGACCCAATCATTGCGGGGGATTTTGACTGTGTGGGTGCTGCCTACAATATCCCGGCTTCGTTTGCCGTACACCGTCTTACCAATATACCGCTCGTCCCGCAGGAATTTTGCGACCAGACTGGCCGTCCAGAAGTTTTCCTCCTGAATACTGCGCCACGGTTTCCTTGTGCAGCCCGCCTCGACCTTATAGTTCTTCGGGGAGCTCACGCCGTCACCGTTCAGCGCCGCCGCGATCTCACATGTTTTTGCACCATCCGCCGCCATTTGAAAGATGCGCCGTATCACGTCGGCGGCTTCGGCATCTACCAGAAGATGATTCTTGTCCTCCGGGTCTTTGACATATCCGTAAGGCGCATAGGGACTGAGAAACGCCCCGCGTTCGGCTCTGGCTTTCTTGGCGCTCTTGACCTTGCGGGAAAGATCGCGGCTGTACAGGTCATAGATCAGCGTCCGGAAGGATGTATCAAGGCTGTCTATATCCAGCGGATTGCTGCTGTCAAAACCGTCGTTGACGGAAATGAAGCGCACACCCAGGAACGGGAACACGCGGGAAATGTAGTCGCCCACGGTGAGGTAATCACGACCAAAGCGGGATAGGTCTTTGACCACGATACAATTTACCTGCCCGCGCCTGACCTGCTCCAAAAGCGCCTTCACAGCGGGACGCTCGAAGTTCGTACCGCTCCAACCGTCGTCACAAAATTCCAATATTTCAGAGCCGGATAAATCTGCATGGCTGCATACATAATCCCGCAGGAGGCTGCGTTGGTTGGATATGCTCTCGGATTCGTTCTTTTCGCCGGTTCGCAAATCCTCATCCTCGCTGGATATGCGAAGATACATCGCCGTTTTCATGCGTCAGTTTTCCTCCCTTCCAGGTATGTACAGAGCTCCTTGTATTCGTCCCGGTAGCGGAACACGATCTCGATATTGCTGTCACCGTCCACATACACACGCTCAATCAGCGCCTGCGCCATTTCTTTTGTCAAAACATCCGCGCCCCGGAAGCTGCCGAAGGCCGCAAGGAACGGGTTTTCCGGCGTGTGCGCCGCTTCCGCCGCTTGACTGCGTGTCAGAGCCTCGATCAGCCGCTCCGCTTCCTCAGCTTCCGCTTTGTAGCGGCGTTTCAGCGTCATATACTCCTGCTCGGTCATGAGCTGATCCACATAGCTCTGATACAGGCTGTCATACAGGCCGTTGCAGCGTTTGAGCGCCCTTTTCGCGGCGTCCAGCCTGCCTTGCAGCGTCGCGGTCTGCTTTTTGTACTTTGGCGAGCCGTTTAGTCTGCGGACAATGGCTTCCATATCGGCGGCAAGGGCGATCTGGGTTTGAATGGCTTGCAGGAGCATGGGGAACAGTGCGTCCTCCCGGATGTTTTTCAGCGGACAGCTGCCAATGTCGTTGGCGTGGGTCGGGCAGATAAAGGTGTACCACAGCTTTTTTTCGTGGCTCACATTCTTGTACCGCACCAGCGGACGCTTGCAGTCGGCGCAGCAGACCAGCCCCTTGAGGATGTTTTCGGTGGTTTCCAGATGCGTGAATCTGCCGAGGTTTTCAAAGTATTCCGCATTTTTGCGTCGGGCAAGCTCCTGCACCTTATCGAATGTCTCCCGGTCGATCAGCGGCTCGTGGGTGTTTTCCACGACGACCCATTCCTCTCGTGGCTTCTTGTACTGCCCCCGGTTTTCGTAAAAGGACTGCCGCTTCTTTCCCTGCACCATGTGTCCGATGTACACCTGCCGGGACAGAAGGTTCTTGACCGTCTGAACATACCAGCTCACGCCGTTATATTTCTCCGTTTTGCATACCCCGGTGTTGTACAGGTAGGCGGAGGGGGATGGTACGCCCTCATCGTTGAGCCGCCTTGCGATCTGCGTGACGCTCACACCCTCGGCTCGCCACCGGAATATCTGCCGGGCAACGGGAGCCGTCGCTTCGTCCGGCTCCAGCTTGTGGGGATTATCCGGTTGTTTGCGGTAACCGTAGGGAGCCCACGCCCCGATGAAATCGCCGTTTTTCTGCTTCGCCGCCAGTGCGGAGCCGGACTTTCTGGAAATATCCTTGCTGTAAACCTCGTTGATGAGATTTTTCAGCGGAACCAGATAACCGTCCGCGCCCCGCTGGGCGGTGAGGGTGTCGAAGCCGTCGTTGACGGCAATAAAACGAACGCCCAGGAACGGGAAAATTCGCTCCAGATAGTTGCCGGTCTCCTTGTAGTTTCTGCCAAAGCGGGATAGGTCTTTGACCACGATGCAGTCAACTTCTCCACGCTTGACCGCCTCCATGAGCTTTTCAAATTCAGGACGTTGGAAATCCGTGCCGGTTCGTCCGTTATCGCAGAACAGCCCATACAGGGTAAGCGTTGGGTCATCTTCGATGAACCGGAGCAGGAGGTTTTTCTGCCCCTCTATGGTATCCGCGCCGGGTTTGCCGCTGTCCTCTACGGAAAGGCGGGCATAGGCGGCGGCGCGGTATTGCTTCTGCGCCTGTGCGGGAGCTTCCGCCGCCGGAATGACCGGGTTTGTCTTTCGTTTCGTTCTTGCCACTTATACCACCTCTCTGATCTGCGCCCGGCGCAGTATATCCGTCTGCCATGCAAATTCGTCCGCAAAGCGGAAGCGGACTTCCACGCGGTTATCCCTGTAAATGAGGATGCGGTCGATCAGCGCCACAACGATGCTGCGCTCCAATTCCGCGATGTTCAGGTGCTTTCTGAACTGCGCCATCCACTCCCGGTGCTTGCCGCCGTGCTCCCTGATCTGCGTAAGGGTCTCCTGCAAGGCGTCCATCTGTTTTTCGCACTCGGCGCAGCGTCCTGCGTAATTCTGCTTGAGCCTTGCGTATTCGTCCCGGTCGATGATGCCGTCGGCAAGGCTTTCATACAGGGACATGAGCAGCTTCTGGAGCCGCTCATATTCCGAGCGCTTTTTGTCGAGCTGCCGCTGCACCTTCTGGGCTTCTGCGGTTCTCAGGGGGGCGGTATCCGTCATGGCAAGAATATCGTCCAGATCAACCGCGTCCCGGATATACTGCTTTACCGTGTCCAAAACCAGTTGTTCCAGCGCCTCGTCGCGCATCCGGTGGGGCGAACAGGATTTATCCTGCTTGTGCGCGGCGCAGACGTAGTAGACATACTTTTTATTGCCGGAGGGAACGGTTTTGCGCACCATGCTTGCGCCGCACTCGCCGCAGAACACCATGCCGCTGAAAAGCTGCACGGCGCTGTCGCCGGGGCTGCGGCGGGTATCCAACGAGAGCGCCTTCTGTACGCTGTCAAAGTCCCGGCGCTCAATGATAGCTTCGTGGGCGTCCGAAACGATTGCCCATTCGCTTTCCGGCTTTGTGACGCGCTTTCGCACCTTGTAGCTGGGTGTGGTTTCTTTTCCCTGAATGAGTATGCCTGTGTAGACCGGATTTTTCAGGATACGCAGCACGGCGTTGGCCGACCATGCCGCCTGCGGGTTCGCCTTGAAGGAGGTGGCAAACCTCATGCCCAGCGATCTTTTGTATTCCATGGGCGAAAGCACGCCGCTGTGATTCAATCGGGCGGCGATATCCTGCGGGCTCATGCCCTCCAGCTTCCATTTGAAGATATCCCGCACGACGTCCGCGGCGTATTCATCTGCCACCAGACGGTTTTTGTCTGTTTCGTCTTTCAGATAGCCGTACACGGCAAACGCGCCGATATACTGGCCGCTCTTGCGCTTGACCTCAAGCTGGGTGCGGACTTTCACGGAAATATCCCGGCAGTAGGCTTCGTTTATGAGGTTTTTGAACGGAATGATAAGTTCGTCCGAAGCGTTTTTTCCGCCGAGACTGTCATAGTTGTCGTTGACGGCGATGAACCGCACGCCTAAAAATGGGAATATCTTCTCGATGTATTCGCCAGCGTCCAGATAATTACGGCCAAAGCGCGAAAGATCTTTCACGATGATGCAGTTGGTGCGTCCCGCCTTTACGTCCTCCAGCATTTTCTTAAAGCTCGGCCGCTCGAAATTGGAGCCCGTGAAGCCGTCGTCGATCCTGACGGCGTATTCCCGAAGCTCCGGGCGGGTTCGGATAAAGTCACGCAGCAGCTCCCGCTGCCCGGTGATGCTGTTGGATTCCTCTTTATCCCCATCGTCCCTCGACAGTCGGAGGTAAAGCGTGGCGTTCCAGATTTTTGTTTCGGTGTTGTGTTGCATATTGCCAGCTCCTTTCCTCCAAAATTGTACCCTGCGTTGCGCAGGACTGTCGAGGATGTCGCAGGATCAGCCCTTTGTGCGGATATATGCTTCCAGTCTGTCCTCCAATGAAACATCCGTATCGGCGAAGCTGACCCTGACCACATATTTCCCATGCCGGTAGCAGTAGGGGTTGCCGATCTGACGGATGAAATCCAAAATACGCTCCCGCTTGGGCAGCGCCGTGTTGACCTTTACGTCGCGGATATCCACCAGCGTATTGTGGTCAACGGTGCGAACATCCATATCGGATGCCGTATATGCGTCCATGCCATACCTCCTTGTTTTGTTTATTCCATGGTTATGATTGGATATATAAATCTATGAGCCCGAGCCGAGGGCAGAAGAATAGGGCTGTGACGGAACACAGCCCCATGGTTTCCGGCCTCGATGCGGATAAAAAGACCCTTCCCTCAGAACTTCATGGGAAGGGTCGAATGCTTGCGCCTGCCGTTGTAGATGCGGTAGAACAGGTTGACGTAGCGCTTTACGCCCCG
>OHGW01000298.1_pt1 | contig 23811 bp, 22 predicted proteins | sample 1567821 | NCBI WGS metagenome assembly OHGW01 (sample SAMEA3879572, study PRJEB24766) | human gut metagenome | biome: human-associated habitat; feature: feces | place: USA | collected 1985/1987 | reverse complement strand
GAGCAGTTTACGGGCGCGCTGGACCCGGTCAAGCCGCTGGCCTCGTGGCGGCTGTTCAGCCAGACGGGCACGACGGGGATCTTCGTCTGCTTCACGGCGGAGGCCTGCGTCAACCCGGATACCTATACCGCCTGGATCCCCTATACCATGTGCCACGAGCTGGCCCACCGCCAGGCCGTCGCCGCCGAGGACGACGCGAACTTCTGCGCGTACCTGGCCTGCATGGCGTCCGGCAGCGATGATTTTTGCTATTCCGGCGCCTTCGGCGCGTATGTCTACTGCCACAACGCCCTCTCCAAGGTCGACAAGACCGCCGCCAGCCAGATCTGGTCGACGCTGTCCGACGGCGTCGTCACCGACCTGCGCGCGGCGAACGAGCATTATGCTCAGTACGAGGGCAAGGTGCAGGACGCGGCGCAGAAGGTCAACGATACCTATCTCAAGGCCTTTTCCGAGGAATCCGGCGTCCAGAGCTACGGCGAAGCCGCCGATCTGCTGATCGCGTGGTATCTAGAAAATAATGCTTGACAAATCCAGCGGGATTCGCTATAATAATCCCGCTGATGGACAGTTAGCTCAGCTGGTATGAGCACATGCTTGACGTGCATGGGGTCACAGGTTCGAGTCCTGTACTGTCCACCATAAAAAGCTCCGAAATCGCTTGATTTCGGAGCTTTTTCTTGCATTTTGCAGTCAAAAAGTTCAACCATATTTTTGAAGTCACGTATTGACCCAAACCGTGACCCAAACCGCGATGTACGTCGATGTACAAAACAGTACGAAATAGCACGAAAAGACCATTCCACAGCGCATAAGACGTACATAAAATCAGTATTTTTTCACGAGAAAAGGGGCGCGCTGCCGTTTTGGCAGCGCGCCCGCTATGCTTTGCGTCACACCACTTCCCGGCCGATCATTTGACCGATGGTGTCCGCAGCCTGCACGCGCATGCTGGGCGTGGAGTGGACGTAGGTGCTGAGCGTGAACCCCGCACTGTAATGTCCGAGCATTTCGGAGAGTGTCCGCACGTCCACACCATTTTTGAGTGCCAAGGTCGCGAATGTGTGTCTCATGTCATGAAATCTCACATGTTCCGCGCCGATGGCTTCCAGAATCCGGTCATGCATAGCGCGGAAGGATGCCGGGTCGAGCATTTCTCCGGTTTTCGGGGACGGGAACATATAGGGATTATCCGGGTGCTTTTCGTGTTCTTCTACCAGAATCTGCACGGTGCTCTCCGGGAGTGTCAGCAGGCGCAGGGAGTTTTTCGTTTTTGGCTGGCTGACAACAAGCTGATGGTCGATGCGGCAGACGCTTTTGGTAACGGAAAGCGTTCGGTCCTTCACGTTCAGATCTTTCCAGAGCAGGGCCAGCAGTTCTCCCCGGCGCAGGCCGCTGGTCAGTTCCAGATAGAGCGGTGCAAACACGCCGCGCTGCTTCGCTTCGTGCAGATATGGCCCGATCAGTTCTTCCGGCAGCACTTTCATCTCTTTTCGCACCGTTTTCGGGGCTTTGCAGTTTGCTGCCGGATTGCTCAGAATGAGCTTTTCTGCGACGGCCTGATCGAGACTTTTCCGCAGGATCCCGAGGATACCCTGCACAATGCGTGGGCTGAGCGTTGTTTCTTTCAGCGGAATGTGGCTGTAGTAGTGATTTCTGCCGTGCTCGCTCATCTCGTTGATCGCGCGCTGAATTTGAATGGTGCTCAGCTTTTCCAGCGGGCAGTCACCCAGCGCGGGAAAGAGATGGTTTTCCATGCAGTTGCGGTAGAACTGCTTCGTATTCGGGCGGATCTGCGGCTTGATAAATACCTCGTACCACAACGTCACCCATGTCTGCACGGTGTACTGCCCCGTGCGGGTCGGGTCAAGCTTCTGGCTTTCTTCGATCGCTGTTTTCAGCTTTTCTTTGACTTCTGCCTGCGTTTTCCCGAGAACATTTTTCGTGATGACCTTAGTCGCTACGGCAGCGATTCAGGCGGCATTGCCCGGCAGCAGGAGACTTCTGGCAGCAGTTTTTGTTTCATTTGCTTTTTCCACGCGCAGGTTTTCGCCGCCAAACAGAATCGGGGCGCAGATTTCCAAGATCCTGTCATAGATGCGGGCATGCGCAAGATCGTCTGGGTGCTTGAGCGCATCCAGCGTCAGATTTGTTGTGACGATCAACGGTTTGCGGCTTCGGTATCTGGCGTCGATCACGGCGAAGACTTGTTCCAGTGCATACTCTGTTCCTCGCTCTGCACCAAGATCATCCAGAATCAGAAGATCATAGGCATTCAGATTGGCAAGAAAGTCAGCACGATCAGAGCCAAACAGTCCCGTCATACGATTCAAAATCGTCGGGAAATTTGTCATCAGAACCGGTACGTCCTTCTCCAGCAGCGCGTTTGCAATGCACCCGGCAAGAAAGGATTTTCCGGTTCCCACATCGCCAAACAGGAGCAGTCCAATATTTTTCCGTGCCGCATCCTCCCAATGTTCCACATAGCGCTTGGCTTTGGCAGTCAGCCCTGGCGTTTTTCCGTTATCGTTGGCAAACGTGCAATCGTAGAGGCGGCGATCCTGTCGCCCATGTGCTTTTCGACGCTGAATGCGTTCCAGACGCTCCCGTTTTTCTTCTGCCGCTTTGCGCTGTTTTTCCGCAGCACTCTGGCAGGGGCACAGGCAGCGTGGTCGGAGAAATTCTGTTCCGCCGGGAGCAGGAATGACCGTTTGCCGCAAACCGTGACAGGTCTTGCAGTGCAGCAATCCATCAGCGGGATCGAGATACTCATCATCTCGCTGTATCTGCGCAGCTGCATTTGCCGTCAAAAACGCATGGACTTCTTCTGTAATTGGCATCATACGACATCTTCCTCCGTTACTTCGTAAGTTCGGATATTTGTCCGCGCGCACTTCTGTTCTCTAATCTCTTTATCTCTATTCTCTGGTGGACAAATGTCCGCTTTTGCGTCGGGCAGGAGCTTCTGCATTTGTAAACGCAGCCGCTCCCGGCGTTTTCGCTCCGCTTCGGTGGAGGATTGCCCGACCAGCAGCTGAATATCCGGCATATAGTACGCACCATCGGTCAGCAGCTCGACAAAGCCGAGTTTTAGGAAGATTTGCAGCGCGCGTTCTACGGTGCCGATCTGATGGCGGGTAAATGTTGCAATGGTCTGCGGCGTGTGCGGCAGATTTTCATGCAACAGGAGAATCCCATTGTGCTTGAGTGACATCAGATACATCTTGAGCAGCAAATTGGAATACAAAATACCGTCCGGCATCATTTCCAGAACTACCATCCGTTCACTGGAGAAGAAATTTTCCTTGAGCTTCATGTAGTAATATTTTTTGTTTTCTGACATAAACACTCCATTCTTTTGAAATTGTTTCCGCCGTATTTGCAGCTCGCGCCCCGGCGATGGGGAACAGCGCGGACAGAACTTGGCAGTTCTCACAGCTCGTGGAAGGGGTCTTGACTGCTTGCAACCCCAGCCACGGCAGTCTGTCTTGCGTCAAAACAAACTGCGTATCTTTCGCTTCCGTGCAAGCGCGAAAGCTCAATCGCTCCGTTTGTTTCTCCTTTCCCCACGAAGTAGGCTACTTCGTGGGAACCCCAACTATGGCCGGACATTGTGTGTCCAAGCAGGTTGGGCGGCATGATGCAGCCTGTCAGGGCTGCCCACGGTGCGTTTCTCGCTCGCCCGTCTTGGGGACCCCGCAAAGCCGGACGGCTTTGTGGGGAGAGGAGAAGCAGCGTAGTGATTGAGCTTTCGTGCTTGCACGGAAGCGAAAGATACGCAGCTTGCTTCGACGAGGTCGTCGCGCGCGCCGTGCGCGTTTCCCAACCTGCGGTGTTATCCGCGTTGCTGGCTATTCAGTTGTTTGGGATTTGAGTTTCCCACCCCCCTTATTTCCCCTAAAGAGCACCAAAAGGAGCGCTGCGGCCATTTCTCGGTCGCAGCGCTCCTTCATTACTTTTTTATGGTGCGCTTCGGAATATTCTGTTGTCGGCAGGATTTCCTGCCATGTTCCATATGATAGCGCTAGAACAAACGTTTGTCAATAACTCTTTGCAGAAAATTTTTCTCTTACTGCTGCCGTTTCAAATCGAATCGATTCTATCCGCAATTTGTTTATCATTTTTGCGTTGGATTTTCCAGCGTTGGAAAATCCAATTTCGGAAAAAACGAACTGCCGTATTCAGCCATCCTCCCATTCGTCCCATGCCTCATCCTCATCTTCAAACCAATCCGGATTATCCTCGTAGAGATCTTCTGGGTTGTCATATTCGTCGCGTAGACCGTTCGAGCCGTGGTTCGTGCCGCCGGTTTGGTTTTGAGATGGGGTACTTGGTTTGTGCTCCGGCTGATGATAAATTGTCCCTTTCAACGCCATATCGTTCCAGTATTCCAGATTTTGCTGCTCCGCGGTCAGAACCTCCTCGTTTTCAGTGGTTGCCACAAATACCGGATAGAGATAGTCGCCAACGCGGATCTGCCTTACAAACGTATACCCTTGCCGTGCAGCGCGTTCGTGAAGTAGTAGATGCACTTCCGGAGGAAGACGCGGCGCTGCTTCGTGCGTTATATCTGCAAACGCCGCCGCTGACCCTGCGTGCCTACAGCGAGAAAACAGGAATCCCGGTGATGACGCTGCAGTACAGAAAAGAAAAGCTGCTTCGGCTTTTGAAGCAGCAAATCTGAGTCAGGTGCTCTGAGCCCCAGCCGCCAGCAGCATCCGCTCCAGCTCCCTCGCGGCGACGCTCAGGGGCTGCCCCTTCCGTTTCACGATGCACACGGCACGCAGCGGGAGGGGCTCTTGCAGTTCGATGCGGCGCACATTATCAGACGGACGAATGAACGCCTCCGGCACGATGCCGACGCCAAGACCCGCTTCTGCCATTGGGATGATCTGGTCAGCCGTGGCGGCTTCGATGGCGGGTTGAAAAGCAACGCCCTGCGCGGTGAAAACAGAGACGTAGAACGCATGGGAGGTCGTGCCCGCGCCGAGCGTGATGAGTGGATACGCTTCCAGCTTGGAAAGCGCGACGCTTCGTCCAAGCAAACCGGAAAAGGCCGGCGCGCAGATCGGAACCTCCCGAATTTCTTTGACGATCGTCTGCGTGAGAGACGGCGAGAGCGTAACCGGCGTTGTGATGACCGCAAAATCTGCCGTCGTCTCGTGCAGCGCCGCGACGGCCTGCGGCGTGGAGTGGTTGCTGATGCGAAGATGCACGCCGGGGTACTTTTCCTGATACCTTTTAAGTACCGGCAGGAGTAAACACCGAAGTGCACCCTCGCTTGCTGCCAGAAACACGTTTCCGCGCTCGAGCGTCCGACTCTGCGTCACGGCGGCTTCGCCCGCTTCAATTTCCGTACAGGCGATCTTTATGTGCCGGTACAGCCCCTCGCCCTCCGGGGTCAAAATCATGCCCCGATTCGTGCGCGAAAAGACTGGACAGCCGATCTCCGCCTCTAAGTTCCGAATCGCGCGTGTTAAGTTTGGCTGGCTGTTCTGCAGCGCCTCCGCCGCCTTCGTCAGATTGCCGCACCTGGCGACGTGATAGAAAATCCGGTAATACTCATAGCTGATATACATGGCACCCTCCGTGCATTCGTTTCTCTTCTGCCATTCTATTTTGATATATCGGAAATGTCAAATATAGATTTTACATATTTCATTTTTCTGCTACGATAGGGGCGGCCAAGAGAAAAAATGTAAGACAGGAGCGAAAAAAGATGGAACGGACGATCATCTGCATCAGCCGCCAGTATGGCAGCGGCGGCCGGGAAATTGGCGAAGCAGTCGCAAAAAAGCTGGGGATTCCCTGCTACGATAAATGCCTCATTCAAAAAGCCGCGCAGGAAGCGGGGCTTTCCGAAACCGCCGTCGCGGAATACGACGAAAAGGGCGAGGATTTTGGCATTGCCGTCTCGGGCAATCCCTTTGCGGACACCGCCGCGCTAGGCGAGGCGTTTTACTCGGAAGAAGCGCGGGTCTTTGAAGCCGAGCGCCGCGCGATTTTAGAGTTTGCAGAAAAGGGTGACTGCGTCATCATTGGCCGGTGTGCCTCCGCCATTCTGCGTGCCGCAGGCTACCGTCCGCTTTCCGTTTTCATCTATGCGGATAGCGCCGACCGGGCAAAGCGCATTGCAGCGCGTAATAATTTGGATGAAAAACGCGCTCTTCATAAGGCGCAGAAGGTCGACCGGATGCGCAAGCACCACTTTGATTTTTACGCGGACACACTCTGGGGCGAACCGGAAAGCTACGATCTGATGCTATCGTCGAGCGAATACGGCGTAAGCGGCGCGGCAAGCGTTATTGCATCCGCGAAGGAGGCGATGCAACATGAATAAGGATCTGACGACAGGCAAGCCCGAGAAAGTCCTCTGGCAGTTCTGCCTGCCGCTCTTTGGCAGCATCATTTTCCAGCAGCTCTATAACATCGCGGACAGCTTTGTGGCCGGCAAATTCATCAGCGACAACGCCCTCGCGGCCGTCGGCAACAGCTACGAAATTACGCTGATCTTTATCGCGTTTGCCTTCGGCTGCAACATCGCGTGTTCGGTTCTTGCGGCACTGTTTTTTGGCGCAAAGCAGTATAAGGATCTCAAAACTGCGGTCTATACGGCGCTCATTTCCAGCTGCGTGATCTGCGCGGCGCTGATGCTTGTCGGCACGCTCTGCTGCGACAGCTTACTCCGGCTCATCAAAACGCCGGAAGAGGTCTTCGCGGACTCGAAATTATACCTCGACATTTACATTTACGGTCTGCCGTTCGTGTTCCTCTACAATGTCGCAACCGGCATTTTCTCAGCGCTGGGCGACTCCAAAACGCCGTTTATCTTTCTTGCCTGCTCGTCCACGTCTAATATCGCGGTCGATATTCTGTTTGTTACGGCGTTCAACATGGGCGTTGCCGGTGTTGCCTGGGCGACGTTTTTGTGCCAGGGAATCAGCTGCGTGCTGGCGCTTGTGGTCGTCTTCCGCCGCTTTGCGAAAATCCCGACGGAAGGAAAAGTAAAGATCTTCTCGTGGAGCCATTTTGGACGGTTCGCGGTCATCGCCATTCCGAGCATCTTGCAGCAGAGCTTTATTTCCGTCGGCAACATCATCATCCAGAGCGTCATCAACAGCTTCGGCGCGGCCGTCATGGCAGGCTACTCTGCGGCGGTGAAGCTCAACAACATGGTTATCACGTCCCTTACCACGCTCGGCAACGGCATTTCCAACTATACGGCGCAGAACCTCGGGGCCAGCAAATATGATCGCATCAAGTCCGGCTTTCGGGCTGGTATCAAACTCGTCTGGGCGCTGTGCGTGCCGCTGGTGGCACTTTATGTGTTCGCCGGGCAGCCACTTGTACACATCTTCCTTGAGAGCCCCACGGGGCAGGCAATGGATACAGGCGTTGCGTTCCTGCGCATCATCGCGCCGTTCTACTTCATCGTGTCTGCCAAGCTCGTCTCCGACGGTGTGCTCCGCGGCGCGGGCCTTATGAAGAAGTTTATGATTGCGACGTTCACCGATCTGGTGCTCCGCGTGGCGCTGGCGGAGGTGCTTTCCCGCACCGCGCTCGGCACGACCGGCATCTGGATTTCCTGGCCCATCGGCTGGACGATCGCAGCGGCGCTCTCAATCGTGTTCTACGCGACTGTCCGCTGGGAAAAGGTCTATACAGCGGCATAAACCAACAAAACTGCCTGTGAGAGAAGCGTCTCACGGGCAGTTTTTTAAGTTCACTGCGCAGGAGATCAAGATCTCTGACGTAAAATTCGTGCTGTAGGAGATGTTACAGCGGACTATTTCATTTTTTAGATGAAGTTATGCAAAATCAAATATATCGCGCAGAAAAATGATATTAGTAATTGCGTATTTCTATGTTATACAATGCCTTGGTGGAACGCTATGACAGACTGAAAGCGCAATACGATGAAGTCAGCACCGCAATTTCTGACAATGAAGCAAGGTATGAACAGATGGGCAGATTCATCACAGTCCTGAAAGATCAGGAAGGCGTTATCACAGAATTTGACGATGCCCTTTGGAGCAGTCTAGTGGAGAAAATTGTGGTAAAGAGCAAGGAAGATGTGACGGTGGTATTCAAAGACGGCACCGAAATGAAAGCAGAATAAGGTATGAAGCAGATACGACACTCAGGATTTATGTCCTGGGTGTTTTTGCTATGTGTACAAAGTGCAAATTTCGAGATGAGTAGATTGAAGTGAAAGCAAAGATGTGTTATAATATTATCCGATTAGTGTTATTTTACAAATTTCAGATGAGATGATACGAATGCTGAAAAATAATATAGAAGTAGATGTAAAAATCAAGTGTATAGAAGCTGGAAAAACACAGGCACAGCTGGGAGAGATGATTGGTTCAACAGGACAATATGTAAATCGTATCATCAAAAAGGGCGATGGCGTTATGAATAAAACTTTTGTAGAGATGCTGGATGCTCTCGGTTATGATATTCAGCTCACATATGTAAAAAAGGAGGAGGCATAATCAATGGGGGATTGACTCCCCCACTGATACAAGCTTGTTTCTCACCACCTATAGAGGTGGGAGTCATCTCCCAGCTGATATATATAGTTAATAAAGAGAGGTGCATATGCTATGCCAGGTATCCTTGTGGTTGAAGATGATGAAAATTTAAATCGTGGAATTACATTTTCACTGAAAAAATCCGGATATGAGGTTTTTTCAGCAGAATCAGTGAAAAAAGCGAAAAGAATTGCAAGTGATAATCATGTGGATGTTGCCATTTGTGATGTGAATCTTCCGGATGGAAACGGATTAGAGCTTGTCAGATGGATGCGGAATTGTCAAAATGTATATATTATCTGTCTTACCGCGTTGGATCAGGAGACAGATCAGGTCATGGGATATGAAGCCGGTGCGGACGATTATATGACGAAACCGTTCAGCCTTTCCGTACTTCTTCTGAAAATCGAGGCTCATTTCCGCCGCAGAAAGAATGAACCCGGAACTCCAAAAATTCATTCAAAGGATATCGTATTTATCCCCGGAGAGATGAGGGCGTTCGTAAAGGAAAGAGAAATAAGCCTTACGAAGAATGAACTGAAAATGCTGACTTTTTTTCTTCAAAACCCGAAACAGATTCTTTCAAAAACACAAATATTGGAAAACGTGTTTGATCTGGATGGTGATTTTGTGGATGAAAATACAATCGCTGTCAATATCAGAAGACTCCGTGAGAAAATCGAAGACAATCCGGCTGCACCGGTCTATATAAAGAATATCAGAGGTCTTGGGTATATATGGAATCAGGAGGTAAGTCAGTGACGAAACGACATCGTAAAAAGTGGGTTGATGCCTTGTCACTGGTGCTGCCGGTTCTACTCTTTTTTGCGGTATTGAACTGCTTTACCACCTATTTATATTATCAGGATTATCAATGTAAAATGGATATCCTGACAGAAGTTGCGGCGGGCGCAGAGACCACCGGCATGGATGTTGCCGCAGGATGGCTGAAAGGAAACGACCATCAAGCCAATGAACAAGGTAAGCAATTATTAGAGCAATACGGGTACTGGGAAAACAAAGGGACTTCGTTTTATGTGCGCTTCCGGCAGAATATCATGATAACCGGCTGTACAAGTGCAGTGCTATGTCTGTCTTTGCTAACGTTCCTGTTTTACCGGAAGAAAGCTGAGGCGAAAGAAAGTCGGAAACGATTGGAGCAGCTAGAGCAAATCCTGATTGCATTTCGGGAAAATCACTTTGAGGTAGTGCCGGACACAGAAGATCATGTCGGGCAGGAAAGACTGAAATTTCAGCTTGAAGCAATCGGACATCATATCCAGCTGCTGCAAGAGGAAGCCAGAGCGGAGAAGGAAAGCACAAAGGAAATGGTATCCGACATTTCCCATCAGCTGAAAACCCCGGTTGCAGCCTTGGATACCTGCTTTAGCATATTGCTGCGGAACAATCTGAGTGAGACGGAGCAACAGGAATTTCGCATCCGCTGCCGGAGTGCATTGGACGGATTGGAAACATTGTTGCAGTCTCTGCTGGAAATATCCAAACTGGAGACAGGTTTGATTCAGCTTGATCAGAAAACACTTCCCATTATGGATACGATCATCTCCGCAGTAAACCGAACGTATCCAAAGGCAGCGGAGAAAGGGATAGAACTTATTTTCGACTGCAACGAATCACTGGAGCATTGTGCACTCATGCAGGATAAACGTTGGCTTGGAGAAGCAATCATTAACGTTTTGGACAATGCCATCAAATACAGCCCAGAACATTCAAAAATCACGATCCGTCTACAAAAAAGAACCGGCTTTGTGAGAATTGAGATCGAGGATCAGGGAATCGGAATCCCGCAGAGTGAATACCATAAAATATTCCAGCGGTTTTACAGAGGGACTGCGCCGGAAGTCCGCGAAAAGAGCGGAACCGGCATCGGTCTGTATCTGTCCAGACAGATTATTGAGCAGCATGGTGGGACAATCACGGTAGCCTCCGGCAAAGTCAGAAAAGGAAGTACCTTTTTGATTCAGCTGCCGGAGAATGGACTTTCGTAGAGATGATGAGCAGAAGTCTTTCAAATCTGTAAGACTTCTGCTCTCTTTTTGAAAGTGAAATGAAAGGTTCCTTTGATACAATGCTGGTAAATAAGAAAAGGAGGCCATTGGAGTGGGCGTGATATTAGAAACGAATCAGCTTTGCAAATTTTATGGGACGGGGGAAAATCAGGTCAAAGCCGTCAATCATGTGAATATCCAGATTGGGCAGGGAGAATTTGTCGCCATTGTCGGAAAATCCGGCTCCGGAAAAAGTACCCTGCTGCATATGCTGGGCGGGCTGGATACACCAACCAGCGGCAGCGTGATCTTGTCTGACAAGGACCTGTATTCCATGAAGGAGGATCAGCTTGCCGTTTTCCGCAGAAGAAAAATCGGATTTGTATTTCAGGCATTCAATCTGGTATCCTCCATCAATGTGTGGGAAAATATCGTTCTTCCGTTGGGGCTTGACGGAAAAAAAGTGGATAAAGCTTATGTCAACGATATTATCACCACACTGGGTCTTGAACACCGGATTCATAATCTTCCGAATACCCTCTCCGGAGGACAGCAGCAGCGCGTTGCGATTGCAAGAGCACTGGTGAATCGTCCGGAAATTATATTTGCAGATGAGCCGACAGGAAATCTTGATTCCAAGACAAGTGACGAGGTGATCGCGCTGCTGAAAATGAGCGCAAAAAAATATGGACAGACGATTGTAATGATTACCCATGATGATGAGATCGCGCAGGTTGCTGACCGTATTTTAGTCATCGAGGATGGACAGGTGGTGGATTTCAATTGAGGACGATCAGCAAAATTGCATTCAGCAACGACAAAAGAAATCGGACAAGAAGTGTCCTCATTATGACGGCGATTTGCCTGACTACCATGCTTCTGGTCATTATCAGTACAATTGGAAATGGACTGATCCTCTTACAGAAGGATCAGGCTGCAAGCTCATACGGAAGCAACTACGGCCTGTTTATCGCCGCAGATGGTACGCAATTAAAAGAAGTGGAACGCAGAGCTGAGATATCTGATATCGGCATCATGTGTACGGAGGGCGTCCTGAAAGGAAATGAAAATGGCGGCTTTGTCAGTGCGGATGAAACGGTCAGGAAAATGCTTCCCTATAATCAGGAATATGTGTTGAAGGAAGGTACCTATCCGGAAAAGGCGCAGGAAATTGCCGCAGGACGCGCTTTCTTTGATGCAGTGGGATACCATGATGTAAAGGTCGGAGACACCGTAACATTGGAGTACCGTTCCGGCATGCAGTCGGAATACGCACCGGTGGAATTTACTGTCAGCGGGATTTTATATGACCGGGATGAATATACCATCGAGGCTTCCTATGTTGTATTCGGTTCGCAGGATTTTTATAATGAGCGTGTTGCGGAGGGTGACAGGCAATATAATATCTATTTTACCTTGAGCGATTCTGCAAATGTATCTATGAATAATGTTGCGCCTGTTATAAAAGAAATCGCGGATTCCTGCGGCATTGACCAGAAAAACGTGATCATCAATGACCTCTACCTGCAGTGGGTATTGCAGCCGAGCTATGAAATGATTGTGGTTTGTGGAACCCTGATCCTCGGAATCGTGCTGTTTTCCGTTGTGGTCATTTATAATATCTTCCAGGTCGGGATCGCCCAGAAGGTTCAGGAGTACGGAAAAATCAAGGCGCTGGGTGCAACCAGAAAGCAGATGAAGCAGTTGATCTTTCGTGAGGGCATTCTTCTGGCGGTTCCTTCGATACCGCTGGGGCTGCTGTTTGGTTTCCTGATTGCAAAAGTCAGCTTCAACTGGCTGGTGGAGCAGGGAAATCTGGTATCGTCCGGAATCAAGAACCATCAGGTGCCTCTGTTTTCACTGACAATTATGCTCATCTGCATTTTTGTATCGTTTCTTACGGTCGTTTTGGCTCTGCGCAAACCCATGAAAATTGTTTCCCGGATTTCACCCATCGAAGCGACACGGTATCTTGACGGCTCCAAAACGCAAAAACAGGGCAGACGAAAAGGCAGAAAAGATGTCACCGTTTTCTCCATGGCAATGGCAAATGTGACAGGCAATCCGAAAAGAACCATTGCTACGATTCTTACCATGGGGCTTTCCTGTGTATTGTTTGTAATTATCTCTAATTATGTTGGGAATATTGACACGGAGCACGAGGCGCGAATTGCAATCAACCATGGACAATTTGAGTTGCAGCTGGATTATTCCCAGAATTATGATGAAGCCTATTCGGAGAATAATCTGGACACAATCCTACAGAACAACCCACTGAATGATTCTTTGATTAAAGAAATCAAATCCATCCCCGGTGTAACGGATGTACTGACGAGAGAAATCGTCTCTGCAGATCTGAACGGAACAAAATTTCCGGTTGCAATCGTAAATCAAGAGGATTTTGAAATGATGCGCGGGGATGGCGATATCGGTTCCATGGACTATGCACAGGCTGTCAAAAACGGGGATGTTTTCTTTGGCTGGTCCAAGTGGATGGAAGCTGACGGGTATTCTGCGGGTGCACCGATTACATTCAACTTTGATAACGGAAGCGGAACCTATACCTATCATGGAAAAATCGCAGGCTCCTTTGTAAGCGCGGACACTTATCTGGTCATTCCGGAAGAAGTATATCGCTCTGTAAATCCGAAAGGGACATCTTATGGATACCTGTGGGTGGATTGTGCTAAAAAAGATGTGGCATCTGTAGAGCAAAGCCTGAATGACCTGCTCTCCGATACTTCTCATATCAAGCTGAACACCTATCACGCAGAATTGCAAACCGCAGAATACGCAAGCCGTATGATGAAGCTTGGCTGCTATCTGTTCATGGCAATTGTCGGTCTCATTGGGTTTATGAATCTGGCAAACACCATGATCATCAATATCACCACGAAGAAGCAGGAATACGGTGTGCTGCAAGCGGTAGGCATGACCAATAAGCAGTTGAATCTGAGCTTACAAATACAGGGCTTGATTTTTACGGTTGGCACCATCTGCGTCGCACTTGCTGCCGGTCTGCCCCTTGGCTATGCACTGTTTTCCTATGCGAAGCATAATGGGATTTTTGGAATGAACGTTTATCACGTTCCTCTTATCCCGATTCTTGTTATGATTCTTCTGGTTGGTATTCTACAAATTGTGCTTTCCTGTGTTTTAAGCAGTAATCTGAAAAGGGAAACACTGGTCGAAAGAATCCGGTATCAGGGATAGTAGATTCTATAAAAAGCAAGCTGCCGCTCAAGATGGGTGGCAGCTTACCTTTATAGTGATTCAAACATAAAAGTCAAATTTCATCAAATGCCAGTATCCAAGCTTTTCATACTCGTTCAAAATTTATGTGTTTCATCATCCCCGCTTTAAGGAAGCTCTGAATAATTCGGCAAGAGCTGACAGCGTGAGATTTTGCCCCATCCGTGCAGGTTGGAAAATGAGGGAATACTGCTAAGTATTTCCCATTTTTCAACCTGCACGGATGGGGCAAAAGATCCTCTGCTCAGCCGAAGATGAATTGTTCAGAGCTTCCCTAGCTTTTCTCTGAAAGATAAATATTTCATATATTTTTCATAATACATTTCACAGATCTCTTCGTCAGGATGATAAATCTCTTTTACTCGAATGCATCTTTCAAATGCCGTATCAAAGCTATCATAGCATCCTTCACCAATCGCAGCGAAAATCATCGCACCCATGGTTCCTGCTTCCTTATGTTTAAGCCTCACCACGTTTCTCCCATAAATATTTGCTTTCATTTGCATCCAGTAGTCAGAATTTGCACCGCCGCCTGATGTAAATACGCTAATTTCCCGATGCTCTTCCTTATAAGGAATTATTTTCTCCAGGCAGATTCTTCCCTCAAAAGCAACGCTTTCCATGATTCCCTGATAAATATGGGCGGGGGTTGTTTCAAAATTAAGGCCTTTAATAATTCCATATGCCTCACTACAGGCATCGGGAAAACCTCGACCGTTAAAATAAGGTGCTATCATAAGCTCTGTCGGTTTGCTACAGCAAAGCTGTTGCATTTCCATATGCAATTCGCTTTTATTATTTTCTAAAAATCTACTGGAATAGAGCAGACGAAGACACCAATCAAGCGAACTACACCCGGAAACAGGAGCCCAAAAGGAAAAAAAGAGGCCTTCACCTGCCGGATATCTGATCTGCTGCAGCTTCAAGTTGTTTTTAGTCGCCTCATCCATCTTACAAGTGACGGATGAAATACACTCAACTGTTCCGGAACAATTTAAAATATGATTCCCTGTGAGGCCTGAACCAACCGCATTGCAAAGCTGATCGTGCCCACCCGTATAGATTCTGGCTCCTGTTAATATCTTGAATTTGTCCGATACTGAGCTTTTGCATACACCACAAAAGCTTCCAGAAGGGAGAACCTCAGGGAGCTTATTCGAATCCAGCCCTGCAGCTCTAAGCAGGCTTTCGCTCCAAGAAAAGCTGTTAATATCATACGCCATTGTCCTCCAGGCAGTTGACTCGCTTGTATAAAATTCCCCGGTCAGCATAAAAATAATATAAGCTTCTACTGTAAGGAACTTACATGTCTTATTATAGATATCTGTATTATTCTTATACCATTTCATTCTAATCAGTGAAAACCGTTTGTCTGGAAATAACCCCGTTATTTTGTGGATTTCTTTTTCTGACATATTGTTAATGATTTCTGACAATTCTTTTTCGCCGCTCTCGCAGGTACGCAACATTATTTCTGAAAGGGCGTTGCCCTCCTTGTCAACTGCTACAATACTTTCTCCAAAGGAAGAAACAGCCAGCGCATCAATTCTGCCATAACCGTCAAGCCTTCTACTGATATCCGTAATACAATTCCGGACTGCACTCCAAAGAGATTCTGCAGAAATAACATGCAGCTGACGACACTGATAGTTGTGTGAAGACTGCGCAATTTCGTCTCCTCTTTCACTGTAAACAGTCATTTTTGCATTTGTCGTTCCAACATCAATTCCTGCAAACATAATTGCTTCCACGTCTTTCTAATTTTATTGGTTATTTTATATATTACCACCACTTAATCATATCTGTAAGTTGCTTTCTTATCTCTACAAAATCGGGGGAGGATACTTTCCGGGGCCTTTCCAAATTCACGTTAATTTCAGTCTTAATGGACGCCGGTTTATTCGTGAGAACCAATACACGTTCTGCCAGATAAACGGCTTCTTCCAGATTATGAGTCACAAATAAAACAGTACTTCCGGTAACTTTCCACAACTTAATAACTTCGTCTTCAAGATAATATCTCATTTTAATATCCATTTGTCCATAGGGCTCATCCATAAGGAGCAAATCAGGATTCATAGCAAACGCTCTTCCTATCACAACTCTCTGCTCCATACTGACGGACATATCTCTCGGATAAACATCTTTGTACTCTTCCAGTCCCAATAATGCAAGTATCTTTGAACTCTGCTCTTTAATATATTGTGGATTACATTTCTTAATTTTCAATCCGTATTCTATATTCTGCTGTGCCGTGAGCCACGGAAATGCAGAGGGCTCCTGAAATACAAATGAAATATTGTGAATCTTTGGGTTTGCAGGAACACCGTCAATATAAATATTTCCCGTGGTCGGTTCTATAATTTTGGTCAACAAATTAAGAAACGTCGTTTTCCCACATCCGGTCGGTCCAACAATACATAAAAACTCTCCTTTTTTAATTGAAAAAGAAATATCATCTAAGACCAGTAAATCCCCATATTTTTTCGTTAGATGCTCTACTTTTACTTTTTCGTTCATAGTAAACCTCACGATTATAATGACAAGTCTGTCTGCTCTTCTATCTGATCTCTTATCCTTAAAAACTCCCGATCAAACAAATCCCTTGGTTTGGGTAAATCAATCTGAAAAACTTCTTTAACATGAGCAGGACACGCGCTTAACAAAATAATCCGATCTGCCAGATAAACAGCCTCTTCAATATTATTGGTTACAAAAATAATTGTCTTTCTTTCCTTCTCCCATATATGGAGAAGTTCCTCCTCCATTTGATACCGTGTCTGTGCATCCAAAGCACCAAAAGGCTCATCCATAATCAATATATCCGGATTTACCGCATAAGCCCGTGCAATGCCAACGCGCTGCTGCATGCCCCCGGATAATTCATGAGGATATGAATTTTCAAAACCATTAAGACCAACAAGATCAATACATTTCTGACAGATTGCTCTACGTTTTGTTTTTTCTACTTTTCTGAATTTTAAACCCAGCTCAACATTTTCCATAACCGTCTTAAAAGGCAGTAATGCTTTTTTCTGAAAAACCATTGATATACCAGAAGTTACTGTCTGTGGCGCCTTGCCTTCAACTGTAATTTTTCCGCTTGCCTTGGTTTCTGTACCAAGAAGCATGTTTAAAAGAACTGTTTTGCCGCAACGACCAGGTCCCAAAAGTACCAGAAATTCGCCATCATAAACATCAAAGCTAACATCATTTACAACTTCAAAATAAGAATCCTTGCTATAAAAAATTTTAGACAGGTTCTGAACCTCTACCTTTTTCTTTTTTATTTGTTCCATGGCATCAATAACCTTTCTGTTTTCTTTAGTAGATACGAAAACATTGCTCCAATTAAGGCGATAATAATAACAGCGCCAAGCACCAATGCCATATCATTAATTCCCCAGCCTTTCATTACCAAAAGCCCTAATCCCTGCTGGGCACCCATCATTTCAGCGGCAAGGACCACTGTCCAACCACAGCTTACAGAGGTTCTGATCCCTGAAAAAATGGAAGGCAACGCTGTCGGAAGTATAATCTCTTTTAAAATACTTATTTTTGTTCCTCCAAAAATCTGGCCAACATCTAAATTTATTTTATCAACCAAGGAAATGCCAGAAGCGGTATTTAACATAACAGGAAAAAAGGAACCCAGCACAATCAGCAGTACTTTCGGCAGCTCCCCTATTCCAAACCACATAATCATAATTGGGATCCATGCAATAGGTGGAATCGGTCTGAAAAGTTCCAAAAAGCTTCCCATCGTAACCTCTAAATATTTGTTGCTTCCAACCAGTATTCCTATTCCTATTCCAGAAACACTACTTATCAACAAACCTAATAGTACTCTTTTCAAACTAACCAGCGTATGTCCAATGATTGACATTCCTGCGATTGGAATCTCAAAAGTCTTTGCGATTCTTTTGACAACAGAAACAGGCCCTGGAAATATAGTGCCGCCTGTGAAACAGGAAAAGATAATCCATGCAAGAATCAGGACAACTACGGAGAGCAGTGGTAATATCTGATATATTATTTTTTTCTTTAAAAATCGTTCCATAACCAGTTCCTCCTTCTTGTCTTCAGTCCTTATTTCCAGCGTAGGAGGTACTTTTCCAATGATGAAAATATAAATGATAAAATTGCTCCCAAAACACCAATTATTACCATCCCAAGTACAACCACATCTGCACGCGCAAACTGTCTTCCCATCTGAATCATAAATCCTAATCCTGCAGACGCTGCAAGCATCTCTGCTGCTACCAATGTTGACCACGAATTTCCCAGAGCTATTTTAATACCTGTCATTACCATAGGAAGAGAAGAAGGAATTCCAACCTTTATAAAATTTACAAAATTACTTGCTCCATATGTCTTGGATACGTTAATAAAAGTTTTGTTTGTCATTTGAATTCCAGTATATGAGTTTATGACACATGGCACAAAAGCAGAAAAGAAAATAATCAGAACCTTTGCACGGAAGCCCACGCCCATCCAGACAACAACAATAGGAATCCACGCAACCGGTGGAATGGGACGGATAATTTCAAAAATAGGTGTCAGTATTTTATCCAGCACCTTATACCATCCCATGACCAAACCAAGAGGCACCCCTATAATAACCGCAGAAAAAAACCCGCTTAAAGAAATCTGTAAACTTGCAATAATGTTTACAGATAATAAATTTCCATCAGGAGCTTTTTTTGTCATTTTCATAAGAAAGGCTTCGTAGATTTTAAGCGGAGAAGGCAATGTTCGTGAATCAACAATACCATTATCCACTACAAACTGCCAGATTGCAAAGAATAAAATAATGGTAATTACAGTAAGCATCCTGAGTTTGAATGTGTTGCGGTTTTGTATCTTTTTATTTGCAAGCCACAGTTCTTCTACATTTTTTTTATCGTTCATGTTTTTTCCTTCTTCAACATGGCAACCGGAATTTAATCCGGTTGCCATACTTTTCTAATCACATGCCTTATTTTCCGCAAATTTCATCTACAAATGATGTATCAACATGTCCAAGGAACCTCTCATCATCGCCTTCCTGATAGTTACCGGCTGAGATGAAGAACTCAAGGACATCATAAATACGCTGCTCTATAGTTACGTAATTATTGCCATCTTTTACTGTATGCAGCATATCATAATTATCCTGAAGGGAATAATAGGTCTCACTGTTCAAGATAATTTTTGCCGCTTCGAAAGAAGTAGTTTTTCCGGACTCTTCATAGAAAGTCACAAGATCATTGACCACTTCGTCTTCTTCTTTATGTGCATCAATCCATTCGACCGCCTTAAGATAAGCAGTGAGAAACGCTGTAATTTCCTTATGCTTTGCTTCCACAGAATTCTCATTGGCAATTACGACACCATCAAGTCCTGCGTCTGAACTCGCGCCATTTGCGGCAAGAACGTAATCTTCCTTATCTGCATCGAAAGAAACAACACCTGTCAATACAGCAACATCTCCCTCTCCGGACAGAAACGCAGAATTGGTTGTGGGCGTATCCATACCAACAAATTCAACATCATCAATAGTCAGCCCAAAACCGCCAAGAACCTTAATCAGCATATACTGTAAAACAGTACCGGCAGAACAAAGAACCTGAGATCCTCTCCATGAATCTGCATCACCATAGATCGTTTCATTCAGCTTATTATGCCCTTGCCCAGCAGCTACAATATCAGAATCAGGTCGAACATAGATCGTTTGAGTACCGTTATCTGTGTTAGATGATGCAATTATTCTCGCATCATATCCAATTACACCAGCGAGAATACCTCCAATACCTGTCGTGGCTATATCCCACGTAGAAATTGCTTCTACCTGAACTGGCCCGTTCTCATAAAATGTTACGTTAACATCCAAATTCTCTTCCTGAAACCACCCCATTTTTTCCGCAATATATATTGGGAAACCCTGAAGTCCGCCAGCTGTTGCCGCCACTTCAATTGTCATAGGCATTTTCGTCTCGGTTTGTACAGCATTTTCTGTTCCCGTTACTTCTTTGTCGGATCCGGATTCAGTTTTCTTCTCCCCATTGCTACATCCTACACAGGTGAGTGTCATGGCTAACAGCAGAAGCAGTGCCACAAATCTTTTACTTCTTTTCATTTTTATCCTCCTTTTATTATTATCTTGGAATCTTTATATCACTAAGGAAGCTCTGAATAATTCGGCAAGAGCTGACAGCGTGAGATTTTGGCGCATCCGAAAGGTTGGAAAATGAAGGAATGCTGCTATGTATTTCCCATTTTTCAACCTGCACGGATGGGGCAAAAGATCCGCTGCTCAGCCGAAGATGAATTGTTCAGAGTTTCCCTAACTTATGAGTTGTTCCTAATCCAAAAATCCCTCAAGATTATTGTTAACATCAGGCTTTCTACTCTGATGTTACTTTTCACTTTGTTTACTTGACAGCGCACCTATTAGAACTGCCACATATATCCATTTTGTGCTGATAAATTGATTTTAATTCCTTGCGAATGATCTCTCTATACAATCTACTATCTATTAGCTCCGGATGCTCTGCAAGAACTTTTCTTGTAATTGCCGTTGAAGGTATCCAGCCGTCAGACGCAATATTTATTTTGCATACTGCTGTTTTGCTCGCTTTTATAATACTTTCATCAGGTACACCAACAGCCGCTTCAATCTTTCCATTATATTTGTTAATCATTTCAATATATTTATCCGGCAGAGCAGAACAGCCATGGAGTACCAGAGGAAAATGAGGTACAAGTTCTTCAATTTCTTTTAAAATATCATATCTTAACCCTGAAAATACCATATTTCCGGCAATGGATTTATCCAATCCGTGAATCGTCCCAACAGAAACAGCCAGACAATCTACACCCGTATATTCGATAAATTTTGCGGCATCTTCAGGATTTGTAAAAATGTTCTCAACCTGTCTGCCTTCCTTTTTTTCATCAAGATCTTCAAATCCTGATAATGCTCCGACCTCCCCTTCCACATTTACACCACGGGGATGCGCATAATCTACAACCATTTTTGTAAGCTTAATATTATCCTCCAGACTTAATCTACTCCCATCAATCATGACTGAAGAAAAACCACTATCTATTGCCAATTTGCACTCCTCAAAAGTATTCCCGTGATCCAAATGCAATGCAATAGGAGCACTATTGCCACACTTCCTGAGACGCTCAATACCAGCCTGTGCCATCCGTACAAGCATTTCTGTTTCAAACTGGCGGCAGTGTTTTGGAGCGACCATAATAATCGCTGGAGAAGTATTTTCCAAAACAGCATCTATGATTGCATTTAGCTGTTCCATCGCAATATAATTTAGCGATGGTACTGCATAATGATTATCATATGCCTCCTTCAGCATTTCTTTTGCATTAGAAAATCCGTAATTTTTATACTTGTACATATATTTTATTCCCTGCTACTTTTCATTCTTTACGATTAGATAAAAAAATTTGCAACAAATTGAAATGTACTATTGCAAATAATCAATCGTTTAACTATATTATAATTAGCGAGCAATTTTAGTCAATATATGGCGGCAAAACCGCTCATTTGAAAGCAAATAACTCAAAATGCTCAGTTTTGTTCGCACAAATGATCATTTTATCATATAGAAACAGCCGTACCGATGTTTGTTGCTTTAGCATAGAGTCCTAAAGCAGTTTCCTACAGACAGAAGAAAAAGCCAGGGATATCATTAATATATTTTGCCTCAATGAAAAAGTTTGTGTGTTTGAGCGTTCCGAAGCAAAGCAGCATCATGCAACATGAGTCGGATTCTGAACATTTCACTCCCTTGCCTACACTTTCTCGGGGCGCAGGATGCAAAATTCAACACATCGACTTCAAGATCCTATTTGGTAACAAAATGTAAATCACACAACTTTTCTCATTGAACCTATATTTTAAAAGGAGAAAAACAAATATGAATGATCGGCAACAAAAAATTATGGAACTTCTTGATGATAACGGATTTGTGACCGTAGAGTTTCTCAGTAAAACATTGTATTGCAGCGGTGCAACTATCCGCCGCGATCTAGCTGCACTTGCTGAAAGCCAAAAAATCAAAAGAACACACGGTGGTGCAATGCATTTTAGTGGTATCAGCAATGATTCTCCTTTTCACCTTCGCAACAACCGTAATATCGATGAAAAACATTATATTGCAAATCTTGCAATTCAAAATATTCATGACGCAATGACTCTCTTTATTGATTCAAGTTCAACTGCCGCATGTTTGATAAAATATTTGGGTAACTTCCATGACCTGAACATTATCACAAATGGACTTCAGATTGTGTATGAACTGGCAGAACAACAAAATATTCAGATTTACGCAACCGGAGGGCAAATTAAAAACAATGTAACAATGTACGGAACTCCTGCACTTAATATGATTTCAAACCGTTATGCCGACTTATTCATTTTCTCATGTAGCGGTTTTTCGCCTGAACATGGAACAAGTGAAACAAATGAAGATTCCGTGGAATTAAAACGAGCGATGTTTCAAAATTCATCCCGCAGAATCCTGTTATGCGATCACACAAAAATAGGTCTTGTATATTCCTATAAATGTTTTCCTTCAAATAAAATTGATATGCTCATTACGGATAGAAGACCTCCAGACGAAATAATAAGAAATATTCCAAGCAATCTTTCTTTAGTATATTAATCGCCTAAATCCTGGGATTTTCATTATCATTATTTTTATATTGTTTTTAAAATTAAGGAAACTCTGAACAATTCATCTTCGGCTGAGCAGCGAATCTTTTGCCCCATCCGCGCAGGTTGAAAAATGGGAAATACATAGCAGTATTCCCTCATTTTCCAACCTTTCGGATGCGCCAAAATCTCACGCTGTCAGCTCTTGCCGAATTATTCAGAGCTTCCTTAAAATTCTGCCAGAAGATATAATGTCGGTGAGCTTCACAATATTAACAATAATGCTTTTTTAATATGATTATTGACACTATCGCTCTCTTATCCTGCCATTGTCAGCCGACTGGGAGACTTTAAAGGAACCAATCTTCTGGCAGACATCGGAAACGGCACCATGAACATTCTGTATATCAACAATAAAAAGGCGATGGAAAGCCGCTGTTGGACAGAAAAATTTGGTGTCAATCAGTGTATGATTGCTGCCAAGAATGTGGTGTTGGACAGCTTCGGAGTAAAAATCGAAGAATCTACCATTGAACAAGTGCATCGTTTCGGCACCGCTGACATCAGAAAGCCGTATCTGGACTATATCACTTCCATAGCCAAGCGATATGTGGCTGATATTTTCGCCACATTTCGCCGCTATGAATATAATCCGGTTCTGATGCGACTGTATATCGTGGGTGGTGGCGGTTGTCTGGTCAAGCACTTTGGACAGTACGATGAAAGCCGAGTGACTATTCTGGACGATATTTGTGCGACAGCTAAAGGATATGAATATCTCGCCTTTGCCAGCCTTCGCAGGAAGGAGTAAGCCATGAGCGAGAATATTCCTCCTTGAAATCAGCAATGACCTTTAGATCATTGCAAAATGTTCAAGAGCAGCACGGATAGCATCTTCCTTTTCTTTCGGACATTGCGGTACTTTCTGATTTTCTTTCTGAGAGATATTATAATGCTCTCCAACATCAATACCACATTTGCGCTTGATTTGGGAAATACATAAAGGTGAAACCTTTAAACCAAACTCTTTCAGCACATAATCCTTACTCTTTCAGCACATAATCCTTGATTTCCTGATAGGTAGCCTTTGACTCAGCGGAGGTAATATCAAGCTCATCCAAGTCCAAGTCGACCTCAATCGTATCATCCGGAGTTTTTCTGGACAAAAGGACAACCGTCTCCACATGAGCACACCTCGGGAACAAGTCCGCAGCGGCGGCGGTTTTTAGGGTGTAGCTGCGCTCCTTTAGCAGCGCTACGTCCCGGGCCAGGGTTGCGGGGTCGCAGGAGACGTAGACGATGCGCTTGGGGGACATGCGGCGGAGGGCTTCGATGGTGTCCGCGTTTAAGCCCT
>OHGW01000277.1_pt1 | contig 24791 bp, 19 predicted proteins | sample 1567821 | NCBI WGS metagenome assembly OHGW01 (sample SAMEA3879572, study PRJEB24766) | human gut metagenome | biome: human-associated habitat; feature: feces | place: USA | collected 1985/1987 | reverse complement strand
ATATCTTATTCTACCATATCTTCTTCAATGGTGCAAGGCTATTTGGAAATAGTATCAACGGTTTCTCTGCTGCCGCTACCATCGCCCGCATAATCTCCGATGGATGCAGCAGTTCGCCGTGCTGCGCCATGCTGTACGTCTGGTTGCCCGCGACAATTACATGATCCAGCACAATGATGCCGACGCCCTCCATCAGCTGCTGCAAATAGCGTGTTGTGCAGATATCATCCTCCGACGGCAGGGCAACGCCTCCCGGATGATTATGGCACAATACAACGCTGTGCGCGTTGCTGTTCAATGCGGCTTCCAGCACCAAGCGCGGGTACGCCGTCACCGCTGAAAGCGTGCCCTCTGTCACCTTGCGATTGCAGATAATACTGCCATCTGCCGTCAAGCAAATGACATAAAACTGCTCCCGCCGGTAGCCCGCCATCATCGTTCGGCAGTAATCCAGCGTCACCTGCCGACTTTCCAGCTTGCTCCGCACCTGATTCACTTCATCAGAATAGCGGCGGAACAGCGGCAGAATCAGCGAAAGCAGCGTCGCGCTCTCCTCGCCAATGCCGTCAATCAGCATCAGCTGCTCCGGCGACGCTTCCAACACCCGCGGAAGCGACCCGAACACATCCATCAGCGCGTGTGCCGTATCGTTCACGTTGCCGCGCGCGCGGCCATAGAAAAGAATCAGTTCCAGCACCTCATGCTCAGAAAAGCCCTCCAAGCCGCTGATTCTGAACCGCTCCCGCATCCGCTTTCGATGCCCGTCGTGCGTTGCTGCCATCGTGTTTCCCTCTTTTTTCGCAAAATCCACGTCTTATTGTAACGCATTTTTTCGTGATGTGCAAGCACTTCTTTTGTGCTTTCGCGGATTCACAAACGCATCAATCTATGATATAATGCGGGTAGCATTGGCGAATAAAGACGAAGGAATGGAAGCGCAATGTACTTATCCAACCCGATGGTATCCGTGATTGTTCCGGTGTATAACGCCGAAAGCACCCTGCGGCGCTGTGCCGACAGCATTTTGGAGCAGTCCTATCCTGATTTGGAGCTGATTTTGGTGGATGACGGCAGCAAGGATGCCTCGCCTCTGATTTGTGACAGCTACATGCAGAAAGATGCCCGCGTCCGTGTGATTCACAAGCCCAACTCCGGCGCATCCGCCACGCGCAACCTCGGTATTGCCGAAGCCCGCGGGCACTACCTGCAATTTGTGGACAGCGACGACTGGCTGACGCCCGATGCGACAGAAAAGCTCGTCGCCGCCGCCGAAGCGCATCAGGCGGATTTGGTGATTGCGGATTTCTACCGCGTATCCGGCAAACTCGTCGCCAGCAAGCACCGGGTGATGCCCGTCGGCGTGATGACGCGGCGGGAGTATGCCAGCAAGATGATGGAGAACCCCGCCAGCTTCTACTACGGCGTACTCTGGAACAAGCTGTACCGCCGGGATCTGGTTGTGCAGCACCACCTCGAAATGAACCCCGCGCTGCGCATCTGCGAGGATTTCATGTTCAATTTGGAGTACCTGCGTATCGCCCGGTACATTGTCGCCGTGCCGTCGCCGGTGTACTACTACGTTCGCACGAAGAACTCCATTGTTTCCCAGACGTACGGCATGACGACGCTGAAAATCCGCTTGGCGGCGTTTGATGAGTACAAGCAGTTCTACATGGATTTGCTGGACGAAAAGGCGTATCAGAAGGCACGCTTGAAAGTCTACCGTTTTCTGGTGGACGTGGCGATGGATGGCGTTGTGCTGCCCAAGCCCGCGCCCGGCACGCGCAGCTTGAAGGCTGCCGATTCACCGGAAACGCTCGACGATGATTGGGATTTGTAAACGAAGCCCCTGCACCGCCCATTGGCAACGTGCAGGGGCATTATTCTTTTATACCTTTTTGCGTGGTTTGCTCCGACCATAAGCGTGAACCCAGTCCACGACGTTGTAATAAATCAGGAAGATGATGGAGGACAGCCCCCATGTAATCGGGTAAGCCCACGAAATCGTCGTCAATTCCGGGCGAATCGGCACGGCAATGGTGATGTACGTCACGCGGAACACGCACCAGCAGCACAGCATGACAATCATCGGCACAATCGAGCGTCCTGCGCCGCGCAGAACCGCCGCCATTGCGTTGGAGAGCGCCAGCAGGAAGTAGAACGGCGTCATTATCCTCGCGTGCATCGTCCCCAGACGGATGACCTCCTGCACCTGCGCCGCGTCGCCCGACTGGATGAACATCGCAATCAGCGCCGGGATGAAGGCGTAAATCGCCAGACCAATCGCTTCTGCAATGCTGACACACGCAATCAGTCCGAACCGCGCGCCTTTCTTGGCGCGTTCATACTCCTGCGCGCCGAGGTTCTGCCCGATGAAGGTCGTCAGCGCCAAGGTGAAGCTGGTAATCGGCAGGAAGCCAAAGCCCTCAATCTTGGAGTACGCGCCGCAGCCCGCCTGCGCCAGCGCACCGAAATCATTGATGTTCGTCTGCACGACGACGTTCGCCAGCGCAATCACGGCGTTTTGCAGCCCCGACGGAATGCCGATGTACAGCACCTTTTGGAGCATTCGCCCGTTGAACCGGATTTTCCGCGGAATCAGGCGGTAGGATTCCGTCGCCTTCATCAGCTTCCTCAGGCCGAGGAACGCGCTGACCGCCTGCGAGATGACCGTCGCGAACGCTGCGCCGCCAACGCCCATACCCAGCACGCCGACGAACAGCAAGTCCAGCGCAACATTGAGCATGGCGGAAATAATCAGAAAATACAGCGGATGGCGGCTGTCGCCAACCGCTTGGAAAATACCGTTCACCGCATTATACAGAACAGCAAAAATCACGCCGCCAAAGTACACGCGGAAATACTCAATCGAATTCGGCAGCACGTCCGCCGGCGTGTGCATCCAGTCCAGAATCGTCGGTGTCAGCAGAACCCCAATGAGCGTCAGCACAAGACCCGCGATGATTGCAAACGCAACAGACGTATGTACCGCGATCGAAACATTCTCATGATCCTTCGCGCCCCAGAATCTGCTGACGACAACGCCTGCGCCAACGAAAACACCCTGAAAGAAGCCGATGAGCATGAAAATCAGGTTGCCGGACGAGCCAACTGCCGCCATGGCCTCCGTGCCCAGCACATTGCCCACGATAAACGTATCCGCCACATTGTAGAACTGCTGAAACAGGTTGCCCAGAAAGACGGGAATCGCAAAACGAACCATCAGTTTCCAGATGCTGCCCTGTGTCATGTTTGCCGCGTGCGACTGATTTGCCATTTGGTCTATTCACTCCATTGCTATTTTGACAGAAGCCAATTTCATCATAACACGTTTCGACAGCTTGTCAACGAGTTCGCGGAAAAAGTTGCCCAGCACGAAAAAATTGCGAACGTAAAATTTCGTTTGCAGGGTTGCCATGAGCGGCAAATCATGGTATGATGGTTTTCGGAAAATCCTTTCCAATATATTAAGGAGTGAAAGGCATGAAATTCTTCATTGACATCCTCAAAGGCATGGTGATTGGGCTTGCCAACATCATCCCCGGCGTATCCGGCGGCACAATGATGGTTTCCATGGGCATCTACGATACGCTGATTTACTGCATCACCCACCTCTTTAAGCAGTTCAAGAAGTCCCTCATGACGCTGCTGCCGTTTGTTGTCGGCATGATTGCCGCGCTGGCGATTCTCTCCAACGTCATCACATGGGCGCTGATGGATGAATTTGCCTCGCTGCCAACGAATACGCTCTTCATCGGACTGATTCTGGGCGGTCTGCCCGCCATTTTCAAGCAGATCAAGGGCAGCAAAAAGCGCGACAGCATCCTTGGCGGCATTCTGTTCGTGCTCTTCTTCGCGCTCGTTATCTTCATGGCAACGCTGAAAGAAACGCAGGATACCGGTGCGGTCATCTCTCTGAGCGTTCTGGAAGTCCTGAAGCTTACGCTGATGGGCTGCATTGCGTCCGCGACGATGGTCATCCCCGGTGTGTCCGGCTCGATGATGCTGATGCTGATGGGCTACTACTACCCCGTCATCGGCGCGATTAAGAACCTTATCAATGCGCTGGTGGCGCTCGATGGCGGTGCGATTCTCTACAACGTGGGCATTCTGCTGCCGTTTGGCATCGGCGTGGTGATCGGCATTTTCGCCATTGCGAAGCTGATTGAGATTCTGCTGGCGAAGTGGAAGTGCATCACCTACGGCGCGATTCTTGGGCTTGTTGTCGCATCGCCGTTTGCCATCCTGATGGGGCTGTCGCTTCCCGGCTTCAACCTCGTGCAGGTGATTGTCAGTGTGCTGACGTTCATCTTGGGCTTCGCTGCCGCGTGGCTGCTGGCACGGAAGGATGAAAAGCCCGCCGCCTGATTTTTGCCAATCGAAAACGCCCCTGTCTGCAATGGACAGAGGCGTTTTTTGATGCCGCGGATGCCGCGGGTTAGAACATGTTCTTTCGGCGCATAATAACGAAGGCGAACAGCGTCAGGATGATGGAGATGCCGCAGACTGCCGCAAATCCCCACGCCTGCCTCTCAAACGGTACGGGGACGTTGATGCCCCAAATCGTCATAACCAGCGTCGGCACGGCAAAAAGGACGGTCAGCGCGGTCAGCACCTTCATGGTGATGTTCAGGTTGTTGTTGATGATGGAAGCGAACGCGTCAGTGGTGTTGCTCATAATGTCGCGGTAAATCGAGCACATTTCCATTGCCTGCTTATTTTCGATGATAACATCCTCCAGCAGGTCGGTGTCCTCCGGATAGCGCTTGAGGATATCCTGGCGCATCAGGCGCTCCATGACCAGCGCGTTGCCTTTGAGCGACGTGTTGAAGTAAACCAGTGACTTCTCCAGCTTCATCATTTGCAGCAATTCCTGATTGCGGCTGGTATGCTCCAGCTTTTCCTGAATGTGCTGACTGGTTTTATCAATCTGCTTCAGGTAGGACAGGAATCGGCCGGCATTGCGCTGGAGAATTTGCAGGATGAAGCGGGTACGCTTGAACGTCCAGAAATTGCGAATGCGCTCCTCGGTGAAGTCATTGATGATGGGCGTATCGCGCGTGCAGACGGTGATAATCACCTCGTCGCACAGCACGATGCCCAGCGGAATCGTGCTGTACACATAGCCCGTGCCCTCGGTATCAACATACGGAATATCCACGATAATCAGCGTCTGCTGCTTATCCGAGTCGTAGTCAATGCGGGCGGATTCCTCTTCGTCCAGCGCGGCGGGCAGGAAGGTCGGATCAAGGTTGAAGCGGGTGGTCAGACCATCCACTTCCTCCTTCGTCGGACTTTGCAGATGCACCCACACGCCCTTTTCCAGCGTCGTGCATTCGGTCAGATGATCCTCGATGGTCTTGAAGATTCTTCTCATGTTAGTGCTGCGTCCTTTCAACATTTCCGAAGGAAGGCAGCGCGGTCGGCATCAGTCAGCCGTCAGAGCGCTGCCGATGGGCTCAGGGGTACTATACGGATCACCGTCCATGCGGTCAGACACTCCTTTCCGGCGTTCGCGGGCTGCTTGCCCGAAAGCCACGCCTTTTATCTTACGCCCATTTCCCGCAATTGTCAACGGGGTATGCCGCAAGAAATCAGAAAATGGTGCTTCATATCTATTATCTGCCTCGCCTGTGCCCTCCGGAAATCGTATAAACGGCACGCAGATGCTTTCGCAAATGCCGTTCCTGTGCTGTTTTCGGAGGAAATTTTAGAGAATCAGACGAATTTGCAGAAGAATTTTGTTTTTCCTATGGCTTTTTTACAAAATATCAGTATAATAGAGTAAGGAACCCTGCTTAGACTTTCTTAATCAGCGGGAGGTTATGTCCCTATGACCTTTGACCTTCAACGGGCAAACGTGTGGAAGCGCATCTCGGCTTTTTTGTTCGATGTGATTCTGCTGGCGATTGCCTGCGTTCTTTGTGCGTGGGGATTATCAGCCCTGCTGGGATTCGACGCGCAGTACCAGACGCTCATGACGCGCTATCAGGCCGCGGCAGACGCGTGCGGGCTGGACATGTCCATCATGACCCAGACATACAGCGCCCTGACTGACGCGCAGCGGGCGCTGGTGGAACAGGCGAACGCCGTGCTCGCCGCTGATGAAACTGCCGTCCATGCGTATGGCATGGTCATTCAGCTGTCGATTCTCATCGTCAGTTTCGGCGTACTGTCGGGTTATCTCCTATTAGAATTCCTCGTTCCGCTCCTTTTCAAAAACGGACAAACCTTGGGCAAAAAGATATTCGGTGTGGCTCTGATGCGCAATGACGGCGTGAGAATCGGTCATGTGACGCTTTTTGTCCGCACAGTGCTGGGCAAATACGCGGTGGAAACCATGATTCCAATCATGGCGGTGATGATGCTGTTCTTCGGCAACCTGAATATCGTTGTGCTGGGCATTGTGCTGATTCTCTCCGTCGCGCAGTTTGTCCTCTTCCTCGCCACGCGGAAACATTCGCTGATTCACGATCTTCTTGCTGATACCGTCGCGGTTGATATGGCCAGCCAGATGATCTTTAATACCACGGATGAACTGGTTGCTTACAAAGCCAAGCTCCAAGCAGAAAAGGTCGCGCATCAGACGTACTAAGGCACCACCGCGCAAATCCATCCCGCGGGGCTTTCAGACGATACTTCCGCCTGCTTCAAAAGCGGCGAAGGCATGTCACTACGATGACAAAGGGCAAAGAAAGGGGATTCTATGAAAATCGTTTTGCAGAACCTGACCAAAATCTTCCCGAGCCGCAACAAAAAGTCCGGCGAAGAAGTGGTAGCAGTCAACAATTTTGACTTTACCATCCCGGATGGAAAGCTGATTGGTCTTCTTGGCCCGTCTGGCTGCGGCAAAAGCACGACGCTGTACATGATTAGCGGTCTGCAAAAGCCATCCAGCGGCAAAATCTTCTTCGGGGAGGACGATGTGACCGATCTGTCCACGGAAAACCGCGGCATTGGTCTGGTGTTCCAGAATTACGCGCTCTATCCCCATCTGACGGTCAAACAGAACATCCTCTTCCCTTTGCAGAACCTCCGCGGCAAGGACAAGATGACCAAGGAAGCCATGCTGGAACGCGCGCATGAGGCCGCCCGGCTGGTGCAGATTGAGGAACTGCTGGAACGCAAGCCCAGCGAACTTTCCGGCGGTCAGCAGCAGCGCGTGGCCATTGCCCGGGCACTGGCCTCCGACCCGGAGATCATCTATTTTGACGAGCCCACCAGCGCGCTGGACCCGGAATTGACCGGTGAAGATGCCCCGCGTCCTGCTGCTGGACGAGCCGCTGTCCAACCTTGACGCCCGCCTGCGCCTGCAGACGCGCGAGGAAATCCGCCGCATCCAGAAGGAAACGAAGATTACCACCGTTTTCGTCACGCACGACCAAGAAGAAGCCATGTCCATTTCCGACATGATTGTCGTTATGAAGTCCGGCGTGGTGCAGCAGATCGGCAAACCGCAGGATGTCTATGACAACCCGGCGAACCTGTTTGTTGCGAACTTCCTCGGCACGCCGCCTATCAACATCTTCACCGGCCATGTCAAGGGCGAGCGTCTGTTCATCGGCGTGGACAATGTGATGGATGTGCCCGGCGTGAAGGATCAGGACGTGTTCGTTGGCATCCGCCCCGAAGGCTTCATCCTCGATATGGCGAACGGCACGCTGTGCTGCAAGCCGCAGAATGTCGAGGTCATGGGGCGCGACGTATCCGTCGTCTCCACGCACGAAGCCTCCCAGAAGCCGACGGTGCGCTCCATCATCGACGCGGACAACAAGGTAGATGCTTCCGCTGATGTCGTGCGCTACCGCATCAAGCCGCACAAGATCTTCCTGTTCACGCGGGATGACGAGGGCGTTCGCATTCCGTTCGAGGTGAAGTAAGATGGTAGAAAGCAAGCATCAATGGAAAGCATGGCTCTATCTCGCCCCCGCCATCGTGCTGTTGCTGGTCTTTACGGTCTGGCCGATTATCAACACGGTGCGGCTGGCATTCTTGAATGACTACAACAGCCTGAGCGAAGTCGGCGGTGCCACCTTCACCGTTGGCATCAAGAACTTCCAAACGGTTATCGGCGACAGCGGCTTCAAGACGGCGCTGAAAAACACGATGCTCCTGTGCCTGTTCACCGTGCCGATTTCGACGATTCTCGCGCTGCTGATCGCGGTTGCGCTGAACTCCATCAAGCCCCTGCAAAAGGTACTGCAAACCATCTTCTTCCTGCCCTATGTGACCAATTCCATCGCCATCGGCATGGTTTTCGCCGCGATGTTCAATATCATCGGTATGCCGCACATGGAGCGCCTGATTCAGACCAAGGGCATTGTCAATAATGTCATTGAGCTTTTCGGCGGGCACTACGTCAACTGGATTAACCAAGGCTCGGAATACTGGGCGAACATGTTCGTCATGATTGTCTACATCGTGTGGAACGCGCTGCCCTTCAAAATTCTGGTGCTGCTGGGCGGTCTGCAGGGCATCAACAAGCAGTATTACGACGCGGCGAAAGTGGACTCTACTCCCCGCTGGCGCGTGTTCACCAAAATCACCGTGCCGCTCCTCTCTCCGATGATTGCCTACGTCGTCATCACCGGCTTCATCGGCGGCTTCAAGGAATACACCAGCATCGTCGGCATTTTCGGCGAGACCATGGGCCCTGCGGGCGACGCAGGACGCATGAACACCATCGTCGGCATGATTTACGATGCACTGCCGAAGTCCAACTACGGCGTGGCCAGTGCCGCTGCGCTGATTCTGTTTGCAATCATCTTCGTCGTGACGATGATCAACATGCAGGTCAGCAAGAAGCGCGTGCATTATTGAGAGGTGCAGTATGTCCGAAAAAGATTTCACCATCATGCATTCGCGGAACATGCAGCAAGTCAGCGTCACCCAGCGCATCACGAAGGTGCTGACGCTGTTCATCACCTATGCTTTCCTCATTGTGATGGCGCTGATTGTGCTGTTCCCGTTCTACTGGATGATTATCTCTTCCCTGAAGTCGCTGGATGAATACCGCGCGTCTGTGCCGACGTTCTGGCCGCGCATGGTGCTCATCAGCAACTACGCCGATGCGTTCTCCACCGGCAATCTGGGCCGCCTGTTCCTCAACACCACCTATGTCGGCATCGTCTCGACGATGCTGTCCCTGATTATCACCATCCTGACGGCGTTCGCGTTTGCTCGGCTGGAATTCAAGGGCAAGAACGCGCTGTTCGGCGCGTTGCTGGCAACGATGATGATTCCTGGCGAGCTGTTCACCATCACCAACTACCAGACGATTTTCATGCTCGGCTGGCAGAACACCTACACGGTGCTGATTGTGCCGTTCCTCGTCAGCGTGTTCTACATCTATCTGCTGCGCCAGAACTTCCTGCAGATTCCGAACGAACTGTATCTTGCGGCAAAGGTAGACGGCACGAGCGACTTCAAGTACCTGTGGAAGGTCATGGTGCCGCTCTCCCTGCCGACGCTGATTTCCATCACCATCCTGAAAATGATGGGCGCATGGAACTCCTACGTCTGGCCGCGTCTGGTGGCGAATGACGATGCGCACAAGCTGATTACCAACGGTCTGCGCAACGCCTTCAACAGCTCCACCGGCGAAACGAATTACCCCGTGCAGATGGCGGCGGTCGCGATGGTGTCGTTCCCGCTGTTCCTTGTGTTCATCTTCCTGCGCAAGTACATCATGTCGGGTGTCAGCCGCAGCGGTATCAAAGGTTAATCGGCGGGTTTCCGCCTTTAACAATTTTTTGTCTCCCTCGACCAGAAAGGAAGGAAAGACACATGAAGAAGTTCCTCTCTCTTCTCATGGCGCTGACCATGCTGATGGCCTGCACTGCTTGCTTCGGTTCTGCTGAATCCGCAAGCGATCCCGCTGCTTACGACGGCAGCGAGGTGAACATCACCTTCTACAACACGATGGGCTCCAATCTGACCCCCGTGCTGGATACGTACATCGAAGAGTTTAACAAGCTCTACCCGAACATCCATGTCAGCTACACCTCCGTTGGCGGCTACGATGATGTCCGCGACCAGATTTCCAAGGAAATCACCGTCGGCGGCCAGCCCAACATCGCTTACTGCTACCCGGATCACGTTGCGCTGTACAACCTCGCGCGTGCGGTGCAGCCGCTGGATGCCTACATTGACAGCACGGCGACCGTCACCCGCGCCGACGGCACGACCGAAACCTTCGGCCTGACGCAGGAGCAGAAGGACGACTTCATTTCCGCGTACTACGAGGAAGGCCGTCAGTTCGGCGATGGCAAGATGTACACGCTGCCGATGAGCAAGTCCACCGAAGTGCTGTACTACAACAAGACGTTCTTCGACGCCAACGGTCTGACCCCGCCCACCACTTGGGACGAGATGGAAGCGCTGTGCAACAAGATCGTCGAAATCGATCCGTACAGCATCCCGCTGGGCTATGACTCCGAGAACAACTGGTTCATCACCATGACGGAGCAGCTCAAGACCCCCTACACCAGCGCCACCGGCGAACACTTCCTGTTCAACACGCCCGAAAACCGCGCGTTCGTGAAGCGTTTCGCAACGTGGTACAATCAGGGGCTTGTGACGACCCAGACCATCTACGGCAGCTACACCTCCGGTCTGTTCGTCTCCGACTCCGGCATCAAGAGCTACATGTCCATCGGTTCCTCCGCCGGCGCGACGCATCAGCGTCCGACCAAGGGTGCGGACGGCACCTATCCCTTTGAAGTGGGCATCACGACCATCCCGCAGGTGGATGCCAGCAACGCGAAGGTCATTTCTCAGGGCCCGAGCCTGTGCATCTTCAAGAAGTCCAATGCGCAGGAAGTGGCCGCTTCCTGGCTGTTCGTCAAGTACCTGACCACCACGGTGGATTTCCAGGCTGAATTCTCCATGGCGTCCGGCTATGTGCCGGTCATCAAGTCCGTTGCGAACAACGAAGTCTATGCGGAATTCGTTGCGGGCGCGGACGGCGGCGACAACGTGGCGGCGCTGGCGGCGAAGGTCTGCCTGGAGCAGGTTGACGCTTACTACACCTCTCCTGCGTTCCCCGGCTCTTCCGAAGCACGCAGCCGCGTCGGTGAACTGATGGCGGGCTGCATGACGGATGCTGCGGCACTGGGCGACCTGACCAAGCCGGAAAACGATGCGAAGCTGGACGAGCTCATCCAGAAGCGCTTCGACGAAGCTATCACCAAGTGCGAACAGTCCATCGCGGGCTTTGGTATCTAAGGCGCGCAGATGAAAACACTCCGCAATCTATTTCCCCTGCTGCTGACCCTGACGCTGCTGCTCTGCACGGCGTCAGGCGCGGCGGCGGAAACCACCGATGACGGCTTTGTGGACTATGTGGCGCAGCTGAAGCTGAACATGTCCTCCGCAACCGCCAAAACCAGTGCGACCGTCAGGACGCATGTGGACGGCGACACGGTGCATTTCGATGTGCCGGAAAGCGTCTGCGCGGACGGTGTGCTGAAAGCGCGCTTTCTGGCGCTGAACACCCCCGAATCCACCGGCAAGATTGAGGAATACGGCGTTGCCGCGTCGCATTTCACCCAGGAGAAGCTCGCTTCGGCAGTGTCCATCATCTTGGAATCGGATTCTGACCGCTGGGAGCTTGACTCCACTGGCGGCCGGATGCTGGTCTGGGTGTGGTATCAGCCGTCGGAAGGCGCGGAATACCGCAACCTGAATCTGGAGCTGCTGCAAAACGGCTATGCGCGCGCGTATTCCACCGCGAACAACCAGTACGGCAGCATCTGCTCAAGCGCGCTGGATCAGGCGCGGCAATTCAAGCTGAACCTCTACTCCGGTCAGCCTGACCCCGATTTCTACTACGGCGACGCCATTGAGCTGACCCTGCGCGAACTGCGCTGCCATCCGGAAGCGTACCAGAACAAGAAGGTCGCTTTCAATGGCATCGTCACGCTGGCGCACAACAATTCGGTGTATGTCGAAAGCCTTGACGCGGAGAGCGGCATCGTCTTTGGCATCTCCGTCTACTACGGCTTCAACCTCAGCGGCAAGGGGCTGTCGATTCTCACCCCCGGCAACGAAGTGCGCATCGTCGGTTCGGTGCAGTACTACGCGGCGGGTGACCAGTGGCAGATTTCCGACGTCTCCTACCGCATGATGAAGCCGAAAGACCCCGGCAACATTCAGCTGCTCAGCGAAGGGCACGAGCCGTACTACACCGAAACAGCGCTCGCCCAGCTGATGGCGCAGACGGTGCTGACGGACGAAAACGGCGAGGAAGCTGCCTATGCTTATGCGGATTTGGCGCAGAACACGAGCGTCGAGCTGCGTAAACTGCATGTGCTGTCCATCAGCCGGGACGACGACAACAGCCGCGCGTACCTGACCGTCGAACAGGATGGGCAGCAGATGACCGTAATTGCACCGTCGTCTTTCGTGACCGATGAGATGGTGGGGCAATCCATCACCGTGCGCGGTTTTGTCGAACATTCGAGCGGCAGCGTCGCTGTGCGTGTCTACGAAACCGGACTCCTTCTCGCAGAATAACACCCCTGACAATCAAGGAAAGGGAGAAAACAATCATGAAGAAATTCCTTGCGATGCTCATGCTGCTGGCGATGTGCTTCAGCTGCGCCGCGATGGCGGAAACCACGGATGAAGATCTGGCAGCGGCCAAGACGTACCTGTTCATGATGTACAAGGATCTGCCGGAAACGACGATGAGCGACTACGAAGTGGTCGGCGTCATCAACATCGGCGGCATCGAATTCCCGATTACGTGGACGGCGGACAGCGACACCATCAAGATTGTTCCGCAGGACAACAAGATGGTCACCATTGATGTGGATGAAAAGAATCCCGAAGAAGTGACCTACACCTTGACGGCCACCCTGTCCAATGCAGCTGGTGAAACCGTGAGCGTGTCCTTCGCGCACAAGGTGCCTGCTGCGATGATTCTGGAAGGCATGAGCTACGAAGAAATCGTGGCGGCGGCGTACTCGCTGGAAGCGGGGCTGGCGCTGGAAGACACCCAGCGTCTCTACGGCACGGTGACGAAGATTGACACCCCGTGGAGCGACGAATACAAGAACATCACCGTCACCATTCAGGTGGGTGAGCTGGCGGATCAGCCCATCCAGTGCTACCGCCTGACCGGCGAAGGCGCGGAAAACCTGCAGGTGGGCGATGCGATTACCGTCGAAGGCATCCTGAAGAACTACAAGGGCACCATCGAGTTCGACAAGGGCTGCGTGCTGGTCGGCTACGGCGAAATCGTCAGTCAGAAGGCGATTGTAGACGCGGCTTACGCGCTGGAATCGGGCGTTGCCATGACGGCTCCGACCGCGCTGGTGGGCGAAGTGGTTTCCATTGACTCCGCGTGGAGCGACGAATACCAGAACATCACCGTGACCATCGTCTGCGACGGTCTGACCGAGCAGCCCATTCAGTGCTATCGTCTCTCCGGCGAGGGCGCGCAGGCGCTGGAAGTCGGCAGCGTGGTCGGCGTGTACGGCACGATTAAGAACTACAAGGGCACGGTCGAGTTCGACAAGGGCTGCGTGACCGTTCCCGCGGACTCCGTGGCGAGCGTCCGTCTGGCGGTGAGCGCCTACGCGCTGGAAGCGGGTCTGTCCATGAATGACGCTTCCACCATGACCGGCGTCATCACCAGCATCGACACCGCGTGGAGCGACGAGTACAAGAACATCACCGTGACCATCGTTCCCGTCTGTCCGGCGAAGGCGCGGAAACGCTGGCGGTCGGCGACACCATCACCGTGAGCGGCACGATTAAGAACTACAAGGGCACGATCGAATTCGACAAGGGCTGCACGCTGGACGCTGTGGTCAAGGCGGAGTAATCGTTTCCTAACAGAGGGGGAATCCTGCATCAGCGGGACTCCCCTTTTTCTGTACGCAAAACGCCGTGCTTCCGATCTTGGAAACACGGCGTTTGATATTATGCTATTCCCAAATGAGAATGCGCCAAAATTCGTGAGCAGATGGTGCAGGTGAATTTGGAAATAGTATTACGCTTCGTAGCCCAGTGTCTTCATGAAGCGCTGGAAGCCCGCCAATCCGGCTTCATCGCGCTTGTAGACACCCGCGTCCGCCAGCACCTGCGCGCACACCAGCGCCACTTCCTGCCGCAGGATGGCTTCCGCTTCCGCCGACGTTTGGACAAGTCCGTGCCGCGCGACAACTTCCGTCAGCCAGTCGTAGTGCTTCGCGCACGGGTCGCTTTCCGCCGGACGCACCAGCGGCTTCTCGCCCGTCAGGTAGCCATTCAGCGCCGCAAGCTCCGTCTTCAGACGACCCGGCAGGATGAACAGCCCCATCACCTCAATCAGCCCGATGTTCTCCTTCTTGATGTGATGCAGCGGCGCATGAGGATGGAAGATGCCCAGCGGGTGCTCTTCGCTCGTGCGGTTGTTGCGCAGAACGAGATTCAGGCGGTACTGCTCCCCCTCTTTGCGCAGAATCGGCGTAATGGTGTTATGGGGCGTTCCGTTCGTTTCCGCAAGAATGCCGCACGCTTCGTCGCTGTACCCGCGCCACGCGTCCAGAATCCGGCTGGCTTCGGCAATCAGCGTCTGTTCGTCCGTGCCGCTGAGCTGAATGGTGGACATCGGCCAATCGAGCAGTGCCGCCGAAACGCCCGGCACCGGAGACTTCATCTGGCAGCGAACTTTCGCATCGTCCATCGGGAAATGATAGCGTCCGCCCTGAAAATGGTCGTGATTCAGGATAGACCCGCCGACAATCGGCAAATCCGCATTCGAGCCGAGCATATAGTGCGGGAACTGCTGCACGAAGTCAAACAAGCGATCAAATGTGCCGCGGGAAATGCGCATCGGCACATGCTGGCTGTTCAGCACGATGCAATGCTCCGGGTAATACGCATACGGCGAATACTGCAGATACCACGTCTGCCCCGCGAGCGACAGCGGCACCATGCGGTGGTTCTGCCGCGCCGGGAAGTTGCTGCGACCATGATAGCCAGGATTTTCCACACACAGCATACACTTCGGATAGCCGACGCTGGGCGCATTCTTCAGCTTCGCGATTTCCTTAGGATCTTTCTCCGGCTTGGAGAGGTTGATGGTGATTTCCAGCCGTCCCGCCGGCGTATCTGCAAAATAACGGACGTTCTGCGCAATCGCATCAACCTTGATGTAATCGCACGCGCGACACATCTGGTAGAAATCCTCCGTCGCCTGCTCAGGATGATTCTGCGCAACGCACTGCTGGAAGTGCGCGCGTACTTCCTTTGGCGACGGCGTGAGCAGACCCATCAGGCGCGCACTGAAGAGGTCGCGCGCATACGTCATATCCTCAATGAGGCCCTTTTCGACCGCCAAATCGCACAGCGTCCGCAGAAGCGCCGTCGCGGTCGGCGGCACGTCCGCCATCGGCACAATATCGCCGGCGGGGGCATCAAGCTGAAACGCATCGAGCAGCAGGTTGCGGAAGTACGGCATATCCACCGTTTCTATCAGCCCTTTTGCCGATGCGTAAATCAGCAGATTTTCAATTGCCTGTGTTGTTTTTTCCTCCCAAGACATCATCAACATCCCTTTCTGTATTCATCGCTCCGGCTTGATTCACTCCTAATTATAACGGAAAACAGCTTTTCTGTCAATCAGCCCGGCAAAAGACTTGACAGAAAGGCAAAAAGACAGTAGGATAAGTCATATGATTTCCCATTGATTTTCAGGAGGCAACTTCATGAACGATCGCGAGGAAGGCAAGGGAATGCGGCTTCTGCGCAAGGGCAAACGTGGCCTGATTCAGGCGATTTTCAGTCGTCTGGGGCTGATTGTGCTGCTATTTTTGCTGCAGCTGGCGCTTCTGCTGGGGCTGTTCAGTGCGGCAGCAGAGTTTTTGCCGCACTTCTTCGGCGGAACGATTGTGTTCAACGCCATTATCGTCATTTATCTGCTCAACAGCGAAGGCGACCCGACCGCGAAGCTGACGTGGCTGGTATTTTTCAGCGTTGCTCCGGTGTTCGGGGCATTGTTCTATTTATACACCAAGAGTGACATAGGGCATCGGCTTTTGCGCGAGCGGACGACACAGCTGATTCGCGAGGGGCGCAGCGACCTCCGCGCACATGCCAGCGCACAGCAGCATCTGGAAGAGCGCGACCCGCAGATTGCGCGCATGGCAAGCTACATCGCGAAAAGCGGCTGCTATCCCGTTTGGGAGCACACCGCTGTGACGTACTTTCCGCTGGGCGAGGACAAATTCGCCGCGCTGCTGCCCGCGCTTCGACAGGCGAAGCATTTCATCTTTCTGGAGTACTTTATCGTGGAAGAAGGCGAAATGTGGGGGCAGGTGCTGAGTATTCTGGTGGAAAAAGTGAAGCAGGGCGTGGAGGTGCGCGTACTGGTGGACGGCACATGCGAGTTCACCCACCTGACGCACGATTATCCCCGCCGGATGCAGGAACTGGGCATCAAATGCAAGATGTTCGCGCCCGTCCGTCCGTTCGTCTCGACGCACTACAACTACCGCGACCACCGCAAAATCGCCGTGATTGACGGGCAGGTGGCGTTCACGGGCGGTGTGAATCTGGCGGACGAGTACATCAACCGCGTCGTGCGCTTCGGGCATTGGAAGGACACCGCGGTGATGCTGCGCGGCGAGGCGGTGCGCAGCTTTACGCTGATGTTCCTGAACATGTGGGCGATTGACGAGCACGCGATGGAAGCGTCGCGCTTTCTGGCATATCCGACAAAGCCCGCCATGGACGCGCCGGGGTTTGTGCTGCCCTACTCGGATTCTCCGGTGGACGGCAACAAAGTCGGCGAGCAGGTGTATATCGACATTCTCTCCCGCGCACGGCGGTACGTCCACATCATGACGCCCTACCTCATCATCGACCACAACATGGAGACGGCGCTGCAATACGCGGCAGAGCGCGGCGTGGACGTCCACCTGATTCTCCCCGGCATCCCCGACAAGAAGTACGCCTTCGCGCTGGCGCACACGCATTACGCTTCGCTGATGAAGGCAGGCGTCAAAATCAGCGAATATACCCCCGGCTTCGTCCACGCAAAAGTGTTCGTCGCGGATGACCGAGAGGCCGTCGTCGGCACGATTAACCTCGATTACCGCAGTCTGTACCATCACTTTGAGTGCGCGGCGTACATGCTGGATGTGCCGTGCATCGCGGACATTGAGGCGGATTTTCAGCATACACTGAAGCAGTGCCGCCGCATGACACCTGAGCGCCTGAAAAACGACAAGCTTTCGATGAAGGTTGCTGGTGCGCTTCTCAAGGCGATTGCGCCGCTGATGTGATTACAGCCGCGCCTCCTCCGCCTGACCGGAACGGCAGACGACCGACAGCGTCAGGCAGACCGTCCCCGGCATGGCGTACCACGCACTTCCAGTGAGGATATAAAGTATCAGCATGAACAGCCCGTAGCCCCAGTAGCGTGGTGCTTTTTCCCGCTGCGTCATGATGGACAGCAGGCTGCCGCGCTGCGGCGTTCTCCGTTTTCGCTGCCCCAGCGCCACCAATTGCGCATCCGTCGCGGGGGAAAGCCGCCCCGCCAGCGCCAGCAGCGTCTCTCGGCGGATGACGCGGATGGGCGTCGGCATCTGCTCGGCGCGTGCTATCACCCGCGGCGGCGCTTTTCCCAGCACGCACAGGATGACTCGATTCGCCTGCTGCCGCTGCATCGCCCGGTGTGCCTCCACCAGCTGCCCGATGGACAGCTCCCCTTCCGGCGGCATCCGAACGCACTGCACCAGCAGCGTTTCCACGCCGCCAGAAGGCTTTTCCTGCCTGCACAGCGCGCCGTCTGCCGTGATGCGCTGCATCCGGAGCGGCCACTTTTCCTCCAGCAGCAGCGCCGCCTGAAAGTGGGCTTCCTTCGCCTCCGAAAGCAGCATTTTCTCCAGCAGCAGTTCGCCACCGATGCGGCAGCGGAGTGCCGTTTCGCGCCGCACCAATGTCGTCTGACGATAAAGGCGGCGCAGCAGCAGCAACAGCGTGCCCAGTGCAATGCCCGCCAGCAGCGCAGGGAGGTTCAATCCCCAGAGGAACACAAACCAGCCGATACCCAGCGCCATCAGCAGCACACCGCGCCCCACGCTGTCCAGCAGCTCCGCCAGCAGGTTGCGCTTGAATCCCGTTTCCATCGCTTCTCCGCCTTTACAATTCCCGAAATTTCGGGTATAATAGGAATGTACACTTGCACAAGCAGGAGGATTGCCATCACATGGCAAAAGAACGCATTGGTATTTTAGGCGGCACGTTCGACCCGATTCATGAGGGGCACATCCATATGGCGCTTTCCGCCATGCAGGGTGCGCATCTTGACCGCGTGCTGGTACTCCCGACGGGCAATCCGCCGCACAAGATAGGCATCACCCCTGCGGAAGATCGCTGGCGCATGGTCTGCTGCGCCTGTGCGCTGCATGATGGGTTGACGCCGTGCCGCGCGGAAATCGACCGCAAAGGCGTTATCTATACGGTAGATACGCTGTCCATTTTGCATCAGGATTATCCCAAGGCAGAGCTTTTTTACCTGATTGGTACGGACACGCTGATGGAGCTGCACACATGGCGGAATTTTGAGCAGGTATTGTCGCTGTGCACCTTCGTTATCTGCCCACGCCCGACCAGCGTGTCGCCCAAGGTGCTGGCGGACGAGCAGCGGCGGCTGATTGCGCTCGGCGGACGATTCGTGGCGCTTGACGCGGACGTGGTGGATGTGTCTTCCACGGAACTGCGGCAGGCGCTTCGGGATGGTCAGGCAACGCCGCATTGCAGCGTACCCGTGCGGGAATACTGCAAAGTGCGCGGGCTGTACGGGCTGTCGCCGCGCGTCCCGCAAGGCGACAAGTGGCTTGACCGCCTCTTCACCGACCTGAATCAGCATCGGTTTATGCATTCGCTGGCGGTGGCGCACACGGCGCGTCAGCTGGCAATTGCGCACCATCTTGACCCGGCCAAGGCGGAAGCCGCCGGACTTCTGCACGACTGCGCGAAGTGTCTGCCGCTCAGTGCCATGCAGCAGCTTTGCCGCGACCATCAGCTGACGGTTGATCCGGACATTCTCCAAAGCGGCGCATTGCTCCACTCCGTCGCTGGGGCGTGTCAGGCGCAGGATGTTTACGGCATCACCGACCCGGAGCTTCTCTCTGCCATCACCAACCACACCAGCGGCCGCCCCGGCATGAGCAAGCTGGACATGGTCATCTGGCTGGCGGACAAGATTGAGCCGACCCGCGCATCCTATCCGTTGCTTGACAAAGTGCGGATGCTGGCGGGCTTTTCGCTGGAAAAGGCGCTGCTAACCAGTCTGGAAGGATCAGCGAACTATCTGCGCAGCAGCGGGAAAACCGTGCATCCGCTGACGCTGCAAACCATTGCGTGGCTGAAAACGCTTCCCGAAACCAAGTGAATTATCAGAAGGAGAAATATTATGCAGAATCTTCAGCTCGTGCAGGAAGCTGCACAGGAACTCTACAAGAACAAAGCCGGTCAGATTGTCGCGCTGGACGTGCAGGGCATGACCGTTATTTGTGACTATATGCTGATTGCGGCCGGGCGCACGGTCAATCAGGTGAAGGCGCTGGCAGACGATGTGGATGAGCGCATGGCGGAGCTGGGTGTGCCGATTCGCCGCCGCGAGGGGCAGAACGAAGGCCGCTGGATTATCCTCGACTACGGCTTCATGCTCGTGCACATCTTCCACACCGAGGAGTACGAGTATTACAACCTCGAACGCCTGTGGACGGATGGCAGCAACCGCCTTGTGCTGCCGTTTGACCAGACGGATTTGTAATCGAATACAGAAACATCGGGCAGTGCGCATGGTGCGTTCACTGCCCGATGTTTTTGTTTACGGATAATTGCGGATTGTCCTTGCCTTTTCCATCGCATCCTCCTTCGCGGAAAGCGGCGACAGGATGTAGGCGTAGTCGTAATCCCGCGTCAGCGGCGTCAGGTACGGCTCATGCACGATGATGCGATACCATGAATTGTCGCCGCCCAGCCCAATCTGCACGGCGTTCAGGCGCAGAATGACGTTCTCCGTCGCCTTCAGCTGGTGCGGGTGCTTCGCCTGCGTGAGCGCTTCTGGTGTGTAGTGCAGCGCACTCGCTTCCATCGGCGCACTATCCGCCGCAGCCAGCAGACCTTCGCCCGTCTCGTCCGTCAGCGCAATCCAGCGCACGCCCGTCCGATTCCCCGTTTCTGATGGTTCCATGTACGGGAAGAAATTGTCCGTTACAGTCGTTTCATAGCATCCGACTTTCGTGCCGCTGTGCCGGTCGGTGTAGTTTTCTTCTGGTCCGCAGCCGAAATAGGTCATCCGCTCATACGCCTTGGGAAGCGTCATCTGCATCCCGACGACGGGGATGTAAATCAGCTGCTGATGCTCCGGCGCGGACAGGTGCATCTGCACGCGAATGCTGCCGTCGCCATAGAAACGGTATTCCAGCGAAACCAGCATGTTTTCCAGCGCCGGATAGCAGCCGTCGAATGTCACGCGAACCGGGTTTTCGTCCGCATACAGCGCCCTGTTCGTGACGACATACGCTCCCGGCTCTTTCCATGCCGCATTCATATGCCCCAATCCGGAGCCAAACGCGCGGTCATTATCCGTCGCGGCACGGTAGAAACTCCCCTTCGGTCCTTCCCCCGGTACAATCAGCGCATGGAACGTGCCGTCCGCACCCAAGGCTTCATAGCGCGTCAGCTGCGCCGTTTCCAGATTCAGCGCCGTGTGGAACTGCTCACCGCTGATGGACAGCACATTGCCATCCTGCGTCACAGTCATGGCAGCATCCGGCATAGCTGACATTAACTCGTTGTCGTTCCGCATGGCAAACTGCTCGTAAGCCACCACATGCCCCGCATTCAGCAAGCCGTCCTGCGCTTTCAGCGCAACCGTCAGATTCAGGAAGTACTCTTTGCCTGCCTCTTTCGCGATGGTCGGCAGATTCAGTGTGACTACACGCTCGCCCGGCTGATTCGTCCGCGCATCAACATTCGCCACGCACACCACGTCAGCCGGAAGCACACCTTCCGCCACAACGTCCGCATCTGCCGTGATGCTCCATCTGAATTCGTACTTTTCCGCCACATCAGTGAATAAGAAGTAATTCTTCATTCGCACCGTCGCGTGGTCTTCGTCAAACGCATCGAATTTCAGCTGACTGTACTGATAGCGAACTTCCGCCATTTCCGGCTGAAGTGTGCGGTCAGGCAGCAGAAGCCCGTTCGCACAGAAATTGTCGTCATGCACGCGTTCGCCGAAGTCGCCGCCGTAGCCGAAATAGCGCGTTCCGTCCTCGGCGGTCTGGTAAATCGACTGGTCGATGAAGTCCCAGATGAACCCGCCCTGCAAGCTGCGGTAGGTATCAAACGCCGCCTGATATTCGTCCATGTTGCCCATTGCGTTGCCCATCGCGTGTTCATATTCGCACTCGATGTAGGGCGTGTCGTGCCCCGCCTCGGCGTAGGCAATCATCTGCTCGACCGTTTCGTACATGCCGGAATATACGTCGATGCCCGTCGCAAAGTTATCGCGCGCCTGCTCGTAGTGCCACGGGCGCGTCGGATCGTAGGCGTGCAGGACGTGCGTCTCGCCCATCTGATTGACATACGGCTGCACCAGAATCGTCCGCAGAATCTCCGGGTTCTTGCACTCGTTGCCCAGCGACCACATGATGACGCTCGCATGATTGCGGTCGCGATTCACCATGTTGTACTCGCGGTCAATAATCGCGTTCGACATATACTCTGTGATGCGCGCGTTCTCGTAAATCATGTTGGAATGGACTTCGAGATTCGCCTCATCGACAACGTAAATGCCGTATTTATCGCACAGATAATACCAGTACGGACTGTTCGGATAATGCGACGTGCGCACGGCGTTGATGTTGTTCTCCTTCATGATGCGGATGTCTGTCTCCATGACCTCGCGCGTCACGGCGTACCCGTATTCGGGGTGCGACTCGTGGCGGTTGACGCCGCGCAGGGAAATCGGCTGCCCGTTGATTCGGATGAGGTCGGCGTCGCCCGTGCTGCCCTCAAACCAGCCGCTTGCATTCGTCTTGTAGGTCATTTTGCGGAAGCCTACCTGACAGCTTTCGTAGACCGTTTCCTCGCCGCTCTTCTCCGCCAGCACCAGCGTGTAGAGATATGGGTCTTCGGCGCTCCACTTGCGCGGGGTTTTGACAACGCCGCTCAGGGTGACGCTCTGCGCTTTGTCTGCGGAAAGTATCGCGTGCGCTGCATCCGCCGTCCATGCGACCGGCTGCCCGTCCGCATCGTAAAGCTGCGCCGAGACGGAAATTTCGCCGTCTGCATCACCGCGGTTTTCCAGCATCAGCGTTACAGAGAACGTGCTGTCCGCGAAATCCGCGTCAAAGTCGGTCACAAGGCTGTAATCGCGCACGAACGTCTGCGGCGTTGCGTAAAGGTACACATCGCGAAAAATGCCGCTCAAATCGAAATAATCCTGATCTTCCAGCCATGAGCCGTCGCACCAGCGGTAGACCTTGACCGCCAGCGTGTTTTCTTCGCCATAACGGACGTAATCAGTCACGTCGAACGTATCCGCCGTGAAGGAATCCTCCGCATAGCCGACCTGCGTACCATTCACCCAGAGGTAGAAAGCTGCATCGACGCCCTCGAACGTCAGGAAAATGCGTTCGCCTGACCAGCTCTCCGGCAGCGTGAACGTTCGGCGATACAGCCCGATGGGGTTATACGTCGTCGGTGCCATCGGCAAATCCGCCGGATAGCCGATTTTGTTGCCGAAATTGCGCGCGAACTTCTGCGTTGTGTTGGTGTAAATCGGATGGTCGTAGCCCTGCGTCTGCCATACGCTCGGCACAAAGATATTCGCCCAGTCCGAAGCATCGAAATTCGGTTGATAGAAGTTCACGCAGCCGCCACGGTCAAATTCTGACGGAGAGTCGAAGAGCCGGAACGTCCAGTTCGTCTGGCTGAGCAACAGATAGCGCCCGCTGTTCTCCTTGCGATAGTTGACCGCGCCGTCTATCGCTTGTTCGGGCGTGTCATAGGGAACGGAATCCGTGCGCGGGGCTTCCCGCCCAATCTGCACGATGTCGCAATTGCGATTCGGCGCATCTCCATCCGTGCTGCCGTTCCATTCCTTTCCTGTCCAGAAAACACCCGGTGTACTCCATGCGCAGTCGGTGAAAGTCGGCAGCGTGTGGGAAGCTGCCTTGAGCATATCCGCCCGACTGCCCGTAAAGGTACACTGCGTCACGAGCATGTCCGTCTGCGTCCCTTCGACTTCCAGATGTGCCTTCGTTTCGCCGGAGAAGCGGCAGTTCCGAATCGTCGCGCCGCGCCCATTGCCAAGGTACATGTTCGCGCTGGCGTTATCCGAAAAATCGCAGTTCTTGATGGTCGTGTCGTGCGAATCGTAGTAGATGACACCTGTCCAGCCGTCCGCCACCGTCGTATCGGTGCAGACGCAGCTGGATTTGAGAATTCGCAGACCCGTCACACGCGACTGCCGCACGTCGCAGGCAGTAATTGTCGCGTTCGGCTCGTTTTGCAGGTAGATGCCGTCGGCGTTATCAGAGAAAGTGCAGTTCTCGATGCGGTTGCCGTTCCCGACCGCGCCAAAATAGCCGAAGCCGCAGCCTTGCACATGCGAATCCTGCAAAGTGCAGTCCGTGCAATGGGTAAAAAACACGCCTTGGTCGCAGTTCAGCGCAAGACTGTCCGTGACGACGACGTTCTGACTGCCGCGAATGTCAATGCCGTGGTTCGTCTGCTCAACGTGAACATTGCGCAGCACCGCATCCTGCACGAAAACGAGGTATGTGCCGAAAATGCCGCAGCGGTCAGCCGAAACGTTCTCCAACGTCACATTTCTGCTCCGCGCGATTTCCAGCCCCATGCTGCTGTCAGAGACGTCGATGTCCCGCACCGTCAGATTATTGCATTCCACGGCAATCAAACCGCCCGCATCCGTCGGAACAGTCAGGTTGTCCTGTCCGACGAAGTAGTAATACGGCCTTCCGTTGATGGTGCAGTCCGCAATCTCGTGTGTCGAGAAGTATTCGGGATCTTCCCCGGCTTCGCACATGCCCGTCAGCACCGTTTTGCCCGCGCTCTTGTCGCTCAGCGGGTCACCCGCGATACAGATGCCGACCTGACGGAACGTGCAGCGGCGAATTGCGCAGTCCTTCATGCCGCGCAGCCAAATCGCCGTAGAGGACGTGCGGCATTCCTCGTCGCCCAGCACAAATTCACAGTCCTCAACCGTCATCGCCCGGCTCACATCCGCAACGATGCCCCATTTGCGCACCTGAAAGCGGACGTTCCGCAGCGTCACGCCGTCCGCCGTCACGCTGACCATCGTCTTGAAACGCGGCGAATCCAGCACAGCGCCGTCCTCGCCCTCGATAGTAACTGCATGGTCAAGGACAATCGGGAACGTCTCCTGCTCGCCGTACACGCCCGCGCGCAGAAGAATCGTGTCGCCCGCGGAGGACGCTGCAGCTGCTTCCGTGAGCGTCTGGAAGTCCCCCGTGCCGTCTACGGCAACGACATACGTTTCCGCCTGCGCAAAGCCCGCGCAGAGTCCGAGAATCATCAGCAGTCCGATGAGCCATTTTCGCACGATGGAATCCCCCTTATGGCGATAGAAAGCAATTGGTTGCTTACGGAGTGAAAAAAGGCGGGACGCAGTGTGCGCCCCGTCTGTACCTCATGATGAGGCTTTTTGTTCTGCTTACTCGAACACCAGATTGCCCCACAGGCTGGGATTGGTGTTGATTTCAAGCGTACCCGTCCAAGCCATCTGCGGGATG
>OHGW01000258.1_pt1 | contig 25671 bp, 30 predicted proteins | sample 1567821 | NCBI WGS metagenome assembly OHGW01 (sample SAMEA3879572, study PRJEB24766) | human gut metagenome | biome: human-associated habitat; feature: feces | place: USA | collected 1985/1987 | reverse complement strand
TGGGAAACTGAATATGGCGTACTGAGTCTTCCCACCATGATCGGGGAAGACCCATATGCATACAGTAAAAGGAAAGGGAGATGAGAACATGATCCGCATTGAAATTCTTTTCGACCGCCAGAGCACAAAAAACCTCAAATCAGGCACACTTCAGGCGCTACAGAATGAAATCGAACAACGTCTGAAACCACACTACCCGGAAATCTGGCTGCGTATAGACCAGGGCAGCGCCCCGTCTGTATCTGTCACTGGAGCCCGCAACGACAAGGATAAAGAACGTATCCTGTCTCTGCTGGAAGAAATCTGGCAGGACGACAGCTGGCTGCCTGCAGCATGAGTACCGTTTATCACCGTCCGGCTGACCCTTCAGGCGATGACAGTTACGTGCGACCGTTGTTTGCCGATCGTTGCCAGGCCGGTTTTCCTTCGCCTGCCACTGATTATGCTGAGCAGGAACTGGATCTGAACAGCTATTGCATCAGCAGACCTGCAGCCACCTTCTTTCTGCGCGCCAGCGGTGAATCGATGAACCAGGCTGGCGTGCAGAATGGTGATCTGCTGGTAGTGGACAGGGCCGAAAAACCACAACACGGGGACATCGTTATCGCTGAGATCGACGGTGAGTTCACCGTCAAACGACTGCTGTTGCGCCCACGCCTGACACTGGAGCCGGTTTCAGACAGCCCGGAGTTCCGCACACTGTATCCGGAAAACATCTGTATTTTTGGTGTTGTCACTCACGTGATACACAGGACGCGGGAGTTACGCTGATGTTTGCACTGGCTGATATCAACAGTTTCTACGCCTCATGTGAAAAAGTTTTCCGCCCGGACCTTCGCAACGAACCGGTCATCGTACTCAGCAATAACGATGGCTGTGTGATCGCGCGCAGCCCGGAGGCAAAAGCCCTTGGCATCAGAATGGGGCAGCCCTGGTTTCAGGTGAGACAAACGCGCCTGGAGAAGAAAATACATGTATTTTCCAGCAATTATGCGCTGTACCACAGCATGAGCCAACGGGTTATGGCTGTTCTGGAGTCGCTTTCTCCCGCAGTTGAGCCCTACTCAATTGATGAAATGTTCATTGATTTGCGGGGGATAAATCATTGCATCTCTCCGGAGTTTTTTGGTCATCAGCTCAGGGAACAGGTAAAGAGCTGGACAGGACTCACCATGGGGGTGGGCATTGCGCCTACAAAAACGCTGGCTAAAAGTGCACAGTGGGCAACAAAGCAATGGCCACAGTTTTCCGGTGTGGTCGCGCTGACGGCAGAAAACCGTAATCGGATCTTGAAGCTACTGGGGCTGCAGCCAGTTGGTGAGGTCTGGGGAGTAGGACGCAGACTGACGGAAAAGCTGAATGCGCTGGGTATTAACACAGCACTGCAGCTGGCGCAGGCTAACACGGCATTCATCCGGAAAAACTTCAGCGTCATTCTTGAGCGTACGGTACGCGAACTCAACGGCGAGTCCTGCATATCCCTGGAAGAAGCACCACCGGCAAAACAGCAGATTGTCTGTAGTCGCAGTTTTGGTGAACGAATCACAGACAAAGATGCCATGCACCAGGCTGTTGTTCAGTATGCTGAGCGGGCCGCAGAGAAACTACGTGGGGAGCGTCAGTATTGCCGGCAGGTGACGACATTTGTACGGACATCCCCCTTTGCAGTAAAAGAACCCTGTTACAGCAATGCCGCTGTGGAAAAGCTTTCATTGCCCACACAGGACAGCCGGGACATTATTGCCGCCGCATGCAGAGCCTTAAACCATGTCTGGCGTGAAGGGTACCGCTATATGAAGGCAGGAGTCATGCTGGCTGATTTCACACCATCGGGTATAGCGCAGCCGGGATTATTTGATGAAATCCAGCCCCGTAAAAACAGTGAAAAGTTAATGAAAACACTCGATGAACTGAACCAGTCGGGAAAAGGGAAAGTGTGGTTTGCGGGGCGAGGAACCGCCCCTGAATGGCAAATGAAACAGGAAATGCTATCGCCTTCGTATACAACACAATAGACTGAGATCCCCATTGCTTCATTCTGATATATCAGAATAATTTTTTCATTTTAAGACGCACATCATTCATTGCCTCCTGCACCGAATCAGTAGCAGAAGGAGGCATTTTTTCAGCAAATTGCGAAGCACCGAGTTCAGTCAACACAGCTCTGATATCGGCCTGAGAAGGCTTCCATCCAGTCGTCTGACTGAGTAAGGTTACAACCTGATCTGCTGAAAACTCCTCGCTCAAAATGGCAGTCAGCAATACAGGCAGGCGAGGATCAAGTTGGTGTAACGCCATTCCAGAAATAAATGCATTCCGGAACAGCTCACCACGCTCAGAACGCGGAACGGACTCTATCGCTTCCAAAGTTTGAAAGTCTGCAGCTTTTTCCGGATGCAGATAAAGTGTGTATTTTTTCCTTTTCCGTTCATCGTCCACAATATTACTCCTCTTTGAAAGCCGCGATAGCTTCAACCAGTGCTGTCTGTGGCGACTCCATCATCACTACTTTTTGCCCAAGATGGTGCCATGCCGTTTTTATCGAATCATAGATCAACGGGGCCCCACCACCGACAACATAAACACGATTCACATGATGGAAATCACCGAGCTCATTGACTACTTGCTCCCCCAAACTGGCAATAGCCCCCTCAATGGTATTAAGGACCAGATCAGTTTTTGTTTCGTCATTTATAACCTGCCGAACAAAGTCCGGGTCATTACGACGTTTAATCAATTCATCTGCAACGAGGAAACTGGTATCACTGGATGCCATGCGCAATGCACTCATTGCAGCTTTCGTAACTGAAGATACACCAATGCCAGAATTACCATGAATGGCACTTACAGAGTCAAATTGACCAACGATAACACCAACATCAAGCGTAGTGCCGCCAATATCAACTACCAGCGATTTTTCGAACTGACCAACTTTATCCACGACCAGACGAGAAAACACAGCTGGCAATGATTCAGGCATCACATCAACGTGTTCAATGGTGAAAACATCGCCTTTATTAAGACGAATCGGCCCCATTAAATTCTCAATTTTACGCTGAATGTTGAGTTCATTTTTTTGACACTCTTTCGTATAGAACTCACTGATAGGCAAAGTCACAGTCAATGATACAGGCTGAGGCGCTAATCCACTATTCAGTAAAGCGTGATGCACAGCTAACAGGTTAACATCCGTATATTGATACTCAATATGAGTCGTAAGAATAGATTGGTTGCTAACTTCATCATACGTGTATTTTTTACCATCCAGTTCATAGTTAAATGTCTGGCGAATTCCTAACCCGTCAACCTTCCATCCATGACGAAATGAGTTTTGCGACAACGACTTACAGATTTCCCCATTATCATTCCATGCCAACTTGATTGTTGTTGAACCATCATCGCAGTATACGTTCATCTATAGCCCCTTAAATACTCAATCTGAGTAAATCATTGTTTCTGGTTGCAAGGTAATACTCAATTTGAGCACTATCATAGTTATGAAATCACAAAACACAAGTATTATTTATTACATCACATGACACACTTCATATTTCATACTTCATAAATATGAACACATATTGACACCTCAGGTTACCGTGTCAAAATATCATCATACTTCACACATCATATTTATGAGGTTGCAATGATTACTGTAGTTGGTGGGAACAAAGGTGGTTCAGGGAAAACTACCATTGCATCAAACCTGGCTATTGCTCTAGCAAATAAAGGAAGGGAAGTCTGCCTGTTAAACGGAGATCTACAACGAACAGCCGCAAAACATCATGCGGAACGAGAAGCTGCAGGACTGTTACCAGCAATAACCCTTGTTGAGAAATTTGATAACCTGACACAAACACTACAGGCTCTGAACGAAAAGTTCGATGATGTAATAGTGGATGTCGCAGGAAGAAACTCAAAGGAATTCATAACGAGTGGAGTTGTCGCACATCAAATAATTGCGCCACTACAGTGTTCTCAACCAGATCTGGATACTCTTACAGAACTAGAACAACAGATAGACGCAATGCGTAACCTTAACCCGGAACTTAAGGTTTATTGTTTACAAAGTATGGCAACAACCAATCCGGTTTTGAGGGGAAATGAGAGAAAAGAATTCCTTGAATATCTTGAAGAATTCCCAACAATTCAAGTCCTTGATTCAGTTATTTGTTTCAGAAAAGTCTATCGCGATTGCATGAGCAACGGCACCGGTGTAGTAGAAACGAACAATACAGCAGCCAAAGCAGAAATTGAACATTTAATGAATGAGGTATTTGGCCCATGGTGAAGAAACCCAGCCAGCAAGCATTAAACAGAGCTGCAGTTACGGTAGAACAAGCAGAGGCTCTGGCTCAGCGCCTTGCGGATAAACCATACGGCGCGCCGGAAAAACCCGAACCAGAAAAACAATGTCGGACGACAATCTCTCTTGGTGAAAGCATGCTTGTCACAATAGAAGATCTGGCATTGAGGAATAAACGCAATGGTAAAGATCCAAAAAATGTAAGTGCCATCGTCAGAGTAGCCCTTGAGCAATACTTAAAAACACTAACGTAATAATCAATAAGTTATTACTTATGAAATCACACTTGTGAATTCATACTGTTTAAGCACCCTTGCATACAAGAGATCACATATTGCAGTGGTCTCTTTTTTTACAGAATAAATCACAATTCATAATTATGATTTATGAATTATGCGTGTCTGTTTTTCAGCATTGTGACCGCATCGGACTCAGGCATCGAAAACTGCACCCGGTGCCGTGCAGCCACATCCAGCGCAAACACCTTCGTGTAGACCTCCGTTGAGCTGATGGACTTATGCCCCATCAGGTTCTGCAGGACCTTCAGTGGTATACCGGCATACAGCATGTGCATCGCATAGGAATGGCGGAACGTATGTGGCGTGACCGGGACAGAGAACGTCACACCGTCAGTAGCAGCGGCGGCAACCGCCTCCCCAATCCAGGTCCTGACCGTTCTGTCCGTCACTTCCCAGATCCGCGCTTTCTCTGTCCTGCCTGTTCGTTTATTACGCCGTTCCAGAGGAATTTTCAGTGTTGCCACCATCGTCTGCAGCTGACTGACGTACCAGGAGTCGGAGAGCGGAACCAGCCGGTGAGTCTGCTGTCCGGCAGGCGTTCTTCCTGCCGTCCTGGCGGCTTTTTCGGTCCGCTGCTTCAGAGTGGCCAGCTGCACAAACGGATACGGAGGCGCGAGCGAAAAATCCCCCCGCGTCAGCGCCAGTGCTTCATTAATGCGCGCACCGGTGTTCCACAGTGTGGCCAGCAGCATCTTGCGGCGCAGATCCGGGACGTAATGGAGCAGGGCACTCACTTCCGGAGCCAGCAGATATTTCGGCAGTTCATCATGAACCATCGACATCTGGCGAAGTGCCAGAGCTGCCGGATAATCAATGACAACAGGAAGTTGTGGAGACTGTCCGGCAGAATAAACTGCCGGTACCCTGGCTGCAGACTGGCTGTGTATAACGGAGCCTGACATTTATATTCCCCAGAACATCAGGTTAATGGCGTTTTTGATGTCATTTTCGCGGTGACTGAGATCAGCCACTTCTTCCCCGATAACGGAGACCGGCACACTGGCCATATCGGTGGTCATCATGCGCCAGCTTTCATCCCCGACATGCACCACCGGGTAAAGCTCACGGGAGACTTTGTCTGACAGCAGGCGGGCACTGGCCAGGGGGATCACCATCCGTCGCCCGGGCGTGTCAATAATGTCACTCTGAACATCCACAAACAGACGATAACGGCTCTCTCTTTTATAGGTGTAAACCTTAAACTGCATTTCACCAGTCCCTGTTCTCATCGGCAAAAGAGCCGTTCATTTCAATAAACCGGGCGACCTCAGCCATCCCTTCCTGATTTTCCGCTTTCCAGCGTTCGGCACGCAGACGACGGGCTTCATTCTGCATGGTTGTGCTTACCAGACCGGAGATATTGACATCATATGCCTTGAGCAATTGATAGCTGTCGCTGTCAACTGTCACTGTAATACGCTGCTTCATAGTACACCTCTTTTTGACACACTTCTGGTATGCATATAAGTATATATTATTATGATGCAAAAATCAGCGCGTAAATACACATACTGTTATCTTACTTTTAGTAAGCCTTATTTATTTTACCTTGCGTTATGTTAACCAATAAAAATCAAAATCTGACTTATAAAAACAAACCGTAATTATCGCATTCCCGTTTCCGTCAGATCCGACTTTCATGAATATCACAACTTTCCGGAAGTGTACCACGCTGAGAAAATCATCATATCACTGTTTTCCGCCCCTGCGCGGCGCATCACAGGTCAGGGAGATGACACAACATATAGTGTCATTAACAGTCAAATTCAGCACTACATGTTGTGCTGACGGGAGATGGCGCTGTGCGGCGGGAGAGGAAGATCCGTGACTACCTTTTTTCGGATCTCCGATAAAAAAGAAAGAAATATAGATATGTTAAACATATCCATATGCCTTACATCTACATATGCTACAGCTATACAGATGCCTCGCATCTGCCTATACTAAACATATGTACACCCCCGGTGCTTTGAATATTCCGGATATGATTCACATATCCATCTGTTCGGGAGAGAAAAAACATGAGAACCGTATCGATATTTAAAAATGGCAACAACCGCGCCATCCGTCTGCCCCGTGATCTGGATTTTGAGGGGGTGAGCGAGCTTGAGATCGTCCGCGAAGGAGACAGCATTATATTGCGCCCGGTCCGGCCGACCTGGAGCTCGTTTGCGGCACTCGAAAAGGCCGACGCAGACTTTATGGCGGAGCGTGAGGACATTGTCAGCGACGAAGGAAGATTTGACCTGTGAAACAGACCCGAACGAAGACCTATATGCTCGACACGAATATCTGCTCTTTCATTATGCGTGAACAGCCCGCCGCAGTGATCAAACGTCTGGAGCAGGCGGTGCTGCGTAACCACCGCATTGTCGTGTCGGCCATCACCTATGCGGAGATGCGTTTCGGCGCCACCGGCCCGAAAGCCTCACCGCGTCATATTGCGCTGGTTGACGCGTTCTGCGCCCGCCTCGATGCCATTCTGCCCTGGGACCGCGCTGCCGTGGACGCCACCACGGAGATTAAAATGGCACTGCGGCTGGCCGGGACGCCAATCGGCCCGAACGACACGGCGATTGCCGGGCACGCCATCGCTGCCGGGGCGATACTGGTGACGAATAATACAAGAGAGTTTGAGCGGGTGCCTGACCTGGTGCTGGAAGACTGGGTGAAGTAAGACACTCTTTTCGAAGTCAAGAGACAAGGGCACCAAGAAACAGCCCGTATACGGGCTGTTTTAACAGATATATACAGTAAGCTGCCCTAAACTGTAGTGTGTCTTCGAAGATCAGACTATCAGGGAGCTAAAGCCTATCTTCCGAAATTATAGCGGCAAAATCAGTGGCTCAAGCGATACGGACAACCGAGCTCTGGTTTGCTGCCGGTGGCAAGGCGATGAGCTTGTCACATTCCATAATCACGTACTCCGGGATGAGATCGAATCTGGACGGATCCAGTTGACAGATGAACTCATTTTCAATGTGGTACGTTTCGTTAACGAATTTTCGTATTACCGGATGGTCCTGCTCCAGTTCCAGTAAACGGAATACCTGCAGTTTTTCATAGCCGTTACGACAGCGACGGTACAGGTTTTTTATTTCATCTGGGCTGCTAACGAGAGCCAGAAGTCGCGGGTAATCAAAACTGTCCACATACTCCCGGATATCCCGCAAGGCCTGCTGAATTTTCTCAGGAGCCATTTTGGGGTAGCCCGAGCCCGCAGCGGCAGGCTCGCGATAATCCAGCGGGGCGACGCGTCGATGGAATAGATTGGATAGAAGCTGATAAGCATCGCCACGTTCGTCAACGATTTCAAAGTAGCGACGAAGATAGATGAGCTTAATGATCTCCTCACAGTCTGCTGACGCGGTGATGGATTTGCAGATCTGCATGAATGTCATGATATCGCCGTCGTTAACAGGTAATTCTTCTATGACTCCAGCAGACAGGCGCAGGCAGGAGGCGGGCACCAGATTACTGAACAGCCTTCTGACTGACTTCAGCGTGTCAATCACAGGCTCCACGTCATGCGTCAGCATAAGTACAGTACGGTTCTTCAGGCATTCACCACTTGCACGTCTGAACAGCATTTCAAGAATGGCAAACTTCTTGTTTTTGTCAAAAGAGGATATGGGATCGTCAAGGATAATCAGTCCCGGATTTTTTGACAGGCATTCATACATGAATAACACAATCGCAAAGGCGTTCCGTTCTCCATAGCTGAGATGCTGGCTACCGCCGCTGACGTACCCGTCAAAATCTATGTGTCGTAGCCTGAGTTTTCTCTGATCTCCCTCGCCGGCTATATCCACCCTGTATTTATAGCCTGCATAGGTGAGGAAATTATTGATGTTTGTTTTGTGCTGTGCGATCAGCCGGATCATGCTGTCCCGATGCCGGTTAATTCTTCCCTGCAGCGGTCCGGCAAGGTTTATCAGGTCCATAAGGGCCGCGTTCAGTCTGTCGGTGATCCCCTGCATGAGTTCGGATTGCAGATCAGGGAAGAACTGCAGGTCAATCAACCTGGCAGTGAGCACCTCCCGAACGTTCTGCTGTTCCTGCAGGCTGAAAACATTCAGGTCTCTCAGCGCAGTGAGTTTCTCTGTCAGAGTATCTGTCTGGCGTTTCAACGCCACCAGGTACTCGATATGTTCGGCTTCCGGACCATTCTGAAGCATAGTGATGGCCAGAAGGCGTTCTCTGGCGCTCTCCGTCAGGTAATTACCGAGGTTTTCCACCAGTCTGATGATAGCGGTTAGGTTTTTAATGGTGGATTTATCATATTCCTCTCTGACTTGGCGGATTTGTGCTTCCTTTTCCCTGATATCACCGGTACAGAACGGACAGCAGCCATCTGAAAGGGGCGAAAACTCGAGTCCCTTTGTCTGCCAGTCAATCCATTCCACGCGGCGTTCACTGCGGATGTAGGGTTGATAGTTCTCAAGACCAGCCGGAATGTGGTGTATTTTATTTCCGCCTGACAGACCTCTCATGCCGGTTGAAGAACGTGAAATCCCGGAACTGGTTGATTTGAAAGCATTACTGAGTTCCTGTAGATGGTCTATCAGAGAGTTCAGCTCAGTGTGATCCGTGAAAACAGCCCGGATCGTTTGCGTCATTTCTTCTATTTCACGCTCTCTTTCCGCATGGGCTTGATTGCGGATAAGAATATTAAAGCTGTCACTGATGAGCTCGTCCGGTTGGAACGTAAACTGACTGACGTACTCCTCGTTGAAGCACATCACGTCCCCAATCCCGTCAGCACCGATGACAATGGGCCCGGCGCTATCGGGGTTTTCTCCGCGCAGCCGGAAGGGCATCAGTGCCTGCAGTCCCTGAATGTCGTCCCGCGCCGCACAGCTTATGGCCCGTGACAGCGTACTTTTTCCAGTACCATTTGGCGCAAACTTAATATTCAGTTTATCGGCAGTGAGGGTTATATGTGCTCGTACGATGTTATTGCAGTGGCGTATTTCAATGTCCATTTATCTGTCCTTTGCCAGTTATTCCGGGGGGCTTCATATCCTGCCGCAAAATGTGCCCGCATGCCGTGATGCAGATACATAATACATTTCGTTTGTACCATTGCTTACACCTCTCCGAGGTGTTCATATCAGAAACGTAAGCGTCAACGGAGCACCGTATTGACGCTTATTTATTGGTGAGTACTACGTTCCATGGCAGGAGTTCATCAACTCGGTTGGAAGGCTATTCCGGCAGTACGCTCAGGATATGGCGCAGATACGCTTCCGGATCGATACCGTTCAGACGGCAGGTGCCGATCAGCCCGTACAACAGTGCTCCACGCTCGCCGCCGTGATCGCTGCCAAAGAACATAAAGATGGTATGACCTTTATATACTCACTATAGCATTGGTGGGATATTCCAGAGGAGGTCATTATGCATTCGGAAAATATTGCAGCTTACATCGGGCTGGATGTACATAAAGAAACGTTGGCGGTTGCTATTGCTGCACCTGAACGGCTTGGCGAAGTTCGTTATTATGGTACGATTAACAACGAAGCCCAGGCTGTACGTCGATTATTTCAGAAATTGCAGGGACTTTACGGAAACATTCTTTCCTGCTATGAGGCTGGCCCCTGTGGTTTTGGGCTATATCATCAACTCACAGCGATGAATATAAAATGCCAGGTTATTGCCCCTTCCCGGATACCAAAATCACCGACAGACAGAATCAAAAATGATCATCGGGACGCAATTTCTCTTGCCAGGTTACTGCGGGCTGGTGAACTTACCCCTGTCTGGATCCCTGACCTGACTCATGAAGCTATGCGGGATCTAATCAGAGCCCGTGCAGCAGCGAAACGAGACAGCAGAGTTGCCCGACAGCGAATTCTGAGCATGCTATTGCGAACAGACAAACGTTATGCAGGGAAGCACTGGACCGGCAAACATCGAACCTGGTTAGCCAATCAATCATTTAGTCAGCCATCTCAACAGATTGCTTTTCAACACTATTGTCAGAGTCTGGAGCAGATTGAAGATCGCATACTTCAACTCGACCAGGAAATATCCCGCCTGTTACCTGAGTGGTCTCTGTGCAATCTGGTCTGCCAGTTACAGGCCCTTAAAGGTGTTGGTCAGCTAACCGCAATAACCCTGGTTGCTGAACTGGGTGATTTTTCACGATTTTCCAGTCCCAAACAACTCATGGCTTTTCTGGGACTGGTTCCAGGGGAATATTCCAGTGGAAACAGCATTCGTCCCAGGGGAATAACAAAAGTTGGAAACAGCGAACTGAGACGTCTGCTTTACGAAGCCGCCTGGTCTTATCGTACACCTGCAAAAGTTGGTGCATGGCTTATATATTACCGACCGGATTCTGTAACACAATATTCCAAAGATATTGCATGGAAAGCTCAACAACGATTGTGTTCTCGTTACCGAAGTCTGACAGCAAAAGGGAAAAAATCACAAGTAGCCATTACGGCGGTGGCTCGTGAGTTGACTGGATTTATGTGGGATATTGCACTTGCTGCCCAATCACCATTCAGTCAGCAGAAGCAAAATTAAACCCTGAAGCAGTCAGACACGGAATGAGTGATCCTCGTAAAAGAATTCAGGAGGTCAGAATGCGCCAATACCTGCATATAGAAAGAGGCCAGCTCACTGCGTAAATCGTCATGGGGCTAAAATCCCCGAATAAGAGTTTGTAAAATCCAAGATACAGTCTGACTGTTTCAGGTTCTTTAATCCGCGATATAACGAAGCTCCCGGAGCTGCGTAAGGTCTTTTTGGGCTCAATATTTGACAAAGGTCATAAGAGTTTTTCTTTCCGAGACAGACTGCACGAAGCGCTCTTTCCGCAGCATTATTATCCGCCTCCGCCAGACCGTCATCACTGTAATAACAGAGGGCATCCCACTGATTCAGTACATAGCTGAACGCTTCGCCCAGTCTGGATTCTTTCGACAGCGTACCATTCTTCTCCACCATCCATTCATGCAGCGACGTCAGTAACACTTTGCTTCGCTGCTGCCTGACGGCAAGACGCTCTGACTCCGGTAATCCCCGTATTTCATCCTCGATGGCGTACAGTTCACTGATTCGCTTCAGGGCTTCTTCTGCCGTCGCACTTTTGCTGCTGATGTATACATCGTGGATTTTTCGCCGGGCATGGGCCCAGCACGCAACTTCTGTCAGTGCACCACCTTCACGTTCTGCACTGAACAACCTGTCGTAACCTGTGAACGCATCCGCCTGCAGGATACCCCGGAAGGGGCGGAGGTGTTGCTCCGGGTGTTTCCCCTGCCGGTTCGGCGAGTACGCGAACCAGACCGCTGGAGGAGATGACGAACCCACATTGCGATCATCCCGGACATACGTCCAGATACGCCCTGTTTTCGCCTTTTTCTGACCCGGTGCCAGTACCTTTACCGGTGTGTCATCAGTGTGAACCTTGCGGGTGTTCATTACATAACGGTACAGGGCATCATTTACCGGTGTCATTAACTGGCAGCACGCGTCAACCCAGTTGGAGAGTAAGGCCCGGCTCAGTTCGACACCCTGGCGGGCAAAGATTTCACTCTGACGATACAGTGGCAGATGTTCGCAGTATTTTCCCGTTAACACGCGGGCAAGTAATCCGGGGCCCGCGATACCACGCTCTATCGGGCGGGACGGCGCCGGTGCTTCAACAATACAGTCACATTTTGTACAGGCTTTTTTTACCCGTTCTGTGCGGATCACTTTCAGGGCACTGCTCACCAGTTCCAGCTGTTCAGCGCTGACTTCCCCCAGATAATCCAGCTCACCGCCACACTCCGGGCAACAGCTTTCTTCTGGCTCCAGGCGGTGTATTTCACGGGGAAGGTGTGCCGGTAACGGACGACGATGGCGCGACTGTCGCAACTGGCGGGGAACCTGAGGATCGTCTTCCCGCCCACTGTAACGATCGCTGTCCTGTTCACGTTGTTTCAGCAGAGCCTCAGCCAGTTCAACTTCACGACGCAGTTTTTCAGAACGGGTACCGAACAGCATCCGGCGCAGTTTTTCTATCTGAGCCCGCAGATGTTCTATTTCCCGTTCATCTTCTTCGATCTTTTCTTCGGCACGTGTCAGTGCAGAGCGCAGGAAGGCTTCCGTCTCTTCAACCAGACTCAGTTGCTGGTCTTTCTGACGGAGGGCTTCAGCCTGCTCAGAGAGCAACCTTTCCAGCTCTGCGATGCGAATGAGGTATTTCTGACTCATGACCGTTTTTATAATGCGGTCAGGAGTTTTTTACAACATTGTCAGTGAGTTACGGCTGGATGTTTTTGGCTGACGCCAGTCCAGCTTATCGAGGAGCATTGCCAGTTGCGAGCGGGTAATGGATACCTTGCCGTCACGTACCGCAGGCCAGATAAACTGGCCTTCCTCCAGGCGTTTGGTGAACAGGCACAGACCATCAGCATCAGCCCAAAGAATTTTGACGGTGTCACCCCGTCGGCCACGGAAGATAAACAGGTGACCGGAGAAGGGATTATCATTCAGCACATGTTGTACCTGTTCTCCCAGTCCGTTGAAGGATTTACGCATATCGGTAACGCCGGCAACGAGCCAGATACGGGTACCTGATGGGAGTGAGATCATCTTCCCCTCCCGGTCAGTTCACGGATCAACACCGTGAGCAGCTCTGGCGATGGATTTTCCAGCGTCATGTTACCGTGACGGAATTCCACCTTGCAGGAACTGGCACTGACTCTGGTCTGAGTGGAAGTGGATAAAGACGGCGCAATGGCCGCCACAGGTTCTTTCTGCTCATCCGGCGTTATTTCTACAGGTAATAATTCAACGCCAGTGTCAGAAGAGGTCGTTACCGGAAGACGCCGCGAAACACGCCCTTCGTTCTGCCAGAGCCTGAGCCATTTGAAAATAACATTATCATTGACGCCATTTTCACGTGCAATCTGTGCAACACAAGCTCCAGGTTGTGATGCCAGTTCCACCATACGAAGTTTGAATTCATTCGAATAGTTTTTACGAGGTTCTTTTCGCCAGTCCTGTAATTCCATACTTAGATGTCCGTCTATATCAGATGGGCGTCTAAGTTACCAATTCTCGTCTGATGGCTACATACGGCGGTCAGTTTACGCTTACGCGTGATCCGCCATGCGATCAAAAAGCGTAAAGTGTTCCCGACAGACGACTCGGTGAAAAAAGTGGTGTGGCTGGCAATCCAGTCTGCGTCCCAGAAATGGACGATGCCGTTGAAGGACTGGCGAATGGCAATGAGCCGCTTTATTATCGAGTTCGGTGACCGCCTGGACGGTCACTTCTGAGAAAAGGCATTTACACAGAATCCTAAACAGGCTCTTCCCGGAGGGAAACGGCCTTCCTGGCAGTCTGGTTGTTCATGCCCGCACAATGCCAGCAAGGAGAAAGGGGCCACCGGCGAACCAGCAGCCCCTTTATAAAGGCGCTTCAGTGCAGTCAGACCAGCATCATCCCTGAAAAGGCGGGCCTGCGCCCGCCTCCAGGTTGCTACTTACCGCCGGATTCGTAAGCCATTGTTGCCGTAACTTCCCTGTATCCGTCCTTCAGCCGGACTTCGCACAGACGATTCCGGGTCAGGAGTGTGAATATCAACAACGTGCAGCACACGATTAATACGCACCAGATAGCGGTATGCCCCGTGGTCTTCTGTCTCTGCCACACTGCGCACGGCCTTACAGTCCCGGGGCAGGGCGGCCCACTGCGCCTTTGTCATTTCCCGGAAACCGTCCCCCGGATAGTTGACTACCGGCGGACGCTTCGCGGCCTGACTGGCGACGGCAGCCTCTTCTGCCGATGGTGCTTTGTAGTCCGTGATGCGATCGGGCGTCACTTTCATCGTGCCGCTGTACCCGAGAAAACTGTAATTCGGCGTTGTGACTGAACTCACCGCCCCGTTGCTTTTGTTCACGCGGATGATGGTCAGCCACTCGCCCCGGCTGAAAACCTGTCCGCCCGGCTCAAAATCCTGTGTCCGGGTAACCACGCCGCCGCTTTCGTCCAGCATGGCACGCTCATAGATCAGGCGGTTCTGATAGTGGTTAACCCAGCGTTGTTGATGCTGAATCTGCCGTTCATGACAGCGGATCGCAATTTCGCGGGCCTGCTCCGTGGTGATGATGTCATCATCCAGGGCCGACCATAACGATCGACTTCCTTCATACTGGCTTTTTTCTGCCGGGCGCGGATACCTGTCCAGCGGGAAACAGGCGCTGATATGGTCATGACTGCTGATGAGTTTTGCCATATTCAGATCCAGCGATTCAGCCCGCCACATCGTCAGATATTTCTGCGACTGTGCGATGGTCTTTTCCGCCTTGCGCAAATCAGCTTCGATTTTTTTGATACGACGCCAGCGAACGTCCGGACGTTCTTTATACTTCGCGTGAAGCAGTGCCGACCGCGCCCGCTCTTCCCAGTATTCCGCACGTTCAAAGAGCATCACAGCACGTTTCATACCGTTTTCAATACGCTGTGCATCACGACGGGCGCGGCGTTCGCTGTGATGCCCCACAAGAATGGGCTGACCGGGCGGGATCATCGCGGCCAGTCTTTCCACTTCATCAAGTGCCTGTGCGGATTCACTGGCCCGCTTTCCGCTGTATCCGGTAAACCGCTCCGCCCGTGCTTCCTGACGTTCAGCGAGCGTGCTGTCTTCATCCTCAATCTCTCCGGCAAGTGAGAGGAGCACGTCTTCCCGGCCCGGTGTCCAGGCTGGCGCGACAAACAGCGCCTGTTTGGGTGCCCAGCGAAAACTGGCATCATGCACTTTTTTATACGTCTCCGGGTCAAGACGTGACGCGGCATACAGGCGCAGTTTGTTGTCATCCGGTGAGTAGGTCGCGCGGTACATCTGCACAGGGCTGGCGGCTTCCGGGGCGGTCATGGTGATTGCTGCTAATGTCATAAAATGTTCTCCTTCCGTCTGTTGCCGCCCCTCGCGGGGCGGCTCACCTCATCAGTTAAAAGCGCGTTTCAGTTCGAGTGTGCGGAGCACCTGCCCGAAGGCCGTGTTTTTCATGGCGGGGATGTGTACACCATGCCCCCGGTGAAAACTCCGGGCTATGTGTCGCCCGAAGGCTTTCAGCACGGGGTCAATTTCCGGCGCGGGGATGTCTTCGCGTCTGAAACGGGGATGACGGTGGGGCTTTACAGCCGCTGCGGAAGGTGAAACAATGCTTACAGTCATAAATGGATTCCTTATGACAGTTTGGTAACAGTGCCTTAAAGACTGGTTGCACAGTCTCTTCGGCGTGGATTAAGCAGGTCCCTGACCTGCTTTTTTCATATCTGCGTCTGACGTTCTCCGGTGTATTCCTCCTTCTGTTCCTGCGTTCTCATTACCTGCCAGCAGGATGCTGACAGAACACATAAATGCGTATTGCCGGAGCCTGAAATAAATCCTGATTTTTAAAGAACATCACCCGTTGAGTTTCGGGAGCCGCGGTTTTGACGTTTCGCGGGAACCTGCTGCTGTATTCCCTGTGGTATGAACTTCACCCGTTTGAGAACCTTCGCCGCAAGGGGCATCACTGCCACGGCCTGACGCACCTGTCCTGGGCAGAACGCAAAATTTTTTACCGGGTTTTGGGTAAAAAATTTTGTGGGCTGTTCATTTACCCTGGACAGTCAGTGCGGCAGGTTGTGGCTGTCTATGCCCCCGGCGACAGGGACTCATACGGGTGTGTGGCACCCGGCAGGCAATGAGCAGGGACCCGCTGCAACGACGTGAAGCGCGGTTTGCGAAACGGCGTTGCGCCTTACATCCCGGCGGCCTTTTGCCGGGATGCCAGGAGCGCAGGCCACGGCGCGACAGAGGCGACGCGACCGGAACGATCGCTGCAAGCCAGAGTTTCGCGTCAGGGATGGAAGCCCGCCCCGCCAGGGTGACGCCCGGGAAAGCCATAAACAGGAGAGGAACGGAAAGAAGAAGAGGAAGAAGAGGAAGAGTAAGCGCACCGTGAAGGACGTGGAGTAAAAATTAGTTTACAGATAGAGTGACGTTCCAGGGCAACAACTCTTTCACGCGGTTGGCTGGCCAGGTGTTGATGACACTGATCACGTGGCGTAGCCACGTTTCCGGCTCGATTCCGTTAAGTTTGCAGCTACCGATCAGGCTGTACATCACTGCCGCACTCTCGCCTCCTCCATCAGAGCCGAAGAACATGTAGTTACGCCGCCCCAGTGCAACTACCCGGAGGGCGTTTTCACACAGGTTATTGTCGATCTCCACCCAGCCATTGCGGCAGTATTCGTTCAGGGCGTCCCATTGCTTCAGCAGATAGGTGAACGCTTTCGCCGTATCCGAGTGACGCGACAGCGTGCTCATCTGCCCCTGGAGCCACTCATACAACGACTGCATTAGCGGTACCGTTCTGGCTTTTCTGACCGCCAGTCGCTCTTCTGCCGGACTGCCGCAGATCTCAGACTCGATAGCGTACAGTGCCCCGATACGACGGAGCGCTTCTCCCGTTACTGTCGTTGGATGGCGGACATGTACATCGTGGATCTTGCGTCGGGCATGTGCCATACAAGCCGCTTCGGTTACCTGACCGCTTTCGTAAAGAGCATTGTAACCCGCATATGCATCGGCCTGCAGGATACCTCTGTAGTCCGCCAGATGTTGCTGCGGGTGGATACCTTTGCGGTCGGGAGAGTATGAGAACCACACCGCTGCCGGCATGGTCGAACCGGCGTTGCGATCGTCACGAACATAGACCCACAGCCGTCCTGTACGGGTTTTACCCTGACCCGGCTCCAGTACATTTACCGGCGTGTCATCGGCATGCACTTTACCCGGCATCAGCACATAGTGCTTCAGTTCATCATACAGCGGGCGAAGCTGCTCTCCCATGATGTCAACCCAGCGCCCCATCGTATTGCGGTGCAGCTCCACGCCCTGGCGGGCATAGATTTCCGACTGACGGTACAGCTGTCAACGCCAAGATTATTGGCCGTTTTTCGCCATTTTTAATGTTCGCTATTGGTCATTAATGTTGTCCGCTTTCCGCCATTTCATCATCACTGATTGGCGTGGCGTTTTTTGCCAGCACTCCCGCTTTGCGTTTTTCCTTTAACCGGTAGCTTTCTCCTTTGATGTTCAGTGTGGTTGAGTGGTGTAGCAGTCGATCTAGGATTGCCGTTGCCAGCACGTTATCGCCGAACATCTCTCCCCAGTCGGCGAACCCTTTATTTGACGTCAGCACGATGCTCGCTTTTTCATATCGACGGTTCAGCAACCGGAAGAACAGACTGGCTTCCTCGCGGGTCATCGGCAGATAGCCTATCTCATCCAGTATCAGTACCCGGGCATAACCAAGCTGCTGTAGCTGTTTTTCCAGCCGGTTTTCCTGTTTTGCCTTCATGAGTGTGGCGATCAGCTTATCCAGTGGCATGAACAGCACCCGATGACCAGCGTCCGCCGCTTTTACCCCGAGAGCGACTGCCAGGTGCGTTTTACCCACACCAGGCGGACCCAGCAGGATCACGTTCTCGCTACGCTCCACGAACGCCAGCCCGGCCAGCTCACGGACGACCTTACGATCGATACCTGGCTGGAAGCCGAAGTCGAACTGCTCCAGCGTTTTGACCCACGGGAAGCGGGCCTGTTTCAGCCGGGACTCCATACTGCGCTGATGCCTCCCGTTCCATTCCTGCTGCAACGCCATGCACAGGAACTCGCGGTAGTTCAGTTCTTTTTTGGCCGCCTGCTCCAGCAGGCTTTCAACGTGGTAGCCCAGATGTTCCATTTTAAGACGACCCAGCAGTGTCTCCAGTTCATGCATCACAACAGCTCCTCATAGGCACTCAACGGCCTGTGTTCCACCTGACTGACCTGCTGCCAGAGTGGGGCGTGATGCTCCGGCACGGTCTGCCAGCCGTATGCAGCCGAACAGAGACGGTGCGATGCTACCTGTTGCTCATTACTGTAGATCCGCAGTTCATCATCCAGCGAGATCCGTATTGATACCGGCTGGCCACACAGGCTTTCCGGCACGCTGTAACGGTTCCCGCCAACCTCGATATAGCCATCCCAGGAGACATGACGGATATCGAAGTAGCTGGTATCGAAGTCCGTACCTGGCAGCGCCTGCAGATGCTCCTGTTCCTGCGTGAAGCGCTGTTCCGGTGTCTGCCTGAACTGGCGAAGTTCCCGCCTGTCGGCAACGTCAGCCATCCACTGCTCCAGTAGCTGATTAACATGGGCGAAGCTGTCGAACCGGCGGTACCGGACGAAGAAGTTTTCCTTGAGGTATTTCACCATCCGTTCCACCTTACCTTTGGTTCTGGCCCTTCGTGGACGGCAGGCCCGTGGCAGGAAGCCATAGTGATCGGCCAGCAGCAGGAACCCGGAGTTGAACACTACCTTCCCGTTGTTATTTTTCAGCACTGCGGCTTTCTGGTTATCGACCAGCACGGTTTTCACGCTGCCGCCGAAGTAGCGGAAGGCGCGGACCAGTGACTCATAGGTATGTTCAGCATCCTGCTTTGGTGCCGCGAAGACATGGACGCGACGTGAGAACCCCAGCGTATTAACCGCGAAGTTAACCCTGCATCGTTGCCCGGCAACCTCAGCCTCAACTTCTCCCCAGTCATGCTGTAGCTGGTAACTGGGCTGAGTTTCGAAGCGAACCGTTTTCTTCGATGGCCGCATCTTACGTTTGGGCTGGATGTAGTAACGCAACATGGAACGGCCACCGGTATAACCCATCGCTTTGATTTCCGCCAGGATGACCTCGCCGTTCCAGACATTCTCAGCCAGACGCATGTCGATATAGTCCATGAACGGCTTGAGTTTGGCCATTTTGTGGCGTGTTTTTCTGGCCGGAGGTTCCGGGTATTTCAGGTACCGTCTGACAGTCCGCTCAGAGCAACCAACCTGAGTGGCAATATCAACAATATACGCACCTTGCTGGCGCATTTGCTTTATCATGTAAAAGTCCTCTCTGCTCAGCATGAGTGTTCCCTTTGTGGTGTAGGAACCTTAAGGAAACAACATGTTGGGTGGAGCGGACAATCCAAATGGTGAATTACTGTCTTATATCATTAGCGCTGACACAGCGGCAGATGCTCGGCGAACTTCGCCATGATTATACGGGCCAGCAGAGCCGGACTGGCGTAACTGCACTCGATGGGTTTTGGTGGCTGCGGAGCCTGAACTATACAGTCGCACCGGCTGCAGGCCAGTTTTGGACGAACCGTTTCGATTACCCTGAACGCGGTGTTGATGATATCCAGTTGTTCAGAGATGCTTTCTCCCAGCGATTTCAGTTTGCCGCTGCAGACGGGGCATTCGGTTTCTGCCGGGGAGATAACCTGTCTGTCACGGGGAAGTGTTGCCGGAAGTGCTTTGCGGACGGGAGAGTCTGATGTTTTCGGCGCTGTCTATCCGGCCATTGAGGTGAGTTGCAACTACGCCTCACCAAGCCTGTTCTGGAGCTCGGTTATACGCGTTTCTGCCCGCGCGATCTTCTTTTCTATCTTCTCGCGACTTTTCTCGCTGCTGCGACCGAACAACATTCTCTGCAGTTTAGCGACCAGCGCTCTGAGTGAGCTGATCTCGCGGGCATAGCCGGTTATTTCACCAGACAGACGGACGATAACAGCCTGCTGTGCGATCAGCAGGGCCTTCAGTTGCTCGATGTCGTCGGGGAGTGTGTTGTTCATTCCCATGTTTTATCACGGGTTATATCCGGATGCCAGGCAGTTCTGTCCGTTTGGGATGTTGCCACGCGATCCCCTCCAGTAGCATGGATAACAGAGCTGGCGTCAGGTGCACTTTCCCTTCCCGGGTTACCGGCCAGACGAAGCGGCCCCGTTCCAGGCGTTTGGCGAACAGGCATAACCCGTCACGATCGGCCCACAGTATTTTCACCATTTTGCCATTGCGGCCCCGGAAGACAAAGATATGCCCGGAGAACGGGTCATCTTTCAGCGTGTTCTGCACCTTCGAAGCCAGGCCGTTGAAGCCACAACGCATATCTGTGATGCCAGCGATGATCCAGATTCTGGTACCGGTCGGCAGCGTTATCATCGGATCCCCCCTTTCATTTCGCGAATGAGCACCCTAAGAAGTTCCGGAGTGAGGGGGGCAAACAGTTTTACCACACCTGATTTAAGATGCAGCTCACACTGTGGTGAGTCTACGGTAGTGTCATTCTGGCTTTCATCAGACTTGTTTCGCCAGAAAGGATTTGTCACCGGTTTGACGGGGTCAGGAGTCTCAGTGATTGCCACCGGAACGGCCTGGCATTCCTGGAGATCCTCATCATTCAGTAAGCCCTCTTCATACAGTCTTTTCCAGTTAAACAACAGATTGTCATTAATATTGTGCTCTCTGGCGATCCGTGCAACGACTGCACCAGGCTGTAATGCCTGTTTTACCAGCCTGATTTTAAATTCACGACTGTAGGAGGTTCGTCGTTTTTTTCGCCATGTGCTTTCGCTGATTTGAGGATCATCAGGTAATTCCTTCTTTCTATTGGCATAAAGTATGGCATCGAGTTGAGCGACTGAAAGTGATTCAGGTAATGGCCAGGTAATACCGGAGGCATTAAATCGTTGAAAGAGATTATGAATGGTGGAATGACTGAGACCTAACTGCAGGGCGATAGCCCGGACAGATAATTGCTCGTCGAATCTTAGACGTAATGCGTCTGGCAAATAAGAGCGAAAGCCGGTGATATCTTTTGCTGTCTGAGAATTCATCGTTCGTGTCCATCAATAGATGGACGCGATTGTTGCCAGACAGGACAACCATCACAAGACGTCACAGACGGAGCGCTTACAAACCAGACGCAATCTGTCTATGTTAAAAAAATAACAAAGCCGGGTGGAATATATTCTGCCCATTTTAATTTAAAACAAAGATTAGCGAGTGCTCTGGTGATTTGCACATGCGCAAATCTTTCAGCTCAAAGGAGGCTAGTCATCACGGTGATTACGTTCAAATCCCCTGCGCCCTCTTGCTGCCCATTCAGCATTGAGTATCACATAACGCTCCCAGCGTTCACGCAACTGTGCGAGCTTTATCGGTAATTCTTTGGTGACAAAGGCTTCAGGTATTTCAAAGTCATCAAGATGCCCTTCCAGGAATGCATGGACGCCTTCCAATACATCAACCAGAGTGATGTTGTTACTTTGTTGCCCTTCAAGAAGTGGCCCCTGCCAACTATGCCAGAAGGTCTGATGGCGCAGACAACTTTCGTCATTCGCGAGCCGCCATAAATCCATAAAGATTCCTCGAGCAACTTTGAACGGCTGTTCATCAAACTGTTCGATGAGAAAGAAATAACACGGAATCTTGAGCGCGTTAATTCGCGCAATTTCAATTTCAGCATCACGGCGCAAGGCAATCAGATTGCTAAAGCGCGATCGCATACAGGCGATAGGGTTCAACACCCTTACCTTTTCATTCATTTCAGGCATACTGGGGCCGGTTGCTTCTACATAAAACGGGGCTGTATGCAGGTAAAGCTTTTCCCCCAGAAAATCAGAACGGTCGAAGCCTCCGGGCCGATCGATAATATCCACCACATTTGGCTCGTCAGGCGCATCCGGTACGGCAAATAAACGTCCATCATCCCGTTTGATATCGTGTGTATCCTGATCGATAAGCATAAACTGCGCAAGGGATGGGGGCTGACCGTCTTTGTTTTCCCACGTTTTCACGTTGAGCGTTTTTGCTATAGCCGCAATATCATCTTTCCGGGCACTGTAGTCGCAGTCAACAGAAGTGGTGAGACGCTCATCAGGCAATCTGTCGCCGTATTGTGCATGATAATAGGATATCCAATATTGCACAGCCTGGCCGCCAACTGTGATAACGGCATGTTTGAGCTGGTCAGCGTTGCAGATCAACTGCTGATTTAGCAGATACATCTGCTCATAGGGGGGAATAACGTCTTGAACTGGCATAAAAAAACCATCAGCGAATGATGGTTTATTGTGCCTCAAAGTTCAGGATCAGGCAAAAGCGATAGTATGGGAGAATTTGCTATTGGCTGACTTACTGAAACGGCTTTTCACGGCAGGCTTGTAACCGGCACGACCACGCAAAACCTGCACCGCTACGGCTTCGTAGCGTTCATGCTGCTTTTGTTTAGCTTGTGCGGGAGACATAATTTTGTACCTGATGGTGGTTATATACAAATAAGCTGTAGTAACTATACGTCACGAATCTACGTCACGCAATAGCGTACTATTGTTGCAATTTTGATGTACTTCCAGACTACTGTCTCATCCTGCAGTGCTTCCCGTTCTGCCTGCATTCCTTATTTACCGTATGTCCGGCTCAGTTAACCGGATTCAAATTCCGGTGTCCCTCCCGTCCTGACCGGTAGCAGACAAGCCCAAGCCTCCTGTAACAATAAAAGGGGTACCAAGTCGCAACCACCGAAATTTCCGGAATGCACAAATTTTGCGCTCGGCAACCTGTACGTAAGACCGCTGTTAACCGGACAGCAAAGAAATAGCTATCTGGCGCGAAAAATCACTGCCCGTAACGTATCCATAGCTGGTACGAATAAATTCTGGGGTCTGAAGTCCAATGGAACGAAAACGTACGTTAGTGAAGTCACTGTCTGATATATCATAAATTATCAGCCATATGAAAACAGTGCCGTTAATGTGTCTATTAAATCGATTTTTTGTTATAACAGACACTAGTTGTCCGATATTTGATTTAGGATACATTTTTATGCGACTTTTTGGTTACGCACGGGTATCAACCAGTCAGCAGTCTCTCGATATTCAGATCAAAGCGCTCAAAGATGCAGGTGTAAAAGCAAACCGTATCTTTACCGATAAGGCATCCGGCAGTTCTACAGACAGGGATGGGTTGGATCTGTTGCGGGTAAAAGTAGAAGAAGGTGATGTCATTCTGGTGAAGAAGCTCGACCGTCTTGGCCGCGATACCGCCGATATGATCCAACTGATAAAGGAATTTGACGCTCAGGGCGTCGCCGTCAGATTTATTGACGATGGGATCAGTACAGATGGTGATATGGGACAAATGGTGGTGACCATTCTGTCCGCAGTGGCACAAGCTGAACGCCGGAGGATACTGGAGCGTACAAATGAAGGCCGACAGGATGCAAAAATGAAAGGTATTAAGTTTGGCCGTAAACGCTCAGTGGACAGAGGTTCTGTGCTGGCGTTGCACCAGAAAGGTACAGGAGCAACAGAAATTACCCGTCAGTTAAGTATAGCCCGCTCTACGGTTTATAAAATTCTGGAAGAAGGGAAGGCAGAATAGGCCAATATTCACACAATTAACTAATATTTTCTACGCAATACGTGACACCTTTCGAGGAGAGGTGCTCGAAATTTCAGACATAAAAAGCCCCGTAGGGCCTTAGATGATTTCTTCCAATGCTGATTCCAGTTCTTTTACTTGCATTGCTCTAAGACGAGGAGCTAATGTTCGATGGGCGTTTAAGTAATCAATGGCTCTTGTTACCAGCTTTCCTCCGCCACAGACAACGAAATAACTCTGATGTTGTGTGTGTTGTGCATCAAGAACTGTGTGGCCTAGCTTCTCTATTGCGGTACCACTCACTTCCTGCCATTTAGCCGTTATTTGAACGGTACCGGTATTAGTGAACAACAGGAAGTGGGCTATTTCATTCTTTCCCGCGATCAGACCAGGATAACTGACATTTTTTTTAAACGTCATCGGAGCTTCTGAGTTACTTAGCTCAAAGCCTGCCCCAGAAATAATTGCTTCAATATCACGCAGTAATTCTGCTCTGGACATACTTTCACCTTATCGTGTTGTATCTTTTTTGATCTTGGGGGGGGAGGCAGAATTTTCAAGATGTAGGCGTTTTATTTTATGGTTAATAATCACCGCCACTCTTATGGTGAGAGATCGGGATAGGGGCTGATCTCACGATCAGCCTCCTCCCACACCACCGTACATACGGGTCCGTATACGGCGGTTCGGTTATGTTTATCGTCGCCTGCCTATAACTCCGGTAGGCCCAGTCTGACGAACAGGCGATTGGGAAGTGCTATGCTCAGTGCCGGACTACAGCTTATCCGTCATTGCTTATGGCAACTCCCTACCGTTTGCGCTGCAAGGTCTTTGCTTACTCCCCGTCTGCGCAACTCTTTGAAGCGCTTGCTGCCCGTTTTTCCACTGTTTCCACAGGACACTTCGCAACCTTCGCCTTATCCACCTGTTCAGATCTCTCATCAGCGTTTGCCACTGGTTCAGTCCATAGTAGCTTTTCCATCCCGTCAGATATCGCTTTAACGGTTCGATAAGCTGCTCTAGGCTTTTGCCCGTGTTACGCCCCGTCAGTTCTCTTATCCGGGTTTTGAACCGCTTCACCGATTCCGGCGACACCACACACCACACACCACACCTTTCTGCCCCTCCTGAAGCTGTAACCCAGGAACTTACGCGTCTCCGGAAGCGCTACCGTGTTAGCGCCAGTGCGTCAGCCCCGCCATCACACGGTTGCCTGCCCGTTCACTCTTCACATACACATTACAGTCGTCTGCGTAGCGGGCGAACTTCAGGCCGCGTTTCTCAAGTTCCTTATCGAAGTCATCCAGCAGCAGATTCGATAACAGTGGCGACAGTGGGCCGCCCTGCGGCGTCCCTTCTGTCACCGGCATTACCAGACCCGCTTCCATCACACCTGCATTCAGGTACCCGCGGATAAGTGACAGCACCCGTTTATCCGATACTCGTTTCGCTATCCGGCTCATCAGTACATCGTGATTCACCCGATCGAAGAACTTTTCCAGATCGAGGTCAACCCCCCAGCTGTAGCCCGACTCGATGTATTTCTGAGCCTGCTTCACTGCCTGATGCGCCGAGCGTCCGGGCCGGAACCCGTAGCTGCTGTCGCTGAACGTCGCATCCCACTGTGCCTGCAACACCTGCATCATCGCCTGCTGGATAAAGCGATCCACCACCGTCGGGATGCCCAACAGACGTTCGCCGCCGCCGGGCTTCGGGATAGTCACTCTTCTTACAGGGGATGGGCGGTAGCTGCCGGACAGCAGTTGCGCTTTCAGTTCCGGCCAGTGGTGTCTCAGATAGTCCGGCAGTTCGCTTACGCT
>OHGW01000163.1_pt1 | contig 32145 bp, 26 predicted proteins | sample 1567821 | NCBI WGS metagenome assembly OHGW01 (sample SAMEA3879572, study PRJEB24766) | human gut metagenome | biome: human-associated habitat; feature: feces | place: USA | collected 1985/1987 | reverse complement strand
TAGTCAATATTCTGGCATATCTTCAGACCTTTTGACTAAATTGGAAAATGTTGGTATTGCCGCGGTAAGCGAGTTAACTGCTCTTCCATATGAATACATCACTGGAAACGGATTAATTGATGAAAATGCTGCTCCAAGTCTTGCGCAATACTATAATGAAAATCCATTTCATCAAATATTAAAAGCAACTCTTAAGGAAAGCGGAAAAGAAAAAGTTTTAAATATTATTTCTGTTATCGATAATTTTCCGGAAGTTCTTTATGTTGGACCGGATATGATAGTGAATAGTGATGCTCTTAGTAATGATGCGTATTTAGCACTTCAATGGTCAGTTACAGGAACAAATAATATTGATTTAATTAATGCTTGGAATTTAACGACTGGAAATAGTGATATCAGAGTTGGCGTTATTGATAGTGGGATTGCTAATCATAGCGACCTGAATGTTAATGTTGTTGAAGGATATGATTTTTATAATAATAACAGTATCACTTCTGATGTGGACGGTGGACATGGAACTCACGTTGCGGGAATAATAGGTGCTGTTGCTAACAACGGAATTGGTGTAACTGGAGTCTCTCCGAATGTATCATTAGTTCCTTTGCAAACGGCATATGACACATCAGGAAGTGGCACTCACCATATTTCTGAATTAATCGAGGCGATTAACTACGCAACAAATAAATGGGGTACTCAGGAGCAGATTTCAGTATTGAATTATAGCATTTCAGGATTTGGTACAAGTCTAAGTATTGCTTTAGCTGCACGTAATTTTCCTGGTTTATTTGTGTGGTCTGCAGGCAATAACAATCAGAATGTTGATATGCTTGCAGATATAGAACAGTTCAAAGCTGATAATATTATTTCCGTTGGTAATTTACTTAGTAATGATACACGGGCTAGTTCGTCTTCTTATGGTAAATACGTTAGTATTTACGCGCCAGGTGGAAACATATTAAGTACCTATCCTTCCGAATTGTGTGCTTTAGGAAATTGTAACAGTAATCATTATTCTAACGGTTATCATTACATGTCAGGCACGTCGATGGCTGCTCCCCATGTGACGGGTGTTGCTGCGCTATTGTTATCACTTGACCCTACTTTAACGGGCAGTGAGCTGAAATCAATAATAATCAATAGCGCCGACAATATAAAAATAGACAAAGGCGTTGTAAAAAAGTTAAATGCGTATGAAGCTGTAAAACAAGTTGGATATACTACAGACATATTTAATACGACTATTTTATCGGACGATGAAATTAAAATTGACGGTTTAAATGTTAATTATGAAGGTGTTTTGAGGATACCGACAATAATTGCCAACAGAAAAGTGACTCAAATTAATTCTGAAGCTTTTTCTCAACAAGAGCGGATTACTGAGATTGTAATTCCGTCTACTGTTGAATCTATTGGAAATGCAGCGTTTTTTAATTGTTCAGGATTGAAAAAAGTCACTTTTGAGGGTTATAGCAATTTAAATTATATAAACGGCTATGCTTTTCAACAATGCTATAATTTGGAAAGTTTAACGATTCCAAGCACTGTAACCAACGTTTCATCCGGGATACTTTCATTTGGGGAGAGATTAACAGTATACACCGATTTAGACAGAGACCCGTCTACTTGGGACAATTATTGGAATTATTCGGATTGGATTAGTATCGAACGTCCTGTAATATGGGGTTGCGAATTATCGGCAGATAAATCATATGTCGTTTCGTTCACTAAAACATCAGCGAGTATTACCAAACCTAATGCCGTAAACGGTATATCTGCCCCTTCCCGTGAAGGATATGTTTTTGGCGGCTGGTATAAAAACGATGATTTTACAGGAACTGCAATTGCGGCCGAAAATATTGCAACAGCAGAGAATAATGTCACCTATTATGCTAAATGGATACCGGATTGCGATGTTATTTTTGATTTTAACGGCGGAGCAAGTACGAATTATGTAATAAGTATTCCTAATGGCGTTAAGATTGACGAACCTATTGAACAGCCGAATAAGGCAGGATATGTTTTTAAGTATTGGGCTTTGTCTACGAATTTAAATCAAGAATACAATTGGAACACCGAAATTACAAATAATATTGTGATTGAAGCCGTATGGCAGGAAATCGGAAACAATTATGTTGTAACGTTTGATTTAAACGGAGGGGTCGGGGCGTTTAATACTCAAGTGTTGGTTGCAAACGGTTCGACGGTAAGCAGACCTACTTCCCCGAGCAAGGTTGGATATACGTTTGCAGGGTGGGCGCCGGAAGGACAAGCTTCTTATTATAATTTCAGCACTCCGGTGACGTCAGATATAACGTTAGTGGCTGTTTGGCAGACGACGCAAATATGTACAATTACATTTAATTTAAATGGAGGTTACGGAGATTTCCCTGACATAACGATTAATCGGCTTGAAAAAATAGAAGAACCGTCAGCAAAGCCTGCTAAGGCAGGAAATCATTTCAAATATTGGGCCTTATCGACTGATTTGACTAAAGAGTATAATTGGAATAACCTTGTCAGCGAAAATATAACTCTGATTGCTGTTTGGGAAAATTTTAATCGAGTGGTAAGTTTCAATTCTAATGGGGGAACTGCGGCTCCTGGAACTATTATTCTCAATGTGGGTGATTGTGTAAGTGATTTTGAAAAAATGTTAAACGAAAATCAGCCCGAGAGAACAGGTTATACGTTTGAGTTTTGGGCGACTTCTCCTACTTCAAACGTGGCATATAATTTGGATTTGCCCGTTACAAACAATTTGACGCTGTATGCAATTTGGAGAATCAACACTTATACTGTATCTTTCAATCTTGACGGAGGTTCAGGTTCGTTTCCCAATAAAACAATCAATTACGGTTCAACTGTAAGTAAACCTGCCGCTACTCCGACAAAAGACGGATTCACCTTCAAGTATTGGGCTTTGTCGGGACAAACAACGGAATATAATTTCAGCACTCCGGTGACGTCCGATATTACGCTTGTGGCGATTTGGGAACAGGATAGTTGTGTGGCGGAGGGAACCTTAATCACTCTTGCCGACGGAAGTCAAGTGCCTGTCGAAAATCTAACAGGCGGAGAAATGTTGCTTGTTTGGAATCTTTATACAGGCTCGTTTGATATTGCACCCATATTGGTAATAGACAGCGATGCGTTGAAACAGTATGAAGTAATAAAGCTGACTTTTTCGGACGGAACAACAGTTGATGTTATATCCGAACACGGCTTTTTTGACGTTGATTTAAACAAATATGTATATTTGGATAAGTATGCGGAGGAATATATAGGGCATAGGTTTCTTAAACAAAATGAAAACGGAAAGGTGCAAGTAACTCTTGTGGATGTTGCCATAACTTTGGAAAATGTCGCAGCATATAGTCCTGTAACATACGGTCATCTCTGTTATTATGTCAATGGAATGCTTTCAATTCCCGGCGGAATAAACGGATTGTTTAATATTTTTGAAGTGGACGCCGAAACGATGAAGTTTGATGCCGAGGCAATGGAAGCAGACGTTGAAATGTACGGGCTGTATACATATGAAGAGCTTAATTCTCTCGTACCCATGCAGGAGTTAATGTTTGACGCGGTAAACGGACAGTATCTCAAGGTCGCGATAGGAAAGGGTATTATCACGATTGAGCAAATAAGTGAACTTGTTGAAAGGTACGTTAGATTGTTCGAGCAAGTCGCTGCCTGACAAAAGTATATAAAAAACAACGCAGTGGTTCGGTGACGATTTGGCAGGTTCAAACAAAAAATTATCGGGCTTGTGTTTTATGTTAATCAAAGAGATTTGCTTTGCAAATCTCTTTTGTTTTGTGCAGAAGAATTTTTTGGAAATTGACTTGCAATTTGTCGGTGCACAGCTTAACAAAAAAGCCAAACAAACCTTTAAGGCAGTTTGGCGGTGGTGTACCCGACAGGAGTCGAACCTGCAACCGATGGCGTCGGAGGCCATTACTCTATCCGATTGAGCTACGGGTACGTATTTTCGGTCGGCTGTTTCCTTGTTTTAACTCGGATTGCGGACACGTTACATTATAGCAAAGCTCGGTCAAATTGTAAAACGATTGAAACAGTTGCGGCGGGCAAAATACTTTTAAAATCGAGAGACGGCGATGCCGCTTTGTCTTTGAGCCCAAATTTTCTTCAATTTTATCCGGGTATGCTTGTCCGACGGTTTGACAAGAAAGAGCTTTTGCATTAAAATAAACCCTATGGCGAAAACGGTTGTCGTCGGAATGAGCGGAGGCGTCGACAGCTCTGTGGCGGCTCTTTTGCTCAAACGGCAGGGCTACAATACAATAGGGCTTTTCATGAAAAACTGGGAGGAAACCGATATGAACGGCTGCTGCACGGCGGAGAGTGATTTCGAGGACGTGCGGCGGGTGTGCGACAGAATCGGCATTCCTTACTTTGCCGTCAATTTTTCGCGTCAGTATTACGACAGGGTTTTCGCTTATTTTCTCGACGAATATTCACGCGGACGCACACCAAATCCCGACGTATTGTGCAACAGGGAAATCAAATTCGGTCCCTTTCTCGACAAGGCGAAGGAAATCGGGGCTGATTTTATCGCTACCGGGCATTACTGCGGCATTTCCCACGTGGACGGCGTTCACAGGCTGCTCAAAGCTGCCGACTCGGGCAAGGACCAGACCTATTTCCTCAACAATCTTTCGCAGAAACAGCTTGCGGACGTTTTGTTTCCGTTAGGCAGTCTCGATAAAAAAGAAGTGAGGCAAATTGCCCAAACCGAAGGACTGTCAACGGCGGAAAAAAAGGATTCGACGGGCATTTGTTTTATCGGAGAACGAAATTTCCGCAGCTTTTTGGCGGAATACCTGCCGGGCAAAGCGGGAGATATCGTGGATTTGAGCGGCAGAGTCGTGGGACGCCACGACGGTCTTATGTACTACACGCTTGGACAGCGTCGCGGGCTGGGGCTCGGCGGCACGAGGGAAAGTCAAAACAGGTGGTTTGTAGCGGACAAGGACTTAAAAAACAACAGACTTGTGGTAAGTCACGGCGACGAAAGCGTGCTTATGAGCGACGCTCTCGAGTCTGACGAAATAAACTGGATTCCTTTTCCGCCGAAAGAAGAAAAATTCGAGTGCGCGGCAAAATTCCGTTACCGTCAGCCCGAGCAGCGCGTAACGGTGGAAAGGACGGGGTCGGGCGCGCGCGTGCTTTTTCATTCTCCGCAGCGGGCGGTCACGCCGGGGCAGTACGTCGTGTTCTACAATGAAAAGGAGTGTCTCGGAGGCGGAGTTATCGAGCGCGTATACAAAAGAAAAGACGGTATTTTAACGCCGATGTAGGCAACAATAAAACAAAGGGGAGCAGTTGAACGGTTTGATTTCGCAAAAGAAAGGATACGGGAACAGAGTGTGGGAGGTGGACCTCCTGCGCGGTATTCTCATACTTTTCGTCGTTTTCGACCACGTTATGTTCGATATCGGAGCCATGTTTGCCGACAGCTTTTCCACGCCGCTCGGCATACGTATTTCCGATTGGGCGGCGGGTTACGTATTCGAATCAAGCGCCTTCGGGCGCTGGCGCAGCGTGACTCACGACTTTTTCATCGGCTCGTTTGTCATTTTGTCGGGAGTATCCGTTTCCTTTTCCAAAAACAATGCGCTGCGCGGGCTTAAAATGTCCGTATGGGCGGTGGGATTGTCGGTAGCCATGCTGTTTTACGGCGAAATTACGCAGGACAAAAGCGTTTGGATGAATTTCAACGTGCTTCACGTGCTGGCTTTGAGTATTTTGCTGTGGTCGCTTCTCGATTGGTTAAAAACAGACGGAGACTGGATTTTTCTGATTGCGGTTTTAGCCATAGCCGTCGGCAGCTATTTCAATATGGAAAACGAAATTAACCTTGTCGCTTCGCAGGGGCAAAAACAATGGACGCGCGACCTTGTTTTCTGGCTGGTCAACAACAACCGCGTATCCAAGCTGTCTCCCGGCGATTATCTGCCCTTTCTGCCTTATTTCGGTTGGTTTCTGGCGGGCGCTCTCGCGGGACGCGCGATATACAAGTCTCCGCGCAGTATTATGGGCTATGAGGCGACGCCGTGCGTCAGACCCTTCTGCTTTTGCGGAAGACATTCGCTGTTTATTTATTTTGCGAGTCAGGTTCTGGCGGTGGGACTGCTTTATCTTATTGTAGAGGTATGGGGCTGGCTTTAACGCTTGCCGCCCTCAGTTAAAGGAAAAATGTACAGGCATCTTTTTGAAAGCCAAAAAAACAACAGAAAAAAACCCGCCCTGCATTTTGTCGGGCGCGATATAACCTACGGTCAGCTTTTCAACGAAGTGGAGGCGCTGTGCTGCGCGTTCAGAAAATACGGCTGCAAAAAGGGCGACATCGTGACCATCGCGTTGCCCAACATTCCTTCCGCGGTGACTTTGTTTTATGCAGTGAACAAGCTGGGCATGACCGCAAATCTCGTCCACCCGCTTCTGCCTGCGGAGCAGATTATACGTTACGCTACGGAAACAAAGAGCAAATTTCTTTTCGTGTTTGACAAGCTGGCGGACGGATACATCTCCAAACTGCTGGATTGTCCCGTGCCCATTAGGATTTGTCAGGCACAGGATTACATCACGTCGTTTGAAAGAGTGTTTTACAATCTCTTTACCTGGCGGGACAGAAAAAATCTGAGAAAAAACCGCACCGATTATCTCAAATTCAAATATTTCCGTCACGAGGGCGCGCGGCTGTCAAAATACATGATAAACAAATTCGCGGGCGGGGACGACGATGTTGCCGCCATTATGCACAGCGGCGGCACAAGCGCGGAGCCGAAAAGCATAATGCTTACCAACGCCAATTTCAACTCGGTCGCCGTCAACACCAAACGCGCAATCGTGGGAGAAAAGGCGCGGGAGAAAGACGCTATGGCTATGGTGCTGCCCATGTTTCACGCATTCGGGCTGGGCGTGTGCGTGCACACCGTGCTTAGCGGGGGCGTCAAAAGCACGCTTATTCCGCGTTACGCGCCGGAAAGAATCGTGCACTATCTCAAACAGGGGCACATTACCATGATTTCGGGCGTCCCTACCATGTACCGCGGGCTTGTGGACAAAAAGGAATTCAATTGCCGCAGTCTCAAAAATCTGCGATTCGCTTTCTGCGGCGGCGATATGCTGACCGACGAGCTTAAAAGGGATTTCGATTCCGTCATGGCAAAGAGAGGAAGCAGCTGTGTTTTGGACAACGGGTTCGGACTAACTGAGGTTACGGGCGTGTTTTCCGTCAACAAAGCGGGCGCCCGCAGAGAAGGCTCCTGCGGCAAGCCCATAGGAGAGGATTATCTCATAGAAGCCTTCGACGACGACGGCAATATGCTTGAAAGGGGCGGCAGCGGCGAGCTGTGCATAAGTTCTCCCACGGTCATGAAGGGTTATCTTAACGATACGGAGGCTACGGAAAAAACTTTTCTTGATTACGACGGCAAAAGATGGCTGAAAACGGGAGATTTGGGTTATGTCGATAAGGACGGATTTATTTTTATTCTGCAAAGACTCAAACGCATAATCAAGGTTTCGGGCGTGCCCGTGTTTCCCGCCGAGATTGAACGGCTTGTCAATACGCTAAAAGACGTGGACGAGTGTTGTGCCGTAGGAATAGAGCACAAGCTCAAAGGCAAAGTAATAAAGCTGTACGTAAAGTCGTCCGCCGAGCCGACAAAGCTGAAAAAGACGGTCAAGGAGTTTTGCCGTCAGAAGCTTGACAAATGGTCCTGCCCGAAAGCCGTAGAGGTGCTGCCGGAGCTGCCCAAAACTCTTATGGCAAAGACGGATTATCGCCTGTTGGAGCGCAACGGCATGAAAAAATTCGTGCAGGAAGAAACGGACAATGATGTAAAAACGAAAAAATAATGTAAAATTTTTTCAATAAAGCGTTTACTTTCATTAAAATTTGTTGTATACTGCAAATACAGCGGCGGAACGTCGTCGCGGCGGATAAATGCTTTTTTGTCTTTGGGTGTTCTTAAAAACATAAATGTGGTATCCGAAAATATTTAAAGGAGGTCCATGTTTATGCAGGATATAGAACTCAAATGCAGAGACTGCGGCGAAACGTTTACTTTTACTGCCGGAGAGCAGGAGTTTTATCAGCAGAAAGGCTTTACAAATCAACCCACAAGATGTCCCGAATGCCGCAAAGCCAGAAAAGCTCAAAGAAACAATTTCAATTCAGACAGTCATTGAAAAAAAAGCGTCCCGAAAGGGACGCTTTTAAAATTTACTTTTATTCCACGACTACGATAATTTCGGTGGAAATATTGGCATACAGCCTGACAGAAAGGGGATACTCTCCCGTTTCCTTTATCGGAGCTTTCAGGTCGATGTCCTTTTTGTCGATTTTTTCGCCCGCCGAATTCAACGCTTCCGCAATTTCCTTTGCGGTTATGCTGCCGAAAATCTTGCCCTGCTCGCCGTGTCTTGCCTTCAAGACTATTTTTCTGCCTTTGAGCTGCGCAGCTTTTTCAATCGCGGCAAGACGCTCCTGCTCCTTGTGGTAAGCAAGGGTTTTGTTTTTGATTTCCACGCTGTTTATTACGTCCGCGGTGGCGGGGCTTGCAAGATTTTTCTTAAAAAGAAAATTCTGCGCGTAACCGTCGCTTACGTTTATTATTTCGCCTTTTTTGCCCTGTCCCTTGACGTCTTCAAGCAAATAAACCTTCATGCCGCTTGTCTCCTTTTAATTTTCTCAAATTATTTTAACTCAAACCGAATAAAAAGTAAAGCGTTGACCAACACTAAAAGAGGTAAAAGAAAGGAGGATTTTGATTATGAACAATCAAAAAATCAAGTGCAAGGTCAAGGCTTGCAAGTACAATTCTCAAGGCTGCAACTGCGATTTGGATTCAATCACCGTTGTACCCGAAAGCGATTGCCCTACGGCTCATTTCTGCGGCGATTACTGCAAAAAAGAGAATTACTGAAATTTTACCTGAAAGGGCGGAGATACTCCGCCCTTTTTACTTGACAAAAAGCTTGCGCGGCTTTAAGATAGAGTTACAAAAAACCAATACAAAAGTTGAGGTGTGACAATGATAAATATGACGCACGGCACGGTCAAGATTTTCGCGGGAAACGGATGTCCCGACCTTGCCAAAGCTATTGCCGACAGGCTGGAATTGCCCTTGGGACAGCTTGAAGCCACTCGCTTTTCCGACGGAGAAATTTGCGTAAACATTAAGGAAACGGTGCGCGGCTGCGACGTTTTCGTGGTTCAGTCCACAAGCACTCCCGTAAACGACAATCTTATGGAGCTGCTCGTTATGATTGACGCTTTCAAACGCGCGTCCTGCAACAAGCTGACGGTGGTTATGCCTTATTTCGGCTATGCGAGACAGGACAGGAAAGCGCGCGCGAGAGACCCGATAACCGCCAAGCTGGTCGCCAACCTTCTTGAAAAGGCGGGAGCCGACAGAGTGCTCACCATGGATTTGCACAGCACTCAGCTTCAAGGCTTTTTCGATATACCAGTCGACAATCTGCTGGGTATGCCCGTTCTTGCGAAATATTTTCTTAAAAACGGCTTCAAAAACGACGATTTGGTGATTGTATCTCCCGATGTGGGCAGCGTGACGCGCAGCCGTTCCATGGCGGCGAAATTCAACGCTCCTTTGGCAATCATCGACAAGCGTCGTCCCAAAGCAAACGTCATGGAGGTCATGAACATCATCGGCGACGTAAAGGACAAGGTGTGCCTTATGCTTGACGACATGATAGACACGGCGGGCACAATCACGCAGGGGGCAAAGGCTCTTTCGGACGCGGGCGCAAGAGAGGTTTACGCCTGCTGTTCTCACGGCGTTTTCAGCGGTCCGGCAATGCAGCGCATACAGGACAGCCCCTTGAAAAAGGTGGTCATACTCAACACTATTCAGCAGCCTCAGGACAAGCTCATCGACAAAATCGAAGAGGTTTCCGTTGCGGAAATTTTTGCCGAGGCAATCGAAAGGATTTATTCCTACATATCCGTTTCTACTTTGTTTGAATGATTTCAGGCTTTTTGCAGCGCCCCTCAAAAGAGGGGCGTTTTTTTGTTTTTCCGAAATTTTAACCTTGTCAAAAATGTAATTTAAGTAGCCGCCTGTTCATAAAATTCATTATGAACAAAAAAAATATCGCAAAAAGGGCAGCAGTAGCTTTGCTGTGCGCGTTTATGCTTGCCGCGCCCTTTGTCGTGCTCGGCAACCTGCCGCGCTCCGACCTGTTTGTAGCCGGCGCAAGATTCGAGGGCATACTGGAATTGTGGCATATCGAAAGCTTCGAGGGAGGAGTTGGCAGCAGAGCGGGATGGCTTAAAAAACGCAGCACGGCTTTTGAAAAACAGAACAAGGGCTGCCTTGTCAACGTCACCGTCCTGACTCCGGAGCAGGCGCAGGAAAAGCTTAACAACGGAGAGAGATTCGATTTGGCGAGTTTTTCCGCAGGAGCGGGCTTTGAGCTGCTGCCTTATCTGTCGCCGTACGGCGGAGACGTCTCCTGCGTGCGCGGAGATTATCTGAGGGGCGGTCAACTCAACGGCAAGGTTTACGCGCTGCCGTATATGGCGGGAGGATACGTGTTGGCGGCTATGAGCAAAAATCTTGCGGGTTTTGAAAACAAAAATCTTGCGGAAAATATATTCGGCATGGGATTTGAAAAAAAGGTGGGGAAAAAGACGGTAAGCCTCGCTTCCGTAGCCTGCGGCTACGGCGGCTTCAATCAGCCCTGCATGGCGCTTGCGCTCAACGCAACTCAGAGCAGGCGGAACGACCTGCTTGACGAGGGCTTGACGCAGTACGAGGCTTACGAAAAATTTCTTACCGGCAACAACCACACCGTACTTCTGGGCACGCAGCGCGACATTTACAGACTGACGAACAGAATAGAGCAAGGGCGGCTGGGAGAATGCGTTTTTGAGCCTCTCGGCGGTTTCACCGACTTAGTTCAGTATATCGCCGTGGGCGACACCGAAGCGAAAAAAGCCGTGTTCGCCGAAAAATTCGCCTGTTTTCTGACGCAGGAGCAGTCGCAGCAAAAGTTGACGGAGGTGAGAATGTTTACCGTCAACGCGCAGAGCATATATTCGGACGGAGCCATGTCTGCGTTGGAGCAGGCGCTTTCTTCCGTCAGGACGATAAACGCCTTCACCGACCCGTCCATTCTGTCCGCTCTGCGTTCCGAAACGCTCAAATCGCTTGAAACGGGGGAGAAAAAAAACCTTGAAAGGTATCTGTGCTGAATTTGTCAATAAATTTCACTTTAAAAATTACCGACCTCAATCGTTTGTAAATCTATCGGTTTTGGTGTAAAATAAGGAGAACCTTAAATGCGCGAATTTTTCCTGAATTCGGGAATTTATTTTGAAGAAAACGTACCGCTCAAAAAACTCACAACCTTCGGAACGGGAGGCCCCGCGAGGTACGTTGTTCAGCCCAAGGACGAGCGCGAAATAAGCGCCGTTCTGACTTACTTGAAGCAAAACGACGTTCCTTATTTCTGTCTGGGGGGAGGCAGCAACGTGCTGGCGTCGGACGACGGTTTTTCGGGCGTGGTGATTGTTGTCGGACGGTTTATGTCTCAGATATTTTTTGAAAACGGCTTGCTTGTTGCGCAGGCGGGAGCCAAGGCGTGTCAGGTGGCGCATTTCGCCTGCATCAACGGACTTTCGGGTGCGGAGTTTCTTGCGGGAATCCCCGCGTGCATGGGCGGAGCGGCGTATATGAACGCCGGCTGCTTCGACAGGGAGATGTCCGACGTCGTTGCGGGAGTTAAGGCTGCGGACGAAAACGGAGAAAAGGAATTCGGTCACGCGAGGTGCGGCTTTGCGTACAGAAAATCTGTCTTTCAGTCAAACGGAATGATTGTCACCCGCGTTTTGTTGGCTCTCAAACCGGAAAAACCGGAAAAAATAAGGGCGGCGATGAAGGAGATTTTGGAAAAAAAGAAGCTTACCCAACCATTGGAATATCCGAGCGCGGGCAGCATATTCCGCGCCGAGGGCGGCGCGCCCGCGGGACTTTTAATCGACAGGGCGGGTTTAAAGGGGCTGCGCGCGGGAGGAGCGGAAATTTCTCTCAAGCATGCAAACTTCATTGTGAACAAGGGCGGAGCAACCGCAAAAGACATACTCGAGCTTATGGACGCGGCGGGCAGCGCGGTCAAGCGCAAGTTCGGCGTTGTGCTGAGGCCTGAAATAAAATATCTTGGAGACACCGATGATATCGGGAGATTATCATATTCATTCACGTTATAGCGGACTATGCCACGGAAAGAATACTCTGAGCGAGCTGCGCGACGCCGCTACGCGAAAGGGGCTTAGAGAAATAGGAATAGCCGACCACGGCTTGAAGCATCTCTTTTTCGGCACTGACGCCAAAAGGCTTTTGAAGGCGCGCCGAGAGGCGGACGCTTTGAACGCGGAGCAGGGCGCGCGCGTTCTGCTCGGATTGGAGGCAAATCTGATTTCGGAGGACGGCTTGATTGACTGCGGCGACCTTTCAACGTTGGATTTTGTCGCAATGGGCTATCACAAGCTGGTCGCGGCGCCCTCCGCGGAGCAGGCGAGGCGTTTTACGCTTCCCGCGCTGTTTCGCTCCGAGTCCAAAAAAGACGCGTTTACTCGGGCTTATATAAAGGCGATTAAGCGTTATCCGTTGAGCTTTGTCACACATCCGGGCAGGGACATTTGCCTGAATGTGTTAGAGATTGCAAAAGCCATGTCCGACTACGGAGTTCTGTTCGAGTTAAACGGCAAAAGGGTGGACGTGTCGGACGGGGAGCTGTGCGACGTCGTTGCAAAAACCGCGGTGAAATTTATCGTCAACAGCGACGCGCACCGCGCCGAAAAGGTAGGCGAGGTTTCCGTCCCGCTGGAAACGGCGGAGAGAGTAGGCTTGCCCTTGGAGCGCATAGTGAATCTGGACAAGCCCGCAATTTTAAGAAAACCGTTTGAAGAGGAGACAAAAGAGTGACTTTTTCTCAGAACGTAAAGGAAGAAATCCTCGGCAGGCTTTCAGATTCTTTGCCGTGCTGCCGTCTTGCCTGTCTTTCGGCGCTGCTGCGCGGGGCGGGCAGCCTGGAAATCAGGTCGGGCAGTCTGGGCTGTTCGCTTACGTCGGAAAACAAAAGACTGCTTGAATTTGCCGGAGAAATCGTATATTCGCTTTACGGACTCAAAACCGAAATAAGGCGCGAGGAAACTAAAATCAAGGGCAACAGCCTGTGGTCGGTTTTCATTGCGGAGGAAAAGACGCTTTCCGACTGCGGACTTGCGTCGCTGTCAATGGAGGGCTATCTCAAAATCAACGAGGGTATAGACAAATACATCGTAGAGCAGGACTGCTGCAAAAACAGCTACGTCGCCGCGCTGTTTGCCGCCTGCGGCTCCGTAGCGTTCAGTCCCTTGAAGACTCTCGACCAAAGGGGTGGTAACAGGTTCGGCTATCATTTTGAGTTTTCGCTTACCTCCCGCCGTGCCGCAGACGACCTCGTGTGTCTTTTGGAGGAAAAGGGCTTCCGTTTTAAAATAGCGGAGCGGAAAAACGTCTGGGCGGTTTACATCAAGGACAGCGCGTCAATATGCGATATGCTTGCCTATATGGGGGCGGACAAAGCCGTGCTGACGCTCAACAATCTGCTTATCGAGCGGGAAATCAGAAACAACGCCAACCGTCAGAAAAACTGCATTACCGCCAACATAGACAAATCGGTAGACGCGAGCGAAAAGCACATTGCCGCGATAAACAAAATCCGCGCCCGCGAGGGAATGTTCGACAGGCTTGCGCCGCATCTGAAAGAAATAGCGGCGGCGCGGGTGGAAAATCCGTTTTCCACGCTTGACGAGCTTGCGGACAAGCTCGGGCTTACAAAAAGCTGCGTAAACCACAGACTGCGCAAGATAACCGAAATAGCTTCGCGTCTGCCTTGACGGCAGGACTAAACTTATTTTATACAGAAGGTAAAAAATGTCGGAAAAACCGTTTGTACATTTGCATCTGCACACAGAATACAGTCTTTTGGACGGCGCGACGCGTATAGACACGCTGTTCGACGCCTGCAAGGAAAAAAATATGCCCGCCGTAGCCATAACCGACCACGGGAATATGTACGGCGCCTATCACTTTTATTGTCTGGCAAAGAAAAAGGGAATAAAGCCCATTATCGGCTGCGAGTTTTATATGGCGGACGACCTGACCGTCAAAAGCGGAGACGTAAAGCGGGAGTTTAACCACCTCGTGCTTATTGCCAAAAACAATACGGGCTACAAAAATCTCGTCAAGCTCAATTCCATAGGCTTTGTCGACGGTTATTATTACAAGCCGCGCATAGACTTCAAGACTCTGAGCCAACACAGCGAGGGGCTTATCTGTCTGTCCGCCTGCATTGCGGGGCAGCTTCCCCGTCTGCTGCGCGACGGCATGTGGGAGGAAGCGAGGAAGCTTGTCAGGCAGTACAAGGAGCTGTTCGGGGAAGATTATTACATAGAATTGCAGGACCACGGAATAGCGGACGAAATTTACGTCATGCCGAAGCTGATTAAGATAGCCGAAGAGTTCGGCGTGGAGCTTGTGGCTACAAACGACGTGCATTATCTTAAAGAGTCCGACGCCGAAATGCAGGATATTCTGCTTTGCGTACAGACAGGCAAATTTTTCGACGACCCCGGTCGGATGCGCTTTGAAGGCACGCAGTTTTATCTCAAAGATTACGACGAAATGGCGGAAAAATTTTCCTATGTGCCGCAGGCTTTGGAAAACACGCTTAAAATCGCCGAAAAGTGCAACGTGAGCATAGAGAAAAAGCCCTTGCTGCCTCCTTACAAGCCGGACAACGGCATGACGCCTTACGAATTTTTGAAGGATCTTTTGGAAAAGGGGCTGAAAAGACGCTACAAAGAAATTACGCCGGAAATAAGGCAGAGAGCCGACTATGAGCTGGAAGTGGTGTCGAAAATGGGATTTGTGGAGTATTACCTCATTGTGTGGGACTTCATCAACTACGCGCACGAGCACGGAATACCCGTCGGTCCCGGACGGGGCAGCGGAGCCGGCAGCATAATTGCTTACGCCATAGGTATAACTCAGGTGGAGCCGCTGCGTTACGGACTCATTTTCGAGCGGTTTTTAAATCCCGAAAGAGTCAGCATGCCGGACTTCGACATAGATTTTTGCATGGACAGGCGCGGAGAGGTTATCGACTACGTCATAGAAAAGTACACAAAGCCCCGCGTGGCTCAGATTGTCACGTTCGGCAGGATGAAAGCCAAAAACGCCGTCAAGGACGTGTGCCGCGTGCTGCGCGTGCCTTACGCCGAGGGAGACAAGATAACCAAGCTTATTCCGCTCAACGCAACGCTCAAAAACGCTTTCGGTCTGGACGGCAAAAACGAGGGCGTGCCTGAGCTCATGGAAATTTACAAGGATTATTCCATGAAAAGGGTGATTGATTTGGCAATCGCATTGGAAGATATGCCGCGTCAGACGGGAATGCACGCCGCAGGCGTGGTTATATGCCGCGAGGATTTGAGCGACAACGTGCCCTTGCAGCGCAGCGGCGACGACATCACCACTCAGTACAACATGAAGGAGGTGGAGGAGCTCGGTCTGCTCAAAATGGACTTTTTGGGACTGAGAACTCTCACCGATATCGACAAGACGATAAAAATAGTCAAGGAAACGACGGGAGAGGAATTCGATTTCGAGGATTGCCAATATGACGACCCCAACGTGTTCGAGCTTATTGCTTCGGGAAACACCGACGCAGTGTTTCAGCTGGAAAGCGGGGGAATGAAGCGGGTGATGAAAGACCTCAAACCGGACTGTCTTGAAGACATAATAGCGGGAATTTCCCTCTATCGTCCCGGGCCCATGCAGTTTATTCCCGACTATATCAAGGGCAAACGCGATCCCAAATCGGTGCATTACGCGCACCCTATGCTGGAACCGATACTCGGCGTAACAAACGGCTGCATGGTCTATCAGGAGCAGGTCATGCAAATCTGCCGTTCTCTTGCGGGCTATTCCTACGGACAGGCGGACGAGGTCAGGCGCGCGATGGGCAAAAAGAAAATGGACGTCATGGCTTTGCACCGCAACTATTTCATCAACGGAAAGGTCAACGACAACGGCGAGGTCGAAATAGAAGGCGCCGTCAGGCGCGGCGTGCCCAAGGAAACGGCAGAGCTGCTTTTCGACCAAATGTACGCTTTCGCCCAATATGCGTTCAACAAAAGCCACGCCGCGGCTTACGCTTACGTATCCTATCAGACGGCTTATTGCAAGCGTTATCATCCCGTGGAGTATCTTGCGGCAGTGCTGAACAACCGCATAACCAACATAGACGACATAAAAAAATATATCGCTTACGGAAAGGAGAACAACATAGATTTTCTGCCTCCGGACATCAACAAGTCGGGAGTGAGCTTCACCGTGGAAAACGGGAAAATACGTTTCGCGCTTGCCGCAATCAAAAATATCGGCTCCGGCAGCATGGAAAAAATCGTTGAGGAAAGAAAAACCCACGGAGATTTCGTAAGTTTGGAGGACTTTCTGAAAAGAGTGGAAAGTCAGTATCTCAACAAGCGGCTTGTGGAAAATCTGATTAAATCGGGTGCATTCGATTGCTTCAAAGTTTCGCGCGCGCAGATGGTTTCCGTTTTCGAGCCGTTGATGGAAATGGTTTACGCCGACAAAAAGAAGAAGGAAAGCGGACAGTTCAGTATGTTCGACCTTGTGGAAAACGCCGCGCCCGCAGTCGTCGCGCTGCCCAAAAGCAATATAAAGGAGTTTCCCAACAAGCTGAAACTTTCCTATGAAAAAGAAGTGCTGGGGCTTTACGTTTCGGGCAACCCTCTGGACGAATACAGAGAAAAACTCAAAGCGTTTACTTTCAACACGGGTATGGTGACGTTTTCCGAGGACGACGACGATTTTGAAAGCAGTCAGAAGCAGAGCGACTGGGAAGGTAAGGAGGTCAGCCTTGCGGGCGTGCTGGAGGAGCTGAAAAAAATCGCCACGCGAAGCGGCAAAACCATGGCGGTCGGCAGGCTTGAGGATTTGCACGGCAGCATCGAGCTTACTTTTTCGCCCTGGTATTACGAAAAAATCATCAAGGACAAGGTGGAGCAGGACAGCGTTGTGACCGTGACGGGAAAAATCAGTTTTCGTCAGGACAAGGCTTCGCTCCTTGTGGACAAGCTTGAAGTGTGGAGCGAGCAGAAAATGGCGGAAACGGATAAAAACGCCGTTTCGGAAAAGCTTTATCTTAAAATGCCCTTTAAGGACAACGAGCTTTACGCCAAGCTGTCGGCTGTTCTAAAGGAATACGCGGGAGACATACCGGTAATTCTGGTTATTGACGGCGACAGGCTGGGTATGCCTTACAAGGTGCGGAAAAACAACGGGTTGATTTACGAGCTGTCCGACGTGCTGGGAGAAGATAACGTCAGATTCGTTGACGTAAAGCCGAAATGAAGCAGGGCGACACAATAGAAATCGTGATTGAGAGCATAGGCGGCGGAGGAGAAGGTCTGGCGCGCTGCGGCGGACATACCGTCGTCGTGCCCTTTGCCCTGACGGGAGAAAAGGCTGCCGCAAAGGTCGTTCACGTAAAACGGGACGGCACGGTGTTCGCTCGGCTAAAAAACATAGAAAAACCGTCGGCGGACAGGGTGAACCCTCCATGCCCCTTTTTCGGAGAGTGCGGTGGGTGTCACCTCATGCACATGAGCTACCCCGCTCAGCTGAATTTCAAACGCCTTCTTGTCGCCGAAAATCTGAAAAAAATAGGCGGCTTGGACGTCGAGGTTATGGAAACGGAGCCGTCGGAAAACGTCACGGGCTATCGCAACAAGGTTCAGCAACCGCTGGGCTTTGACGGCAAAGAGGCGTTTACGGGATTTTTCAGAACGGGCACGCACGACATAGTGCGTGTTAAGCGCTGTCTGTTGCAGCGGCGGGAGGCGCGGCAGGCGGCGGAAATTTTCTGCGATTTCGCAAACCGCCGCAAAATCTCGGTTTACGACGAAAAAACAGGCAAGGGGCTTTTGAGGCATTTTCTCGCGCGTTACGAAAACGGACAGCTGCTTGCAACAGTCGTTGTGAACGGAAGCTCGCTGCCCCGCTGGGAGGAGCTTTACCGCGCGTTGACGGAGGTTTATCCAAAGACGGGGCTTTTTCTCAACGAAAACCGCAAAAGAAGCAATGTCATTCTCGGCGAAAAAACCGTTTTTTTGAAGGGCATAAGTCAAATAGATTCAGTCATGTGCGGAGTAAAATTCTGTTTGCAGCCCGACAGCTTTTTTCAGGTCAATACGTCCGTTGCGGAAAAAATCTACCGCAAGGTAAAGGAGCTTGCCGTTTGCCGCGAAACGGACGCGCTGATAGAGTGTTTTTCGGGCGTGGGAGTGCTCTCCGCAATGCTTGCGGATGATTCTTACGACAGCTACGGCATAGAAATCGTGCGTTCCGCCTGGCAGGACGCGGAAAAAATCAGGCGAATAAACAATCTTGAAAGACTTACAAACATCTGCGGAGACGTGAACAGGGAGCTGCCCTTGCTTGCGGAGCGTTACGCGGGAAAAAACGTGACCGTGGTGGCAGACCCTCCGCGAAAGGGATTGGATGAAAAAACACGGCGTACCTTGATTGAATTAAATCCCCGCACGCTGATTTACGTTTCCTGCGACAGCGCGACCTTGGCACGCGACGCGGCTCATTTCGTTTCCGCGGGTTTTTCTCTCGACCTTGTCCGCCCTTACGATATGTTCCCCAACACCAAACACGTCGAGACGTTAGTCGTCCTTTCCAAAAAAATTCCCGACAGCAAAGTTGGTATTTTGAAGTAAAACAAATTTTAAGACATTAACCGCGCGAGGGGAATAAAAATATTCGGAGAGACGGCTGCGGAGGAAAATTTGAATTTATTTTAATCCGCAAAGGAGCTTTAAAGTGAAAGTCGAAGTAGTGGATTACAGACCTGAGTGGGCTGAAATGTACGCGGCTGAGGCGGAAAAAATAAGGGCGGTGTTGGGGGAAAACCTTATTGAAATCCACCACATCGGCAGCACAGCCGTAAAAGGTCTCAAAGCAAAGCCGATAATAGATATTTTGGCGGTTGTTTCGGATTTGGTCTCTTTGGACGGCAAAAATTCCGAATTCGAGAAAGCGGGCTACGAATGTATGGGTGAATTCGGAATAAGGGGAAGGCGTTATTTCAGAAAGGGGGAGGAAATACGCACACATCAGATTCATGCTTTCGGCGCGCTTAGCGCATACGACATCGAAAGACATCTCGCTGTCAGAGATTATCTCAGAGCGCACGACCGCGCCGCTGAAAGCTACGGAAAGCTCAAAGAAAAGCTTGCTGTTCTTTACCCCGACGACATAGAGGGCTATTGCGACGGAAAAGACGCTTTTGTCAAAGCTCTCGAAAAAACGGCTTTGGATTGGTACAGAAAAAATATAGAGGATAGAAAAATATGGAAAGAGAAATAAGAGTATGTGCGACGGGCACGCACCGCGCCCTGCCGGATTGTATACGCGCTACCGTCAGGCTTGCCGGACTTAAAGATACTTGCGAAGCCGCCGCGGAGGAATTTAAAGACAGCTTTGAGTTTTTGTTGAAGGAGACAAAACAATTCGTTTTCAAAACTGCGGACTTTTCAATCAACACGCATTACGCGGACGAGCGCGACGGCAACAACGTATGGAGAAAAAAATTTGCGGGATTTATGTTTTCCCACACGCTTGTCTGCGAGTTTCCTTTCGATACCTCCGCGCTTGGTGCGTTTGTATTTGCGTTGGGGCGCTGTAAGTGCGTGGACAGCTTCGGTTTCGATTACGCCGTAACGGACGAAGACGGAGCCTATGACGCCGCAGCCGCCGACGCGGTCAAAAAAGCGGTTAAAAAGGCAAATGTTTTGGCGGCGGCCGCAGGCGTAAAGCTCGGCGATATTGCGTCGATTAGTTTCAACGCTTCTCCAAGAAACATATTTTCGCCGCGTATGTGCAAAACGAACGACCGCGCGGCGGTCATGACGGCGTCCGTCGACGTTGCTCCGCGGGAGTTGAGCTTTTCCGAATCGGTGGAAATGGTTTGGGAGCTTAAATAAAAGCGCGTAAAAAGGCTCAACCTATTAGGTTGAGCCTTGAATTTTTATACCGAAAAAAACCGAATTTATCTTTCGGCTTTGTTGAGAGTCCTCATGCAACGCGTGCAGATGTAATCGTTTATTTCCTTGCCGTCTATTTCAAGCTTGACCTTTTTGAGATTCGCGTTGTAAGTTCTCGGTGTTTTTCTGTTGGAGTGACTTACCAGATTGCCGGACATTTTCGCCTTGCCGCACACCACACAAACTTTGGACATAATTAAGCACCTCCTCATATCAGAGTGTCGTTTTCAACCTGTTTATATTAGCACCGATTTAAAAAAAAAGCAACCGTTTTTAAACAAATTTTTCCTGTGGCGGCGGATTTTTTCGGTCAGTTATGAAAAATGTTCAAGTTTATTCGGAAAATTCCGCCTAAACAGTTGTAAACTTGCTCATAATATTGTAAAATAAGACGGTCGAATTAAATTCGCGGAGGGAAAAATGTCACTGCGCACCAAAAACACTTACGGGGAAATCACAATAACCGACGAAGCCGTCGCCAATGTGGCGGGCAGGCTTGCGTTGGATTGTTACGGCGTGGTGGACAAAGTTCCGCGCAAATTTTCCGACGCTTTGGCGGACCTGTTCAGACGCAGCAGCTGGGGCAGGGGCGTGAAGGTGGTCACGAAAGAAAATCGTATTTATGTTGACATCTATGTTGTTTTTCGTTTCGGTCTGTCCATTTCCGCCGTTGCGGAGTCGCTCAAAAGCACAATCAAATACGGTCTGGAAGAGTTTTCGGGCATGGTTGTGGACAGCGTCAACGTACACGTCGTAGGCGTCGAATTGTAAATAAAATATCGAACCGCTTTTGACGTCGGTTTTAGGAGTATATATGGCAGCAGCACGCTTGGCGCCGGACAAATCCGTTTCGGCGGTTGTGTTGAGAAAAATGTTGGTTGCGGGCAGTAAAATGCTCGAAGTAAATAAAGAATCGGTAAACGCTCTCAACGTGTTCCCCGTCCCCGACGGCGACACGGGCACGAATATGTCTCTGACAATGATTTCCGCCATGAAGGAAGTCTGCAAAAACACCACCAACACCATGGAGGCGCTTTGTCAGGATTTGACCAAGGGAGCTTTGAGGGGCGCGAGAGGCAACTCGGGCGTCATTTTGTCTCAGATATTGAAGGGCTTTGCCAATGTGGTTTCTCCGCAGGAGGAGCTTGACATAAAGAATTTCGCGCGGGCACTCAAATCTGGTGTGGAGCTTGCTTACAGCGCGGTAGCCAAGCCCAAGGAAGGCACGATGCTTACGGTTATCAGAGTTATGACCGAGCACGCGCTGGAAATTTCCAAAAAGCCGTTGACCTACGACAATTTTCTCAGCGCGCTTATAGAAAAGGGGGAGGAAATCCTTGCTCAGACTCCGGAAATGCTGGACGTGCTGAAAAAGGCGGGCGTGGTCGACTCCGGCGGCTACGGGATAATAATGATTTTCAAGGGTATGCTCAAAGGCTACCGCAACGAGGAAATAGAGGGCGCCGAAGACTATGTGCCCACACCCGTTTCCCTGAATCTTGCGTCCGGCTCCAACAAGCTGGTCGAGGATATTCAAATCGATTACGAAAATCTCGACGATATTGAGTTTGCCTACTGCACCGAGTTTTTTATAATAAACCTTAAAAAGAAAACTACCGTCAGCGACATCGACAAGCTGCGCGAAAAACTCAACAACATAGGAGACAGCACGCTTGTCATAGGCGATTTGTCCCTTGTCAAGGTGCACGTGCATACCAACAATCCCGGCACGGCGCTTTCTTACGCCTTGCAGCTGGGAGAGGTGGACAAAATAAAAATAGAAAATATGCTGGAACAGAACCGCGAGCTGAAAGCCAAGTACGAGGCGGAGCGCAAGAATATCGGCATACTTACCATTTGTTCCGGCGAAGGAATGGCGTCCATATTCAAGGACTTGGGAGTGGACAGAGTAGTCGAAGGCGGTCAGACCATGAACCCGAGCGCCGAGGACATCGCGCTTGCGGTCAACAAAATAAACGCCGAAAACGTCATTATCCTGCCCAACAACAAAAACATAATTTTGGCCGCCGAGCAGTCGCGCTCGTTGGTTAAGAAAAAGACCGTGTACGTAGTGCAAAGCACGAATATACCGCAGGGCTTGTCCGCCACGCTTGCTTTCAACACGGAAATCAACATAGCCGAAAATATAGAAAACATGAACGAGGCTCTTTCCACCGTCAAATCGGGTTCGGTCACGTTTGCGGTACGCACCTCCAAAATCGACGACGTCGAGGTCAAGGAGGGAGATGTAATCGGTCTGTTTGAAAGCAAAATCGCAGCCGTCGGCTCTTCTCCCGAAGCGGTGACAAACGAGCTGATTGACAAAATGATTGACGAGGACGACGATATCATGACGCTTTATTACGGAGAGGACGTAACCGCCGAACAGGCGGAGGCTTTCTGCGAGGAGCTTGCCGAAAGGTATCCCGATTTCGAGGTGAGCGTACACTGCGGCGGTCAATCGCTGTACTATTATCTGATATCAATAGAATAACAAGAACATATATAAACATCTCTGTTCGATGCGGAGCTGCCGTTTTCGGCAGTCTCGTCTCCTATTAGAAAGAGGTGTTTTTATTTGTTATCAGGTCGACGTTGAATTATTTCTTAATTTAATAGAGCAACAAGAACATATAAAAACCCCCTTTGCAGAACGCAAAGGGGGTTTAATATCAGTTTTGATTTTCAGGGGCGAAGCTCGTTGCTGACGAATGTGAAGGCTACGGCTCCCGGACCGACGTGACAGCCGATAGTGGGACCCATTATGCGAATCTCCGGCTCTATACCGTACTGCTTTTTTATTTCCTCGGCAAAAATCTTTGCTCCGTCGAGGTCGCCCGTGTGCACCACGGTAGGGTAGGCGTCCTCCGCGAAGGTATATTTCTTTATGTTTGTCAAAATGTATTTCAGCGCTCTCTTTTTGCCGCCGGAAATTTTCTGAATTACGCGCAGCTTGCCTTCCCTGTCAAAGTCCAGCATGATTTTGAGTTTTATCAGCGTGCCTATTGCCGCCGCGGTTCCGCCTATTCTTCCGCCGCGCTTTAAGTGATACAAATCGTCCACAACGACGAAATGCTGAATTTTGTGTTTTTTGTCCTCCACAAAATCGACTGCCTCTTGAAGAGTTTTGCCTTCGTCGCGCAGCTTTACCGCCATTTTTACGAGCATACCCTGACATACCGTCGTGGTGTGGCTTTCTATCGGCACGAGATTGAAATCGGGATATTTTTCTTTGACCATTTCCGCCGCCTGAACGGTGTTGTCGCGCGTATTTGCAAGCTGATATGATATGGTAAAATGAATGATGTTGCGATGTCCCGCTTCCGCGAGCTTTTCAAAATATTCCCTGTGTATTTCGGTGTTGTTTTTGGAAGTAAATATGTTTAGCGCGGGATTTTTCAGCATTTCAAAAAAATTGACGTACTCGTCGTATGTCTGAAATTTGTCCTGCATAAATCTCGTTTCGCCGTTTTCTTCTATGGTGATGGTGAGGGGCAGATAGCCTATGCCCATTTTTTCTATTTCGTTGGCGTATAAATCGCACGTACTGTCGGTTGATACGAAAAAATTTGTCATCAAAGATATTCTCCTTGTCATATAATAACATACGGCGGCTTTTTTTTCAATAAATTGATACAAATCTCTTGATTTTTTTTATTGTTTTTGTTAATATGTTTAGGCTGACAATTCGCGGGAGTGGCTCAGTGGTAGAGCGTTGCCTTGCCAAGGCAAATGTCGCGGGTCCGAATCCCGTCTCCCGCTCCAAGTAAAGGCGCCATAGCCAAGTGGTAAGGCACAGGTCTGCAAAACCTCTACTCCCCAGTTCAAGTCTGGGTGGCGCCTCCAAGAGCAAAGTCCTTGACTGCAAGGACTTTTTGTTTTATCTTGGTTTTTAATCCGCGTCGGCAATTGACAAACGTCTTTGCGCGTGATATACTATTTCGGTAAATTTGTGCCGGTATGGCGGAACAGGCAGACGCAAGGGACTTAAAATCCCTCGATGGCAACATCGTATCGGTTCGACCCCGATTACCGGCACCATACAAGGGGTATACGAACACTCCGACGAGAGAGAAACCGAATTTTCGGTTTCTTTTTCTTTTGTGCTGTTTTCCTCTGTGCCGCCGCTTTCGCCCTTTCCGTCGGGATAATCGGGAAAAATCAAATTCAAAAGTAATTCGTTTCTTTGCCCGTTTTTGAGATGAAACAGCACTTTCATTTTATCGTCATAAAGTACTACTTTATAAATAAATGTATCTATCAGGTCTTTGCGGTGCTTGGTCTTGGAATAGTCGAGCGTGCGGAAATGTAACAGCCATTTGCGAATATCGGCGTAACTGTAATTTATCTGCACTGCCTTTTCCGTATCGATTGTGTCTTGCAGTTCCTTGTTTTCATTCTCTAATCTTTCAATCTGCGCCAAAATCGTGTCGGCAATTTTGCCGAGCATAAGGGCTTGCATTAAGTTATTGATTGCTTTTTGATTTTCCGCGACAAGGTTTTCAAGCCGCTTTATTTCGGTGTCGTTCCGCTCCGCTTGGATAAGTAAATACGTTTCTGCGGCTACCATATCGATAAATTCGTCGGTCAAAATGCCGTATCTGTTCCGCTCTGTGCCGTCGCCCGCAACGGCTGCTATTATTTCGTCCTCTATAAACTGTTTGCGTACCGCCCGCTTTTTGCAAGCGCCTTTCGCCGTGCCTGCACATTTATAATAATTATGCAATGATTTGTTTCGGCTCGTTCCGCTTACGCCCGTCATTTTGTTGCCGCAATGCCCGCATATCAATTTATCGGACAACAGATATTCGACTTTGGCTTTTCCTCTCGACGGCGCGGCGGCATATCTCGCCAAAACTCTCTGCACCTCGTCAAACAGTTCATTATCTATTATCTGCGGTACGCCGTTTTCAATTTCCGTTCCCTGAAAAGTATAATATCCTATGTACTTGCGATTGCTGAACAGCCATTGAAAACTGTTCTTGTTCCATACGCCGCCCCTCGCGGTTTTTATTCTTCGTTCGTTCAAATAACGGGCAATATCTGCGTATGTATGCCCGTTTGCAAGCATTTGAAACATATTTCTGACTATGGGCGCGGTTTCCTCGTCTATAATGTAATTCTTTTCGCTGTCTATCTTATATCCGAGCGCAACCGTACCGCCGAAATATTTGCACTTGGAAGCGGATAACGCTATACCACGCTTAACCTTTTGCGACAGTTCGGCGGAATAGTATTCCGCCATACTCTCCAAAACGCCCTCAATCAAAATGCCGCTGGCGTCGTCCGTGATATTCTCTTTTGCAGAGAGTACGCGAACGCCGTTTTTCTTTAACTTCGCTTTGTAAGTTGCGCTGTCGTAACGGTTGCGGGCGAAACGGTCTAACTGATAGACGATAACGAACTGAAAGCCTTTGCGCTTGCTGTCCTCAATCATTTGCAAAAATTCGGGGCGTTTGTCGGTCGTGCCTGTCAAAGCCCTGTCTATGTATTCGTGCGTAATGCGCAAATTGTTGCGTTCGGCAAATGCGTGGCACTCTGCCAACTGCCCCTCGATGGACTGTTCGTTCTGCGCGTGGGAACTGAAACGGGCGTATATGACTGCATTTTTCATTGTTTGCTCCTTTGGGCGCGGGGTGCGCCTTAAATTATTTTCGGCGTTCGCTTTTGTGCTTAACCGCCTTAATTGCCAAAAAACACCGCCGCAGAGAAATGTCAAGGGTTTGCGCCGCAGGCGACGGCGGTTTATGCCTTACGGGAGATAAATAGCCTCCCTTGACATTTAACAAGGCGGTGATACCCACTTTCAAGGCGGTTAAGCACAAGCGAACACAGAAACTACTTAATTATAAAAAATCGCCATATTACTTTATCGGATATTATATCACAAAAAGAATACAGCGTTTTTTATTATATTTGTCGTTAAAATGCTTTTGATGTTGTTTTTAAGATAAAAGTTTGGTTTGTACTCGTTCCAAAAATACCTTTGCGGCTTTTGTAAACATTTGATATTTTTGCCATACAAGATAAAGCGAAGTATCAAGGTGCGGCTCTAACGGACGGAAAGTCAATTCGCTGTCATTTCCTGTATTTACAAGTTTATCAAATGTAAAGGCATACCCCAAACCTGCGGCAACCATCATTGACGGCGTTGTAATAAGGTTGAACGTAGAAACCACGTTAAGGCTTTCAATATCGCCGCCTAACCACCCCGATAGCATATTTCCGTCAAGTTGCTGTTTTGCAACGATTACAGGCTTATCTCTTATATCTTCTGGGCGTATATAAGGCAGTTCGGCAAGCGGACTGTCTTTTCTCATTATAACGCCAAAAATATCGTTTTGCGGAAATTTGATATAATCGTAATTACTCAAATCAACGGGCGCGACAAGCACACCGAAGTCCAACAATCCTTTATTTAATTGTTCGGTAACTTCTATCGTACTGCCGCTGAATATATCAAAAGTAACGGACGGATAATCGTTCTGCAAGTCTATCATAATTTCAGCAAGTTTACGCATAGCGAATGTTTCCGCCGCACCTATATGAACAACGCCGCTTGCAAGTTTATCGTAATCGGCAATTTCCGTTTCCGTGCGCTCGGTAAGTTCTACGATTTCTTTTGCGCGCTTTCTTAAAAACATACCTTCTTCGGTTAAAACTATTTTTCTGCTGCCGCGCTCAAACAGTTTTTTGCCTAATTCTTCTTCAAGTTCGTTGAGTTGCCTTGACAGATTAGGTTGTGTGGTATGCAATAGTTCCGCCGCTTTTGTAACGTTTTCTTCTTGCGATACTGCTAAAAAATATTTCAATACTCTTATATCCATAGGTATATTATAACATGTAAAACCATAAATGAAAAGCATTGAAAGCCATAAAAACAAAAAATTTGTAATTTCAACTGTATTGCGATATAATATAAGCAAGAATGGACGAGGTGCATATATGAGCGATACGGATTTAACGAAAGCACTTTCCGATACGGGTATGCCGCAAGAAGCGATACAAGATTTTTTAGCCGCCTATCACGATAATCGAAAAGAAAAAGCAAAACGGATTTTAAGCGACCACAGAGCTAAACTCTTGTCGGAAGTCCATAGCGAGCAAACAAAGTTATACAATTTTGACTTTTTGGTAAGGCAATTAAAAGAATATTTATGAAAGGAGAACGGATATGAATATCACTCAAACCTACACTTTATCGAACGGGGTTAAAATCCCTAAACTTGGTCTTGGTACTTGGGAAATTGCCGAGGAGAAAGCGTCGCAGACTGTCAAGGATGCTGTAAACCTCGGCTACCGTCATATTGACACGGCGCAAGGCTACGGAAACGAGCGCGGCGTAGGCGAGGGCATACGTACTTGCGGAACAAACCGTAACGAAATTTTTGTAACTACAAAATTAGACGCCGCAATCAAAACATACGACGGTGCTATTTCTGCTATCGACGGCTCTTTGAAAACTATGGGGCTTGACTATATCGACCTTATGTTAATTCACAGCCCCCAACCGTGGACGGATTTTCGTAAAGATAACCGTTATTTTGATGGCAATCTTGAAGTGTGGCGGGCATTTGAATACGCTTATAAAGCGGGAAAGTTACGGGCAATCGGCGTTTCTAATTTTGAAAAGGAAGATTTAGACAACATTTTGTCAAACTGTTCTATACCGCCTATGGTAAATCAGATACTCGCCCATATAGGCAATATGCCTTTTGAACTTATTGAATACACGAAAAACAAAGGCTTGCTTGTAGAAGCGTATTCGCCAATAGCTCACGGCGCAATTCTCGATAATAAAGAGATAAAAAAGATTGCCGCAAAATATGGCGCAACCGTACCGCAACTCTGCATTCGCTATTGTTTACAACTCGGCTTGTTGCCGTTACCCAAATCAGTAAATCTAAAACATATGTTAAACAATATGCAAATAAACTATACGATTTACGACGATGATATGCAAATATTAAACTCTTTATCGTTAACCGAATACGGCAAGGCGAGCATATTCCCCGTATTTGGCGGCAAACTCAATCACGACGGAACATATGAAGCGAGAAAATTTAAGGAGCGCAAATAAAATGAAAAAGATACTTTTAGTATTGATTTTGGCTATATCGCTTGTTTTTTCTTTTACCGCTTGTAATTCAAATAGCGGAAATACAAATTCAAACGATAACGGCATTATTTATGACGATGAGCAAACAGGCGAAAACGACGATAATTCAAATAACAACGGCAATCAAGAGGGCGAAAATGCTATGAATTGGAAATTAAAAACGGCTACATATATCATAAACGGCGTAGATTTTAAGATGATTTTGGTTGAAGCTGGTACGTTTACAATGGGTTCGAGCAAAACGAGCGTTGCGTTCAGTGAAAGTCCTGCGCATAAGGTTACGCTTACGAAAGATTATCTAATGGGTGAAACCGAAGTTACTGTCGCATTGTGGAATGCCGTAATGGGTAACGGCGGTGGCAGTAATAAAATGCCCCAAACGGGCATAACGAGAAATCAAGCCGTACAGTTTGCCGAAAAATTAAGTCAGATAGCGCACGAGCAAGGCATCATTCCCGACGATGTAAACTTTCATATACCTACCGAAGCACAATGGGAATATGCGGCGAAAGGCGGTAAATACAGTAACGGCTACACCTATTCGGGAAGCAACGATATAAACGAAGTTGCCGTTACGCTTGAAAATTCGGGTTCGAGCAGCCCTATATCCGTAAAGACGAAAAAGCCTAACGAACTCGGTTTATATGATATGAGCGGCAACGCCTACGAATGGGTTTACGATATGGCGGGCAGTTATTCGTCCGCAGACCAAACCGACCCTTGCAATACAAACGGCAATTCTTATGTAAAACGAGGCGGAAGCAATTACCATAATTTTAACGGCGAAAGTTACCTTTTCACTACTACGGGAAGATACTTTTACAGAAGCACCGATTGGACTATCGGCACAAGAATTTGTTTATGGTAATAGAAAAATATTACACAGTCTGCCCCGATTGCGGTTATAAACTATTGAAAGCGGGCGACGGCTCGACAATAGAAATACATTGCCCGAAATGCGGAGCAAAAATGACAATCGAAATTAAGCAAGGTAAAATCACCATACAAAAGATAACAAACGAAAAAGCATAATTAAGAAAGCGACGTTATGGAGCATATAATACTATTACCAGTCCACCCCGTAAAACTGTAACACTTTTGACTAAAAACACCGCGCCGCAGTGCCATAAGATTACTATTACCTTATGGCACTGCGGAACACGGAACATAAACAGCAATGTGGTGCGGGCGGCGAAGCCGCCCGCACAGTGGCGTATAGTATTACCACGCCACCCCGTAACGTGTAACAGATTTTGGGGTGTATAATATCAAATCGGCTATTATTCAATAAAAAATGACAAAATACTCTTTATGCTTTGTCTTACAATTTAGAGTGGGTTCTCTTGGGAGGGAAATCATTAAGGAGCATTTATTATGAGTAAAATACCGAACGGCTTAACAATCGTTTATTTCAACGATAAAGAAAAGAATATATATGCTGAAATGCCGCCCGATAGAGAGCAAGCAAAAAGGCTGTCAAAGCGCATTTACAAAAGCGCAATGACAGCCATATCTGCCGACAAGAAAACTGACGAGCCGTCAACTCCTCGCGGCTAATTGCTTGCCGTATAGTTTGTAATCCGACAGCGGCAATTCCACTTGGCAATAATATTCAAGCCTATTAACCTGTAATATTTCCGTGTTCTTATTTATCGCCTTGCGGTGCACCAAAAATAAACCCGATTTTGCGGTCGGTGTTTTTAACTTGCAGGCTGAGGATATTTTCAATATAAAGCATATAAAGAGATTTGCGGGGCAAGTCTCTTTTTTGTTTAAAGCATTGACGATATAGAAAAAGATTATTATCGGGAAGACATTTTAAAAAAAACGTAAACGAAATTGATTTGATTTTCAGTTCATTAAATATTATTTACTTAACTTATTATAACAGTTACAGATTTTCGTTTCAAGCTTATGTGAACAAAATCGGAATTTCAAGCCGTTGGATTAAGTGAAATATAGCGATTTTATAAAAATTATGTTTTCTAAATAAATTTATGTTGACAAATAGAAAACTTGGAATTAAAATATTGGAAAACAAAAGATGATTACTGCAAAGAGGAGTATGATTGGGATAGCATCGACGACGTTAAAATAAAAGGAGGGAAATTATTATGAATTGCAGAGTTTTTAGCGCAATGTGAATTTGTTTTGCATTGCGCTTTTTTATAAGCTTTGAGTATAGAACAACTTGCGGCAAGAAAGAAATTGAAAGAAAAGAAACTTAAAATCGGTTGTGTTGGTTTAATCGGTTTGTCCCGTGTCAGGGAACATACTTTAAAAAACGGAGGTAAAAAAAATGAAGAAAAGAGTGATTTTTATTGTTGTGACAGCTTTGCTTTGCTGTCTGCTTGTTGCGTGCGGTTCGAAGACGCGGCTTCAAGCGCCCCAAAACATAAGGCAGAACGGTCCTTTTCTGATTTGGGACGAGGTGAAAAATGCCGAAGGGTACATAGTGTTGGCAGACAACGAGGAGTACGTGACTGCCGAGCCTTCCTGCAATCTCTCGTTTCTGGGCGGGGAGACCGTTTACGTCGTAAAGATAAAGGCAGTGGGCGACGGCGAAAATTTTGCCGACTCCGATTGGTCTGAATTCGGCTTCAATGAAATTTTTAAATACACGTTGCTTGCCGACGGAAGCGGCTATGAGGTAAATCTGAGCGTTTCTTCTGTCGAGCTGCAAGACAAAAAAGTAGTCGTACCGTCAACTTACGAAAATTTGCCCGTCACGCGTATTGCCGACAAAATGTTTTACAAATGCGCAAGTCTGACGGAGGTCGTGCTGCCGAATACGCTTAAAGAAATCGGAGCAAATGCGTTCTACAACTGCGATGCATTGGAAAGCATAGAGCTGCCCGCAAGCGTGACGGCAATCGGTTCGGGTGCGTTCAGAGAATGCGTCGCGCTTAAAAAAATAGTCGTTTCGTCCGGCGTCGAGTGCATTGCCGAAGAAATGTTTTACGAATGCGCGAGTCTGACGGAGATCGTGCTGTCGAATACGCTTAAAGAAATCAAGAGAGCGGCGTTTGCCCACTGCATTGCATTGGAAAGCATAGAGCTGCCTGAAAGCGTGACGGCAATCGGTTCAAGTGCGTTCAGCGGTTGCTTGTCGCTTAAAAAGATAGTCGTTCCTGACGGCATAGAGCGGATTGAAGGCAATATGTTTGGCGACTGCACGAGTCTGACGGAGGTCGTGCTGCCAAGCACGCTTAAAGAAATCAGGGGAATGGCGTTCCTCGGATGCATTGTATTGGAAAACATAGAGTTGCCTGAAAGCGTGACGGCGATCGGTTCGATTGCGTTTGGCGGCTGCTCTTCGCTTAAAAAGATAGTCGTTCCTACGGGCGTAGAGCGGATTGAAGGCTCTACGTTTGTGGGCTGCTCGAATCTGACGGAGGTCGTGCTGCCAAGTACGCTTAAAGAAATCATGGGAATGGCGTTCCGCAATTGCGAGGCGTTGAAAACGGTGGTTTTGCCCTCGTCGCTTAAAGATATAGGCAAAGGAGCATTCAGCAACTGTCCGCTCGAAAGCGTTTTCTTCGGCGGCACGGAAGCGGAGTATCTTTCCGTTTCCGTTGCAGAGGGAAACGACAGCATTCTCAGTGCGGCAGTATATTTTTATTCGGAAACCGAGCCGACGGAAAATCCTCAAAAATTTTGGCGTTACAGCGGGGGAAAGCCCTTGCCTTGGGCGTGACCGACGCGCTTTTACACCTTTAAAAGCCGCCCCCTCAAAGACTGGGTTTTTCGGGGTAAAAAATTAAAAAATACGAATCAGAGGAAGTTGATGCTTATGAGAGCGGTAAGCAATGAATTTGCTTTTTTTACAACAGACACCAAATTA